>Ga0265301_10003749_pt1 | contig 15857 bp, 13 predicted proteins | sample AusTroGonzalo_MG_2_FD_193488 | JGI IMG/M metagenome (GOLD analysis project Ga0265301, IMG submission 193488) | Bovine rumen microbial communities from tropical cattle in Woodstock, Queensland, Australia - Gonzalo_04 | ecosystem: Host-associated > Mammals > Digestive system > Stomach > Rumen ...
AGTTCCACCGAACATTGTTCCTGCGTTCATGGTATGTCCGCTTGGGAAGGAATAGCCTGTCGCTGTGGTAAGGGCATCACCGTGCGGAATGATCCTGGGGTCTCTTATCCAAGGTCTGTAGGCGCACACGGTTATTTTCAAAAAGCCGTTTGCGATGCGGTTTCCGCTCCATCCCATCATCAGATAGGTCCCAAGGTCCTTGCTGATACACCAGTAGATGATGGCAAGAATCACAAGGGTTGTGTTTAACTCGCCGAAGAATGTCATCTTCTTCATGAAGTCGATGAAGATGAAACCGTGGCCGTTTCTGAAGGCCTGCTGTAATAAAAGAAAACTCATATCCATGTGACCAAGGATATCCTTTTTTTTACCAAAGGTGTATCCTTCTTCAAAAAAGAGCAATATAGGATTGGGTTTATGAAGAAAACAATCGCATCAGTCATTACCGCCGTCATCGTCATAGCTATGATCGTCGCATCCTTGGTTTTAAGTGATATGTCTTTGTCACAGCTTCAGAAGAGCACTCTCAGGACTCTGATCATCATCTGCTGCTGCAGCATGGCTTATTGTTTCATAGTGGGAGAGATTACACGCAACAATTCCCAGATGGACAAGCTCTGGAGCATACTTCCCATTGCCTATGCATGGGTGATTGCTGTAAACAGCGGTTTCAAGACAAGAGTCACCATCTATGCGATGGTTGTTACAATCTGGGGAATCCGTCTTACCGTCAACTTCGCAAGAAAGGGTGCCTACAGCATCAGATTCTGGACCGGAGAAGAGGATTACAGATGGTCGATTCTCAGACAGAAGCCTGCTTTCATCAACAGACTAGTATGGGCCTTGTTTGATCTGTTTTTCATCTCCTTCTACCAGAACGCCCTCGTTCTTGCCATCTGTCTTCCGGCACTGGCTGTGATGGAGTCCTCTGTGGCATTCAGCTATCCGGATGCCATCGCACTTATATTTGCCGTTGCCTTCCTTCTTCTGGAGACTGTTGCCGATGAGTACCAGTGGCTGTACCACCAGACTAAGAAGAAATACATGAAGGAATACGGTTCTCTGGACAAGCTTCCCGAGCCGTTCAACCTCGGTTTCAACACCCTGGGACTCTGGAAACGGATGAGACATCCGAATTATCTGGGAGAGCAGGGTATCTGGATGAGCCTTTACTTCTTCGCCGTCGGAGCAGGTGTGGCACGCTATGGAATCTTCCACTGGTCAATGGTAGGACCTCTTCTTCTGATTCTCCTCTTCATGGGCAGTTCCAATCTCGGAGAGAAGATATCGTCAAAGAAGTATCCAAGGTACAAGGACTACATCGATCAGGTTTACAAATATCTGCCGATCCATTCATTCAAGGGATGAGAATGGTGTATAATCTCAGCATGTCAAAAATCATCAGAAAGTCATTATTTCCCGTTCTTCTTATCTGTCTTGCGGCTTTAGTGATTCTTGCAGGCTGCAAAAGCACTTCCGGCCAGAAGACGACAGATGTTGTTTATCAGATAGAAGAGGACGGGATTACCTTTTTCGGCAACCTACAGCTGAATATCACTACACCGGAATTCTTCGAGAAAACCGGTTTTGAGTACGGTGATGCCGTAAGGGTACGTTTTCTTGACAAAGATATGTTGGTGCCTATTGTTTCGACATACTCGGAGCTTGATATAGGACAGACCGGTCTGGCAGCACAGTATTCGGATCCGGGTGCACCAGCCGAAAAGATAGAGCTTTTCATCAATCTGGATAATTTTTCCGAAACCAACGGAATTGCTGAAAACATGGTATATGATGACGGAACCTGGGAAGCAAAACCGTTTGACGGAATCGTTTTCCCAATCGATGTCACTCTTTCAATGGCAAAGAAGGGAGCATTCCCTGAGTTTGCAGGACCTCCGTTGGCTATAAGTAACGAGCGCTCCGCGTATGAGGATCTTGATGACTATGGCTTTGCCAATATCCGCATGGTTACCACGCCTGGTTTCGGAAACTGTTTCTTCCGTGGAAGCAGCCCGATAGATAACAAGTTCAACAGGAACAAATTCGCAGACGGCCTTCTGGATGACATAGGTGCTGAGATTGCCATAAATCTTGCTGACACAAATAAAAGTGCGGCTGATTTTGAAGGCTATTACGATTCGTATTATTACTCAAACCTGGATGTTCTTTACATCGGACTCGGAGTGGATTACACGGATGATACCTTCAACCAGGGTGTCTATAAAGCCTGCAAGTACATTGCTGACCACAGAGCCGTCTATTATGTGCACTGCCAGCTTGGAAAGGACCGAACCGGAGTATTCTGCGCCATATTGGAGTCTCTGATGGGAGCAAGCGTTCATGATGTCATTGAGGACTATATGAAGACATACCTCAATTACTATGACCTTGAGAAGGACAGTCCGAAGTACAACAAGATAGCTGAGTCCAATATCTGTGTCGCAATGGGCAAGATACTTGCTCTGGATTGCGATTTCATGGTTCTTTCAACCGAAAGACTCCATGATGAGACGATAAAGTATCTCAAATCCATCGGTTTGACAGACAATGACATTGCCAAGCTCAAGGCAAACATTGCCAGAGTAAGGTAACCGGAGTAGAAAACCGTGGATCCTGCGAAAAAAAGACAACTCATCGGAAGTCTGATACTTACTCTGACTGCCGTAATCTGGGGAACAGCTTTTGCCTTCCAGCGCTCAGGCGTGGACAGGATAGAGCCCATCACGTTTACGGCAGCAAGGATGACCCTGTCCGCCGTGGCAGTGGGTCTGGTTGTTCTTTTTCAGAGAAAAGACTCAAATACTGACATCGCACAGCAAAAAACAAAAAAAGCTAATACAATCGCAGGCGGCCTGAGCTGCGGTTTCTTTCTTGCTTCGGCAAGCATCCTCCAGCAGATGGGAATCGTCTACACAAGTGCAGGTAAGGCCGGATTCATCACTGCTCTTTATGTCCTCATAGTCCCTGTCATAAGCATGATCTTCTTCAGAAAGCGCTACAGCTTCATCGTCTGGATCGCCGTTGTCCTGGGTATTGTGGGAATGTATCTTCTTTGCATGACTGACAGCTTCTCCCTTAACTACGGCGATACGCTTATCTTCTTCTGTGCGCTTTTATTCAGCGGTCACATCCTTTGCTGCGGATATTTCGGAAGCAGGGGAGATGTGATTAAGATCTCAGCCATTCAGCTCGTGGTGACAGCCTGTGTTTCATGGATACTGGCATTTATTACAGAGAAACCTGACTTTCAGAGCATCGGTGATGCAATCATACCCATCCTGTACTGCGGCATCATGTCCGGCGGAGTGGGCTACACACTTCAGGTCGTAGGCCAGAGATTCACAGACCCGACAATCGCCTCCCTTCTTATGAGTCTTGAGTCTGTATTTGCCGTACTTGCAGGAGCTATCCTTCTCGGAGAGAGAATGACAGTCCGCGAACTTCTGGGCTGTATCATAATGTTCATCGCCATAATCATCGTCCAGATTCCGATGCCGAAAAAGCACGGGCAGAAAAAACACATTTAATAAATCAACGTTTTAGATATATAATACCATCGGGGAAACATATAATATCCGGAGGAATAGATGGACGTTGGCATCATTGAAAGAGACCCTGAGCGGTTGTCAAAGAAAAAGTATGCTCTGGTTCTTTGTGCAATAGGACTTGTAATCAACATCATAGGAGTTCAGATCGCCCGTCTTACCGGCATTCCGCTCTATCTCGATAATATCGGAACGATCCTGGCCGCAGTCTTAGGCGGAACCATTCCCGGAATCTCAGTAGGTTTTTTCACCAATCTGATCAATGCCATAGGAGACGGAGAGACTGCTTATTACGGTTGCCTTTCTGTCATGATAGCAATTGCATCGATCTATTTCGAACGCAAAGGTTGTTTCTCATTCAGAAAGCCACTGAGACTTCTCGTCGTTATTATCGTGTTCTCAATCATAGGAGGAGCCTTGGGTTCTCTTCTGACCTGGACACTGTACGGACTGAGCTTCGGAACCGGCATTTCAGCACCGCTTGCACATAAGCTATACGCAGCCGGAAATCATTCCATGTTCTGGTCTCAGTTCTTAGCCGACTGTATCATCGATCTGGCTGACAAGACCGTGACTGTTCTGATTGTGACAACGATTCTTAGTTTCCTTCCTGATAATCTCAGAAAGAAGCTGTTTTTCGCCGGATGGCGTCAGACTCCGCTTTCAGAAGAAAAGATAGCCGAATCGGAGAAGAAACAGTCCAATAGATTTTCCCTCCAGTCCAAGATCATTCTTCTGGTTGCAAGTGCCATGGTGATTGTTGCAACCGTCGTTACCGGAATAAGCTTTTTCTACTACAGACGTGCTGCTATCCAGGAGCAGATCAACCTGGCCGAGGGTGTAGTCACCGTGGCTGCCAAGGTCGTTGACGGGGACAGGGTTGACGAGTACATAGAGAAGGGCTTTGATGCAGAGGGCTATGATGCTATCTACCAGCGCTTTTTCGATCTTGCCGACAGCTCGGAAAACGTCCAGTACGTCTATGCTTATCAGATTCAGGAAGACGGATGCCACGTAGTATTCGATGCGGATACTCCGGATCTTAAAGGCACACCTCCGGGAGAAGTCGTTGAATTCGATGAAGCATTTTTGAACTGCCTTCCGCAGCTTCTAGCCGGCGAGCGCATCGATCCGATCATCTCAAATGAGAAATACGGATGGCTTCTTTCTGTCTACGAACCTGTCTTTGACAGTGCCGGAAACTGCAAATGCTACATCGGTGTCGATATCAACATGGACCAGATTACCATAGACGGTTATCAGTTCCTGGCCAGAGTTGTATCCCTTCTTCTCGGCTTCTTCCTGCTGATTCTTGCCATCACAATTTGGCTTGCAGAATACAACGTTATCCTTCCAATCAACGCCATGTCCCTTTCCACCGGTCATTTCGCGTACGACAGCGATTCGGCACGTGAGGGGGCCGTTGAGAGCCTTAGGGAGCTTGACATCAAAACCGGTGATGAGATCGAGAACCTCTATCACTCCGTCACCAAGACGACCGAGGACATGGTGGCCGCCATCGAGAACGAGGAGCACCAGAAAAAGGTCATCAGCAAGATGCAGAGCGGCCTGATTCTGGTTCTCGCCGATATGGTCGAAAGCCGTGACGAGTGTACCGGCCAGCATGTCAGAAAGACAGCCGCCTATACCGATGTCATCATGCGTGAGCTGAAGAAGGAAGGAGTCTACACCGATAAGCTTACAGACGAATTCGTCTCAGACGTTTTCAACTCCGCACCTCTTCACGATATCGGAAAGATCAAGGTCTCAGATGTTATTCTGAACAAGCCGGGCAAGCTCACTGATGAAGAGTTCGCAATCATGAAGACCCATACCACAGCAGGATCCGAGGTCATTGAGCACGCAATGCGTCTGGTTTCCGAAGAGGATTCCGCATATCTTAAGGAAGCCAACAACCTTGCCCTTTATCACCATGAGAAGTGGAACGGAACAGGTTACCCGAAGGGTCTGAAAGGCGAGCAGATTCCGCTTTCAGCCAGAATCATGGCTGTGGCCGATGTCTTTGACGCACTTGTGTCAGTCAGAAGCTATAAGAAGAGCTTCACTTTCGAACAGGCTATGGACATTATCAAAGAGGGTGCAGGAACACACTTCGACCCTGCTATTGTTAAAGCGTTCGTTAATGCCAGCGATGAAGTCCGCAAGGTCATGAATACCAACATGGCAATATGATGTCTTACACTGAGGCAACTAAGAGATCTGTCTCGCCCTTAATCGGAAGCTCTATGCGGAGTCCCGCTATCTGAAGAAGAATCTCCATACCTTCGATTCCGTAGGGGAGGTTGCGGTATGTGCTCTGCGGAATGAGAATACGACCGCCTTTGCGGATTTTACTGGCAAAGACATAAATCTGCTGGATGATGCTTTCAAGGTCACTGAAGGACTCGCTTTTGGAGAGATCAAGAATACCCTGTTCAAAGCTGTCATAGGCTTTGGAGATGGTATCTGAGTCCACAGTCATAGCTCCATCTGCTTTATTTGCGGTATCGCTGAATACAAGGGTGGCGCCTTTGCATCCTGCGTGCCTGATTATTCCTTCAATATCTGTTTTCTCCGGCTTCTGCACTTCCTTCGGAAGGTCCTGAAACAGGATGCGTGGGTATTTTGTCTCAAGAAGGTGTAGTAGCTCGCAGTCGGAGATTACCTGCCTTTCATCATCGCTGAGAAGATATACGGTTCCGCCTGCGGTCTCAAGGTTCTCTGTCCTTGCAAGGTAATAGGAACGTCCGATTCTGTCGAAGGAGCTTGAATAGTAGCTTTTAAGATGTGTGACAATCTGAAGAACCGGAGCAGACAGAACCGGTGTGTTCTGCATGATGATGAAGATCTTCATTGCACCGGTTTTTCTGACACGGTAGGGCTTTTGCGCATCCTCTTCGAATTTCTTAGGATCAAGATAGGAATCCAGGGCGACATCGGTCTCATGATGGCCGAAAATCTGCTCGACGTACTTTCTCTGCAACGCTCCTCCCATGGGGCGGCAGTTGACCTCGATCAGAACGGGGCCTTTGTCATCCACCATGTACTCGCCATGGATGGGACCGTATTTGATACCGATTGCATCCGCAACCTGAAGGGCATAGCGGACGAGTGAGGAGTGGCCGACCTCAAGACGCGGGACGCACATGCTGTAGTTGTATGCATTGGTTCCGTTTGAAAGACGCATTTTGCTGTATCTCCAGATGGATGTGATGCGGTGCTTCCCGTTGCATGAGGCTGTGTTGACGATGTATTCGGTTCCGTTGATTCGTTCCTGAATCAGGATGGCTATGTCTTCACCATCTTTTTTGACTCTGTTTGAGAGGCTCTTGCGAACGGCTTTGAGCATCTCGTCCTTGCCGCTGCAAAGGAACACTCCCTGGGTTCCGGCCCCGCGCACTCGTTTTACAACGACATCCTCCTGTCCGAGTTCATCGTAGTATTTTAAGGCTTCCTCTTCGGTTCTGACTACTTTTCCACGGATGTAACGAAGACCGTGTTCCTTCAGAGCCTGATGCATCGAGTCTTTTTCAGTCATTGCCTTGATCCTGTCGGCGCTGTTCCCGGTAAGTCCGAGATCACTTCCTAGCCGAGTGGCAAGCTCGACTCCGAACTCACTTCCCGCAAGAACCAGAACCGGGTCATAGGATTTGACAATCTGAAGGAGTTCGTTGTAATCAGGGGTCTCGGGGATGATTGTGTATTTGTTTCCCAGGTGGGCCTTGACCTGATCTCTTATGGCTCTCCAAAGCTTCAGCTCTTCTGAAGAAGCAGGGTAGCAGCCGTCAAGAAGAATGGGCTCATAACCTCTTGCCTTAACGTCATCTATGTAGTTGACACCTGTTGAGATATATTCGCAGATAATGATGTTTCTCTTCATGAAAGATTCTCCTGGTTTCTTCTGATTCTGATTCGGGTCTGGTTCATACCGACAATGTAAACGTATTCAACAGAGCTGGCAATCTTTTTGAGCATGAAGGCATTTGAACAGTTGCGCGTTGAAGCTGTCGATATGTCAAACGGCTTTCCCATGCTTCTGAAGTCCATGAGAACTTCCTCAGGATATATCTTCACAAGAATATCAAGCTCGTCGAGCGAGGTTTCTTTCTTCATGTTCATGGAATAGACACTCATTTCTTCGGCTGCTACAGCCACAAGGACGCTGAGAGTCTCATCAGACAGGTGTTTTTCACAGAAAGCCTGAAGACTCTGGCTGTTTTCAGCTATTGCCTGATTTTCCAGTTCAACGGATGCCTCATAAACCGGAATGTTGTCGGCTTCTTTCTCGATCAGCATTATTCCCTGGAACCTGCCAGGGTTCTTGCGGACTATGGAGAGATTTATGACGACAATAGATGCCAGCATAAGGATGGCAAGAACGGGGAATGTCAGCCAAAGGCCTGTGATGCCCATGAAGGAAGTCAGAATCAATGCTATGGGAATGATTCCGGCAAAGCCATCTATGATGCTGATTATCGTGGCATACATCTTTCTGTTGCTGACCTGGAAGTAGTACATGAACACAAGGATAAAGCCTCTGAACAGGAACATCATGGAGAAGATTCTGAGTCCCGATGCCATGGCATCTCTGTATGAGACATGCACATTGTAAAGCGCCATGACAAGGTCCGGACAAAGCTCCAGAAAGGCAACAATTACGATATTTGCAATGAACTGGACTTTCATAACCGTTTTGAGAAGCTCTCTGACAGAGCCAAAGTCACGCTGTCCCTGAAGCGAAGAGGCTATAGGCATCATTGCTCCCACAATTCCTGCAATGAAGATTGAGGCAATTGAGACTGCCTGCATACACAGCGAGAAGACAGAGGCTCCGATTATCCCGGCCAAAGACAGGGATATGCTGTTGCAGAAAGAGATTTTCACACAGTATCCGAACTGGCTCATGGCCGGAGCCATGCCGCGTGTGGACACAGAGCCGATGCCTTTGAAATCTTTCAATGAAACCGGCTTGAAAGGGAAACGGACCTGGCCGAACACCACAGCGAAAAGAACCATCAGAATTCCGACCAGATAACCTATGATTGTGGCAAGTGAAGCCCCTTTGAGACCTGTTCCGACATAGCGGATGAAGATGTAGTCGATAACAAGGTTCAAAACGTTGGTCACCACGTTCAGCGTCATTCCGAAACCCGGCTTTCCCATTGCGGACAGGAAGTAGATGATTACCTGAAGCGGTATTATCAGAATACCTGAAATCAGAACATATCTCATGTAGGGAATGAAAGCTATTATTAGTTCGTCATGAGGACAAAGAAAACGGCAGAGGGGATTAAGAAATGCGAGACCCAAAAGGCTGAAGAAAAGGCCAAGAGCAACCGATGACAGTAAAGTAATGCTCATTATCCGTCCGGCCTTTTCCATGTTCTGTTCTCCTGCATTTTTTCCGAAAAGCACAGAACCTCCTACACCGAGCATCGTGTAGATCATTGAGAAAACAAGCATCACAGGATAGCCTATGTTAATAAGTGTCATGGCATGTGTTCCAAGAACCCTTGAGACTACGATGCTATCTACGAATTCACTGAGAGAAGAAGCGATTGTGCTCATGATTGTCGGAATCAGAAAAAGATAGAACTTGCGGTTGATTATTTTCCCATCGGTATTAATTGATGTCACTTGGCTCTTCCTCTAACGTACTTTACTTCTGTATTATAATACGTAGTTGCCTTTATAAACATAGAGGATAGACGGATGAAAAACGAATATGTTGCTCAAAATTCTCAATGTCTTTACAAAAAAGATCTTGCACAAGGAGAAGAATAATGAAACGTTTTGAAGGATTTCAGAAGGGAGTCAATCTTGGAGGCTGGATCTCCCAGTTCAAAGAGTATGACGTCAATCATTTCAATACCTTCATCACAGAGAAGGATATTGCCTACATTGCCAGCATCGGCTTTGACCATGTCAGAGTCCCGGTGGACTACAATGTCCTGGAAGACGAAGAGGGCAACATAAAAGAAAGTGGCTTTAAGTATTTGGAGAATTGCAGGCAGTGGTGTGAAAAATACGGTCTGAACATGCTCATTGACCTTCACGAGTGCTACGGATACTCCTTCGACCCTCTTAAGAAGGACATGGACAGAAGAAAGTTCTTCTATGACAAGGATCTTCAGGACAGGTTCTTTTCTCTCTGGAGAAAGATAGCCCAGCGTTTTTGCATGTACCAGAATCAGGTTGCCTTTGAGCCTCTGAATGAAGTTGTGCTCTTTGAGGTCAAGGATGCCTGGAATGAGATTCTGACGAAATACATCAAGCTCATCAGATCAATTGCCCCGGAAAGCTACATAGTCGTAGGCGGAGTTTTCTACAACAGCGTAATGACGGTCAAGGATCTGAATGTTCCTGTTGATTCCAAGATTGTCTACAACTTCCATTGCTATGAGCCGATAATCTTCACCCACCAGGGTGCCTACTGGCAGGAGGGTATGCCTCTTGATTTCAGAATCAGCTATCCGAAGAGTGCAGAGGAGTACAGAAAGAAGCACATTGAAATCTACAAGGACACCGACGGTGCCGTTTTCATGGAAGGAGTCAGTGAAATGGGTGAAGGCTTCTTCGAAAGAATCTTCGAACCTGCCATCAACAAGGCTAAGAAGGATAACGTCGCCCTTTACTGCGGAGAATACGGAGTCATCGACAAGGCAGATAATGATTCCAAGATTCTTTGGCTTGAGGATATTCACAAGGCCTTTAAGAAGAACAACATCGGAAGGGCTCTTTGGAATTACAAGGAAAAGGATTTCGGCCTTGTAGACAAAAGCTTTGAGTCAATCAAGCAGAGATTCATCAGCGTTTTATAATAAGCAAAGGGAGTGTGGTTTATGAAAAAGGTTCCTTGCATTCTGATCTGTGTATTCATTGTTCTTTCCTTCGCTTTTGGAAGTGCTGCAGCTGAGGAAAGCGGAAAATCTGTGACAAGAGTATACTTTGCAGGACCGTTGTTCTCTCAGGCGGAGCGGGATTACAATCTCAAGCTCACAAAGCTTCTTGAAGACCACGGCTACGAGGTTTTTCTTCCTCAGCGCGACGGAATTGAGTTTGCCACCCTCCTGGACAAAACCCCTGAAGAGAAAAATAAGCTGCTGTTTGAAAAAGATGTCAGCGAGATTCTCAAGTCAGATGTGGTTTTCTTTGTCTTAGACGGTCGCGTTCCCGATGAAGGAGCCTGCGTTGAACTTGGAATCGGTTATGCCAATAACAAAAGATGCTATGGTGCAAAGACCGACACTAGATCCGCCGAACTTAATCTTGAATTGAATCCGATGATCAGAGGCTGTTTCATCAGGCTCTTTTCGAATTACGATGGAGAAAAGCTGTTTGAAGAGATAGACAGATTTCTTTCCGAGAATGAACTGTGAGAAAAAGACTGCATATGAGGAAATATCTTTTAATAGTTTTGGTTTATATTGTTTCAGCATCTCTTTTCGCCTCTGAATTCCTTGATGAGTTTACGAGAAAGGAATCCTATATTCCCGACCATGTCGTGATTGCCAACGGAAACGACATGTACAGCTACGGCATCTCAAGAAACGATGACGATCAGCTTTCCTACTCATTCGACGTCCAGATTGAAGCTCCCTTGTGGCATCTGCGCTTTGATGCAAACGGCTTTACGAACAGGGGCTGGAGAGACGGATGGGATGTAAGAAATCCCAATGTGAGATATACACCCGGTGCATCGGTAATAAGGGGAAGATACGACTCTTTGGAGTCTGTCATAGGCCTTAAGCTTAGACCAGTGGAAGATGATTTTTATGTACATATCTATCCGGAAGTAGGTTTTGCTCTTGTCGGAGATTACGGCTGGGAGTGGGGTCAGAACATAATCCACAGAATAGCCAACATCCATGAGGTGGATCTTCCATACGACAATGACGGAGCAAAGCATGTTTTTGCCATGCTCAACGGCAGGGTAAACGTCGGATATAAGTTATTCAGATTCCCGATAACAAGCCTTATTGCTGAAGTGGAAGCCTCTACAAAGAATACTTTAGGCTATATTACGGAAAACCAGGTTCTGGCAAGGCTGTCCGTTTCCACAAAGACACACGATATTCTGGGTGTCCATTTCGGCTACATGTATGCTGCTTCCACAGGCGATGTCCCAAGCTATACCCGCGACCTTTATGTCAGATATGTGAACGGAATGAGATTCGGTTTCACCATTGATACAGGAATTGTTTCGCTCAAATACACCTCAACCCTAAGTAGCGGTTACGGCTACGGCTATGTTGGTATAGATGTCATGGGATTCTTCAGGCCCAAGGTATGGGAGCACACCGACATGTATACCAGAGTCGCTTCTGTCAGTCTTTATGACAGGACAATGCATTACATTTCAGTCGGAATTCCTGCCTTCGGACATTTCGATGTCATCGCCAAAAACTCCAACGCCGGAGGAGACCCGATAAGTCCAAAAGAGGAGCAAACCGCGGACCTAAACAAGCATGAAAGAAACAAAAGAGACTATTCTTTCACGGCCTTTGGCCTGAGGTATAACTTCCCAAGTGTTGCAAACGGAAATATAGCTCCTTATATAGAGCTCACTGCAGGAGTACAGATTTTCAAGCTATATGAACTGCGCAACCAGGTCGATGATGATGTTATGGAGTCCATGGGATGGGTGTATCCTTCGCGTATGTGGGACTTAAAAAACTACTTCGGTCTGGTCAATCTGGAAGCCGGTGTCACAGTTCTTCCGGACAACGCAGTAATATTCGGTGATACAAGCCTTCAGCTGGATTTTTTCGGTGGCATGAATATGGTTATCGGCGGAGAACCCGCTGAAATATGGTTCTATAGGTATTTCGACAAAATCTGGGAAGGTTCCTATTATCCCACTGACTGGGGATTTAAGACTCGTCTTTTCCCGTATTTCGGTCTGGGTGTTAAGTTCGGCTTTGACCTGTGATATCTGACAAATGATCTTCTCAATAACACATCCTCTTCATAGAATTCAAGTAATGCAGTAGAATTGATTGACTCTTGAAACCTAAACGGAGGTTGTTTCATGGATGACGGTATCCGATATCTTCTGGATCTTGCCATAATCCTTTTTGCCGCAAAGCTTTTCGGCATAGCGGGAAGGAAAGTTGGCATTCCTGAAGTAGTGGGGGAGATTCTTGCCGGATTGGTGGTAGGCGGTACTGTTCTGGGTTTTGTCCAGGAATCCGATTTCCTTTCAAAGATGGCTGAAATCGGCGTAATCATGCTGATGTTCGAAGCGGGGCTGGGAACCAACCTCAAGGAATTGAAGAAGTCAGGGTTTAAGGCAACCCTGATTGCATGCTTCGGTGTCCTTGTCCCGATGGTTCTGGGAGTCGTGATTTTCATGAGTTTCTATGGCTTTGACGCATTCGGGTCAGAGCGTTTCAACAAGGGTCTTTTCATCGGAACCATTATGGCTGCCACTTCAGTAAGTATCACAGTTGCGGCGCTTAAAGAACTGGGGAAGTTGAGTGACAGTGTCGGAACAACAATCGTCAGTGCCGCAATCATAGATGATGTCATAGGCATTATAGTCCTGACTCTCGTAATAGGTCTGAGCGGTGAAAGCCAAGATGTCAGCGTAGGAAGCATTCTTCTGAAGGTTGTCATATTCTTTGCAATAGCAATCGGAACCGGGTTCTTTGTGTTCAGGGGTATGAGCTGGCTGGACCATAAGTTTACTCACCAGAGAAGAATCCCAATCATCAGCCTGTGTTATTGTTTCGCTCTGGCCTATGTTGCGGAAACATATTTCAATATCGCCGATATCACAGGTGCCTATGTTGCCGGCGTAGTCCTTTGCAACCTCGCCGACCGTGATTACATTGAGCGACGTGTTGATATAAGTTCTTACATGATCTTTGCTCCTGTATTCTTTGCAGGAATCGGGCTTAAGACATCATTCGGAGCCATGGATATGAGACTGATCCTGTTCTCTGTCTGCTTCGTCATCATTGCACTTGTCGGAAAAATCATAGGATGCGGAGGCTGTGCCAGAGCCCTGGGATTTGACGGAAAGGATTCCATGAGAATCGGAGTAGGTATGATGACACGAGGAGAAGTTGCCCTGATCACTGCACAGAAGGGCCTTGCAATCGGCCTTATCTCCGCCGATTTCTTCACACCGGTGATTATACTGATTCTAGTAAGTTCCGTGATAACACCGATTCTTCTTAAGAAGCTTTATGCTGATAAATGAGGACTGAGAATATGAATAAAAACAGACTTGTAGTATTTGTTCTGACCCTGATGATCGCACTGTGCCTGTGCGCATGTGTGTCCACATCCCAGAAGTTTTCGTATGTTCATGATCCGCGCTTGAATGCGGAGGCCATGAATGATATCATCGAGAATCCAGATGCTGTCTACGGTTTTTCTCCGGATCCTCAGTCCAAGCGCCTGGGCACCTATGCCAAATATGACTGGACCGATCCTACCTTCGTCGCAGATGCAAAAAAGCAGCGCATAGAGTACCATGAGTCACTAAAGACGATGTACGACATGCTCAACAAGATGACAGCCGAAGGTGCATCCGTGGAGCAGATCGCAAGAACGGTTTCGGCTGAAAGAAACCGCCTTCGCCTTGCCGCTTATGACAACGACCCTCAGGGTCTTGCCGAAGTAAAAAAGAGCAATCTTGAAACATACGGGCACGAAGACGGACCTACAGCAGACGAGATGTTTGCAAAATACGGGTCATGGGAAACTGTCATGCAGAAGGCCTTCAGCGCCAATATGGGAATGGATGCCGTCTGTGGATTGTATGACGATTATTATCAGGAGTACATAAACCTCGGTTATGTCGAAGAATGAAATGAGTGTTCAGCTGGGTTCAGTAAAAACCAATCAACTTGTGATGGACTTTTGCAAGTTCGGACGCGGGAAGGGGACTATCGTCATCATTCCGGGTCTCAGCGTTCAGAGCGTGATGCCTGCTGCCGAGGATATTGCCAAAGCCTATGACATTCTGACTGACGATTATACCCTCTATGTGTTTGACCGCAGAAAAGACCAGGTAGAAACCTATTCAATAGCTGATATGGCACGCGATACTGCATCGGCCATGAAGAGTCTGGGTCTTGAAAAAGCCAGCGTTTTCGGAGCCTCTCAGGGTGGCATGATTGCGATGAGTATGGCAATCATGTATCCGCATCTGGTTGAAAAGCTTGTTCTTGCTTCCACATCTTCATCTGTGAACAAAAAAGGATTCAGGACTGTAAACAATTGGATTGACCTTGCAAAGGCTGGTGATGCCGAGGCTCTGTATCATGCTTTCGGAAAGGCCATCTATCCCGAAACGGTCTACAATCAGTCAAAAGATCTTCTTTCACAGGCTGCCAGCACAGTCACAAAGCAGGACCTTGATCACTTTATCGTCATGGCTCAGGCCATCGACGGTTTTGACATCACAGCTGACCTTTACAAGATTACATGTCCTGTTATGATCATCGGTTCATCAGATGATGCTGTTCTGGGCAGTGAAGCATCAAAAATAATCAGAGATAATCTGAAAAACAGCTCTGATTGTGAATTGTTTATGTATGATGGATATGGTCATGCAGTCTATGATCTTGCCCCTGATTTCCATAAAAGGGTGTATAATTTTCTAAAGAAATAAATAAAGGCGGATAATAGAGTAATGGTAAGCAGAAAGAGTAAGGTCATTACTGTTCTTCTTATGGTAATAATCGGAACATGCATGCATTTTGTTATGGAACATGTTCCGTCAGGCCCCTTGGCTTCTCTTCTGGGACTTATTTTCCCGGTAAATGAGACCAGCTGGGAGCACATGAAAATGATCTGGTATCCGTTCCTAACTGCCGGAATCATCCACAGCTGTAAGACAAAAGACAGAGGATACTTTGCTTCCTTCATAGTCTCAGCCATCATGGCGATGCTGATGCAGCTGGGTGCTTTTTCCATATACCAGTCCTTCACAGGAACAAGCGTCCTGATTCTGGACATCATCATCTATACGGCCAGCATGATTTTCTGCATTCTGATTGCATTTGATTACTCGCAGAAGGATTGGGCAAAGAAAGCCTTTCCATTTTGGATTTTTTTAGCCTTATTCATCACAGCTTCAATTGTCTATCTCACATACTATCCTGCAGATGGTTATGTGTTCCTTGATAACGAGGGCTATAAGGAAATTTAATAAATGTACAACCCATTATTGTGGTGTATAATACCAGTAACCATAAACAAATAAGAGGAGCTTATATGAAGAAACTACTAACCATTCTCTTGATACTTTGTGTTGCAACAACACTCTTTGCTTCAGGATTCTCCGTCAATGCA
>Ga0265301_10003752_pt1 | contig 15848 bp, 10 predicted proteins | sample AusTroGonzalo_MG_2_FD_193488 | JGI IMG/M metagenome (GOLD analysis project Ga0265301, IMG submission 193488) | Bovine rumen microbial communities from tropical cattle in Woodstock, Queensland, Australia - Gonzalo_04 | ecosystem: Host-associated > Mammals > Digestive system > Stomach > Rumen ...
CCGTGGCCGATACGCTCACGCGCGCCCTTATGGCGGTGACCTCCGAAGGGACCGCCACCATACTCAGGAATGCACGCTGCGCCGTCGCCGGCAAGACGGGTACCGCCCGTATCGCCTACGACGACAGGCATTATGTAGATGAACTGGGACGCTACAAGAACCAGGGCAGTTTCGTAGGCTTCTTCCCCGCCGACGGTGAGCCGCTCTACAGTGTCATCTGCGTAGTGTACTCGAAACTCAGCCACCGCAGCTTCTACGGCGGGACCATCCCCGCACGAGCCGTAAAGGCATTTATCGACGAACTCGAAAGGACCGACCCCTATTTCAGGAAACAGCTATGAAACTTTCGCAAATAATAAAGGACTGCGGCGTGGTACGCACGCTCGGGAACACCGACACCGAAATCAGCGCAATCACCAACGATTCCCGCAAAGCCGCCCCCGGATGCCTTTTCGCAGCCGTACGCGGATGCGGGAACGACGGCCACGCATACATCGGCGCGGCAGTGGAAAAAGGCGCTTCCGCCATTCTTTGCGAAGAGGGCGCCGAAGTCCCCGAAGGGGTAACGGCAGTTTTCTGCAAAAGCAGCAAATACGCAGTTGCAAGGGCAGCTGACGCATTCTACGGGCATCCTTCCGGAAAGCTGAAGCTGGTAGGCATAACCGGAACCAACGGCAAGACCACCACGGTCACTATGCTGTACAACCTTTTCCGCTCGCTCGGGCACGAGTGCGGCCTGCTCTCCACCATCGCGAATTTCGTCGGAGACAGGCGCAGCGAGACTGCAAATACCACCTCCGACCCCGTAACCCTCAACGCCCTGCTCGCCGACATGGTAGACGCGGGCTGCGAATACGCCTTCATGGAAGTCAGTTCCATAGGGGTCGAGCAGGAGCGCATAGCCGGGCTGGAATTTGCCGCAGGCATCTTTTCCAACCTCACGCACGACCACCTGGACTATCACGGCACTTTCGACGAATACCTGCGCTGCAAGAAACTGTTCTTCGATTCGCTCGGTAAAAAGGCCATTGCCCTGATCAACACCGATGACCGCAACGCCCGGATAATGGTGCAGAACTGCGCCGCAAGGGTGGTCAGCTATTCCTGCAAGTCGGCCGCAGACCATAAATGCCGCATACTGGAGCGCGACGTGAACGGAATGATGCTCCGTATCGACGGAACCGAGACCTGGACTCCCCTTACCGGCACCCACAATGCCTACAACATACTCGCCGTATATTCCACGGCAGTAGAACTCGGGGTTCCGAAGGACGAAGCGCTGATTGCGGTATCGAAGCTGCAGGCGGCGAAGGGGCGCATGGAAACGATGCACGGCGGACGCGGCATCAGCGTAGTGATTGACTATGCCCATACCCCCGATGCGATGGAGAACGTGCTCCGGGCCCTGCGGGAAGTAGCCCCCGGAAAGCAGCTCGTCTGCCTCTTCGGCTGCGGCGGCGACCGGGACCGCAGCAAGCGTCCGGAGATGGCGGCTGTCGCCGAGAAATACTCGGACCGCATCATAATCACTTCCGACAACAGCCGCTCCGAGCGCACTGCGGACATCATCGCCGAGATAAAGACCGGCCTCAGCCCGAAGGGTATAGCCAAGGCAATTTGCATCGAAGACCGCGCCGAAGCGATACGCACCGCAATACTGACCTCCGCCGACGGAGCCGTAATCCTGCTCGCCGGCAAAGGACACGAGACCTACCAGATTCTCTCCGACGGGAAGCACCACTTCGACGAGAGGGAAATCGTTGCCGAAACCTTTAATAACATCTAAGATATGCTGTACCGTCTTTTCGAACTTCTCCAGAACTACGACATCCCCGGGCAGCACCTGATGAGCTACCTGAGCTTCAGGGCCCTCCTGGCCGCGGTAATCAGCATGCTGATCGCCTGGTTCGCCGGCAAGCGCATAATCGGCTGGCTGCAGCGCAAGCAGATCGGAGAAACGATACGGGACCTCGGGCTGGAAGGCCAGATGCAGAAGAAAGGTACCCCGACAATGGGGGGTATAATCATAATCCTGTCGCTCATAGTGTCCGTGCTGCTGGTCTGCGACCTTCGCAACATCTACGTACTGTTACTCCTTCTCACCACCATCTGGTGCGGGACGATGGGATTCATAGACGACTCCATCAAGACCTTCAGGCACAACAAGGACGGCATGAGCGAAAAGGCAAAGCTCGCCGGACAGGTGGGACTCGGTCTTATCATAGCCCTGACGGTCTGCTTCAACAACGATATAGTAGTACGCGAGAGCGTCCGCCTGCAGACCGTAACCACGGTAAGGGACTCCCTTGACGTAGATTCCGAAAGGGCGGTCGAGGACAGCCGATGGAGCGAGCAGGACGTAGTCAAGAGCACAAAAACCACCATTCCCTTCGTAAAGGACCACGAATTCGATTACAAGTGGCTCTCCCCTTTCAAGGGCCGCTGGGGGTGGTATTTCAAGTGGGCCGTATACATGCTCATGATAGTGCTGGTTATCACAGCCTGCTCCAACGGGGCCAACCTCACGGACGGAATGGACGGGCTCGCCACCGGCACATCTGCGATAGTGGCGGCGGTAATAGGCGTACTGGCATGGCTGGGAGGCAACATCGTCAATTCCGGCTACCTGCACATAATGTACATACCCGGCAGCGGCGAGATAGCCGTGTTCATGTCCGCATTCGCGGGCGCGCTCATCGGCTTCCTGTGGTATAACACCTATCCCGCGCAGGTATTCATGGGCGACACCGGCAGCCTCGCCATCGGCGGAATTATCGGCGTAAGCGCAGTGCTTATACGCAAGGAACTGCTTCTGCCCCTGCTTTGCGGCATTTTCTTCGTCGAGAGCGCATCGGTGATTATCCAGCGCAAGTGGTTCCACCACACAAAGAAGAAATACGGCGAGGGGCGCAGGGTCTTCCTGATGGCGCCGCTGCATCACCACTATCAGAAGAAAGGCATCCCTGAACCTCGGATCGTAACGCGGTTCTGGATAGTCGGAATCATACTTGGACTGGCAACGCTTGCAATATTTAAAATTAGATGACAAATAGCTGAAGCGCAAATAGTTGCAGCAGATTTGCCAGCTGCAACCTTTTTCCCGGATAGGGTTGCGAAGCAACAGGGAGCAGTTGGCAATCTGATGAAACAGCGCAAAGCTATTTGATAAATTCAGAATAATGAACAAAATAGTAGTATTAGGGGGAGCGGAGAGCGGAGTAGGTGCCGCCGTGCTCGCAAAAGTAAAAGGCTTCGACGTTTTCCTGTCGGACAACGGAAGCATCAAGGACGAATATGCAGAAATGCTGCGCAAATGGAACATTCCCTTCGAGCAGGGCGGCCACAGCGAGGAGCGCATACTCTGCGCCGACGAGGTCATCAAGAGCCCGGGCATTCCGTCCACGGCCCCGCTTATTCGCAAACTCGCCGGACAGGGAACGCACATCGTTTCCGAGATAGAGTTCGCATCCCGCTACGACAGCGCAAAGAAAATCTGCATCACCGGCTCCAACGGCAAGACCACCACGACATCGCTGATACACTACCTGCTCAAGGAAGCCGGCCTGAACGTGGGACTGGGCGGAAACATAGGCAAGAGCTACGCCCTGCAGGTAGCAACCGAGCAGCACGACTACTATGTCCTGGAAATCAGCAGTTTCCAGCTGGACGACACCTACGATTTCCGTCCTGACATAGCCATCATCACCAACATTACCCCCGACCACCTGGACCGCTACGACCACAAGATGGAGAACTACGTGCGCGCGAAATTCAAGATTACCCAGAACCTCCGTCCCGAGGACTGCTTCATCTTCGATTCCGACGACGCCATAACCATCGAGCACCTGAGCAAGATTGTGCTGAAAGCCAAGATGCTCCCCTACTCCCAGCAGAAAGAGGTCGCCCAGGGCGCCTTCGTGCGCGACGACAAGATCGTAGTCCGCTACGAAGAGAGCGAGAGCGAAATCTATCTCAAGAGCCTCGCACTCTCCGGACGCCACAACATCTACAACTCAATGGCCGCCGCGATAGCCGCAAAGGTAAGCGGCGTCAAGGACGACGTCATCCGTGAATCCCTGAGCTCGTTCAAGGGGATAGAGCACCGCTTGGAAAACGTACTCAGCGTAGGCGGAGTACTCTACATCAACGATTCCAAGGCCACCAATGTAGATTCTGCATGGTACGCGCTGGAATGCCAGACAAAACCTGTGGTATGGATAGTAGGCGGCACGGACAAGGGCAACGACTACGACATACTCAAGCCGGTAGTCTCCAAGAAAGTACGCGCCATAGTCTGCATGGGGGTCGACAACGCCAAGATCCACGCAGCCTTCGAGGACATCGTGGGCAGCGCCAACATCTGCGACACGCTCAGCGCCATGGATGCTGTCAAGGCGTCAGCCGCTTTCGCGTCCAAGGGAGACGTGGTCCTTCTGAGCCCCTGCTGCGCCAGCTTCGACCTGTTCAAGAACTATGAGGACAGGGGCCGCCAGTTCAAAGAAGCCGTAAGGAGCCTCTGACATGCCGGCGGGAAAGAACAAATCACTGATTCTCAGCCTGGTGAACAGGCTGCAGGGGGACAAGGTCATCTGGATGATATTGCTGATGCTTGTCCTCACGTCCGTTGTCTGCATGTTCTCCTCCACCTCCCGTCTGATCGAAGGAGGGCGCACGAGGGTGGACATCGTAAGGAGCCAGCTGATAGTCGTAGCCGCAGGCCTGACCATCGTACTCATCTGCTACAATATACGCAGCATCGAGTTCTTCCGGAAACTGTCTTTCTGGATGCTCCCGCTGTCGCTCGTGCTGCTGACGGCCCTGCGTGTGCTGCCCGGCGGCAATGGCTTCATAAGCGCTCCGGAAATCAACGGGGCGAAGCGTGTACTCTCAATAGCCGGGAAGCAGATACACGTGCTCGAGATAGTAAAGATAGCGATGGTCCTCTATCTCGGCTGGGCTCTCGACGCCTTCCACAGGAAGCGCATCAACTGGCCAAAGAAAGAGCTTGGAAGGAATATCCTGTTCATATATCTTCCCTTCGTTACCGTATTCATGCTGGCCCTGCCCAGCAGCAACACGGCGGCGCTTTTCATCGGCGGGATAATGTTCCTGGTGATATTGCTGGGCGGAGGGAGCAAGCGCGACCTCGCCGTAATCCTGGCCGCGGCCGTGGTTATCCTCGGTCTGTGCTTCGGCATTTACAAAGTCAGCGACGGAAAGGTATTCTCCCGCATCGGCACCGGCATTTCACGAATCTTCGACCACCACGACTGGGAACAGCAGTTCCTTGAAAGCGAGAAATATTCTCCTGACTGGGACAAGGCCCGCGACCATCTCCAGCAGGGGTACAGCGCAAAAATCGCAATCCATGAAGGCGGAATCCTGGGCAAGGGTCCGGGACAGAGCACCCAGCGCTATATAGTGCCCGACATGCCGTCGGACTACATGTACAGTTTCATAGTCGAGGAATACGGGCTGTGGGGAGGCATCCTGGTACTTGCGCTCTATGTGTCGCTCATGGCAAGGGGCGCAATAATAGCCCGTGACGTCGGCGACAGCCTGTACGCAAAACTCGTAGTGGCGGGGCTCTGCCTGCTTATAGTAGGCCAGGCGTTCCTGCACATGCTGGTAAATGTGGATATCGGTCCAATGACCGGGCAGACGCTCCCCATGATAAGCCACGGGAATTCAGCTTTCCTGTGCTTCTCGCTGGCCTTCGGCATACTGCTGTCATTCAGCCGCCAGGCCCGGAAACGCATCGAGACGGAAACCGCCAAGGCGGACCCCATAATAAAGGACACAGTAGAATTCAGCGATGAAGAACTTTAAGGCACTGCGCGTAATAATCAGCGGCGGAGGCACCGGGGGGCATATTTTCCCCGCCATATCGATCGCCGATGCACTGAAGAAGGCAAATCCCGACTCGGAAATACTTTTCGTAGGAGCGGAAGGGAAAATGGAGATGGAGAAGGTTCCGGCGGCTGGATACAGCATAGTGGGACTGCCTGTAGCAGGACTCCAGCGCAAACTTACGCCCTCCGGCATCGCAAAGAACCTGCTTCTGCCCTTCAAACTGATTGCAAGCGACTGCAGAGCCGGCAAAGTGCTCAGAAAATTCAAGCCGGATATCGCTGTGGGCGTAGGCGGGTATGCCAGTGCCCCCCTGCTGAGGAAAGCCCAGAGCCGCAACATCCCCACCCTGCTCCAGGAACAGAACGGCTTTGCCGGGATGGCGAACAAGATGCTCGGGCTCAAGGCAAAATGCATCTGCGTGGCCTATGAAGGCATGGAGCGTTTCTTCCCGAAAGACCGCATAGTCATGACCGGTAATCCCATACGCTCCGATATCCATACCTACGGTGATTCCGAACGCGCGGAAGGCCTCGAATACTATGGGCTCGATGCCTCCAAAAAGCATATCCTCGTAATCGGCGGAAGCCTCGGCAGCGCAACCCTCAACAGCAGCATGCAGCGCTGGATTGAAGCCGGCTGCCCGGGCGGCGAAGGAGTGGAAGTGCTTTGGCAGTGCGGCGGATGGTACAGTGCACAGACGGATGCATTCATGGCTTCGCACCCCGGAGTCCCCGTAAAGCACAGTGCATTCCTCAAACGCATGGACCTCGCCTATGCGCTCGCCGACGTAGTGATTTCGCGCTCCGGAGCATCCTCAGTATCGGAAATCTGCGCGGCCGGGAAAGCGGCGGTGTTCGTACCTTCGCCCAATGTGGCGGAAGACCATCAGACGCATAATGCGATGGCGCTGGTACGGCGGGATGCCGCCCTTATGGTGAAGGATTCCGATGCGGCCGAAAAGATGATGGAGACGGCGCTGGGGCTGCTTTCTGACGGTGAGCGCCGCGCCGCACTCGAAAAGAATGCGCTTGCGATGGCCCTGCCCGGCGCGGCGCAGAAAATAGTCGAAGAAATATACAAACTGGTATGAACGTTTATTTTATAGGCATCGGCGGTATAGGCATGAGCGCCATCGCCCGCTACTACAAGCGCAAGGGAAATGTTGTATCCGGCTATGACCGCACTCCGTCGCCGCTTACGGCAGAACTCGAAGCGGAGGGCATCCCCGTGCATTACAGCCCCGATTGCAGCTGCATTCCGGAGGACAAGGCATCGACGCTGGTAATCTGGACTCCCGCCATTCCGCAGGACATGGAAGAGCTGGTGTTCGTGCGGGAAAACGGCTACAGGCTCATAAAGCGTTCCCGGGCGCTCGGCGAAATCTGCATTGGACAGCGCTGCCTTGCGGTTGCAGGCACGCACGGGAAGACAACCACGACAACGCTTACGGCGCATATCATGAACGAAAGTGGGCCCGGAGCCTCTGCCTTCCTCGGCGGGATATCAAAGAATTACGGCACGAACCTGCTGGTGAGCGCGGAAAAGAATATCGTTGTGGAAGCTGACGAATTCGACCGCTCGTTCCTTCAGCTGAATCCCACAGTAGCCGTTATAACCGCGATGGACGCGGACCACCTGGATATTTACGGAGACCTCGAACATGTGCAGGAGGCGTACAGGCAGTTTGCATCCCAGGTTGAAGGCACGCTGATCCTGAAATACGGGCTGCCGATAACGCAGGATGAAATAAGCGCGCATATTTACACCTATCATCTGGATAATCCCGAAGCCGATTTTCACGCTTCGGACATGAAGGCGGAGACGGACGGGCATTACCGCTTCAACCTTGTCTATCCAGGCGGAGTAATTGAAGACATACGCGCGGGAATCCCCGGATGGATCGGGGTAGAGAACAGTATCGCCGCAGCCGCCGTCTGCCTTTGCGAAGGCGTGTCGCACGAGGGAATCCGCAAGTCCGTAGGCAGCTTTAGCGGAGTCCGCAGGCGGCTTGACGAGCGCTTTGCCGCTCCCAGGCTCAATTATATCGACGATTATGCCCATCATCCCGCGGAACTCGCAGCAGCCATAAGCTCGCTGCGCAGCGTATTTCCCGGAAGGAAGCTTACCGGTGTCTTCCAGCCGCACCTTTATACCCGGACGAGGGATTTTGCGCCTGAGTTCGCCAAGGCACTGAGTGCGCTTGACAACCTGATACTGCTGGATATCTATCCGGCAAGGGAAGAGCCTATTCCGGGTGTTACGTCGGAGCTGATACTCAAGGATGTTACCTGTCCGGAGAAGGTGCTCATCCGTAAGGAAGAGCTGCTCGATTACCTGAAAGGCAAGCCTCTGGATGTTCTTGCCACCTTCGGGGCCGGAGACATCGACAGGCTGGTGGAGCCCATAGCTGAAATGTTGAAAAAATTATGAACAAAGGAATGATAAGGTATATTGTTGCGGCGTTGTTCGTGGCAGGGATGGCGATACTGACCGGGGCTGGGATAGCCGGGTACAGCAATGGTATTGCATCGAATGCCTGCAATTCGCTCTGCGTCGAATTTAACGGCGGGGAGCCTTTCCTTGATGCGGATGCGGTAAATGAGCTGCTGGAAGAGGAATACGGCGTGTTTGTAGGCCAGCGCATAGACAGTATTTCCCTTCACCGGGTTGAGGAAATCCTGGATGCGAGCGGTCCGGTGAAGAAGAGCGAGGCGTGGATTACCGGAGACGGGGTCCTGCACGTGTCGCTGGAGCAGCGCGATCCCGTACTTCGCTTTTATGACGGCCGTGACGGATTCTATACCGACTCCGAAGGAGTTATATTTCCGTTGTTGCCCCGGCACCAGGCTGCCGTACCCGTGGTATACGGGAAAAGGCCGTCCGCGGAGGAATGGCCGCTGTCCGTAGTCCATACGGTAACTTATCTCCGCGATAAAGGAGTAGCCGCAGATTCCCTCGAGTGCAACTCCCGCGGCGAGCTTACGCTTATCGGCGGGAAGGGTGAGAATATCCTGCTCGGGCGGCCGGGAAGGATCGAGGAGCAGTATCCTCTGCTGGAGTGCTATTATGAGCGAATCGTCCCCTCCTCACACGAATACCGCAGCATCAACCTGAAATACCGCAAACAGATTATCTGCCGGGACTAGTCCAGCCAGCGGGTGTGGAAGAATTCACCGCGTGGACGGTCTGTACGCTCGTAAGTATGGGCGCCAAAATAGTCCCGCTGAGCCTGTAGAAGGTTTGATGGCAGGTTTTCACAACGATAACCGTCGTAATAGCTTAATCCTGCGCCAAGTGACGGTACGGGAATCCCATTTAGAACTGCCGCTGAGACCACCCTGCGCCACGAATCCTGCCCCTGGGCAAGCTTATCGCGGAAATAAGGGGCAACCATAAGGTTTTTCAAATCTGGCTGCTCGTCCCACGCTTCCTTGATATGTCCAAGGAACACACTGCGTATAATGCAGCCACCCCGCCATAATAATGCTATCTTACCGGGATCCAATTCCCATCCGTACTCTTCCGATGCGGCGCTTATCAGGCTGAATCCCTGTGCATAGGAAACAATTTTAGCACACAAAAGTGCCTTGCGCAAGTCCTCCAGGAAAATGCTCCTGTCCATAGCTTCGGTCTTCGCTTGAGGTCCGGCAAGCAGTTTCGAGGCTGCGATGCGCTCGTCCTTAAGAGCAGACAGGCAGCGGGCAAAGACCGACTCCCCTATCAGGGAAAGCGGCTCTCCGGCATCCAAAGCAGCCTGTACAGTCCACTTTCCAGTACCCTTCTGACCGGCCGTATCCAATATAGTGTCAAGCACGTATCGGCCGTCGTTGTCCCTCTTTCCGAGTATATCGGCCGTAATAGAGATAAGGTAACTGTCCAGTTCTCCCCTGTTCCATTCGGCAAATACTTCCTGCATTTGGGAATTAGACATTCCAAGCACGGAACGCATTATGTGGTAACACTCGCATATCAGCTGGATATCCCCGTACTCTATGCCATTGTGCACCATTTTTACAAAGTGGCCCGCCCCGCCGCGTCCCACCCAGTCGCAACAAGGGGTACCGTCAGCCGTCTTTGCCGCTATCGACTGGAATATCGGCCTTACATATTGCCAGGCTTCCCGGGAGCCGCCGGGCATCATTGACGGGCCTTTCAAGGCACCTTCCTCTCCGCCGGAAACCCCGGTGCCGACATACAGGAGACCGCGTGCTTCTAGTTCAGCCGTACGCCTCTGCGTATCGTGGAAATCAGAATTACCTCCATCGATTATGATATCGCCCTTTTCAAGGAAGGGGCACAACTGTCCTATAACTTCATCCACCGCCTTTCCGGCAGTCACCATCAGGAAGACCTTGCGCGGTGCCTTCAGCGACGCACAAAGTTCATCGTAGGAATACGTTCCGCAGAAGTTCCTGCCCGCCGCATCACCATCCATGAATTGTGTGGTGATTTCAGGAATGTAATTGAAAACACTTACACGGAATCCCCTGCTTTCCATGTTGAGGGCAAGACTCCTGCCCATCACCCCCAGGCCTACCAGGCCGATATCAGACAATTCTTTCATCTTTTCACCCTCGCATTTCCATTCCATATACTCCAAACCTGCTCCTCGTCGGCAGGAAGAGCATAATCAGTAAGGAAGGTTGTTGCCAGTGCACCTGCAGCCCATCCGAACTGGGCGCAACGTTCCCTGTCCCAGCCTTTCAGGCGTCCATACAACAGCCCGCCCGTAAAGCCGTCACCTCCGCCAATCCTGTCAAGCACCCGGATTTCCCTGGGCTCAATTATAGTAGATCCATCCCGGTCAAAGACAATGGCGCCCCAGAGGTGGGAATTTGTGTCACGCACTTCACGAAGCGTAGTGGCAAGGATTTCCGCACGCGGGAAGCGCTCCCTTACACGCAAGGCCATCTCACTGAAGGACTGCGCCTTAGCTTTCAAATCCCTTCCTCCGGCAGCTGGTCCTTCAATACCCAGGCTCAGTTGAAAATCCTCCTCGTTGCCTATCAGAATATCGGCAGCCGACGCAATCTCAGTAAAGAGCTTCCTGTATTCCCGTTCATGACCTTCCCAAAATGAAGCGCGATAGTTAAGGTCAAAGCTGACGGTAGTGCCGCACTTGCGGGCATAGTCCGTAAGCGCAAGGCAGAAATCTGGAGCGATAGCGGCAATAAGGCCACTCAGGTGCATTATGCGCACACCCTCCCCTTCGAAAATTCGTTGCAAGTCAAAATCGTCTGCACGAAGCAGCCGCCCTACCTCTCCGGCACGGTCATTCCATACACGCGGGCCCCTGGGGCCACTTCCACTGTCGGCAATATTTATCTGGTGACGAAGCCCCCAAGGGCCTCCCTGCTCCATTTCCGGCCCCTCTACATCCATTCCCCGGCTGCGAAGGTTGGATTTTATATATGCAGCAAACGGATGTCCCTTGACAAAGGCACTGAGCACCTTGACCCTCATCCCAAGTGCCGAAGCGATACTCGCCGCATTGGTCTCGGCGCTGGTAGCCTGAAGTGAGAGGAGGCCGCCGGTATGCACCGGCTGTCCATCCTGCGGGGCAAGGCGCAAGCCCATGCTTGTGGGCACTAAAAGCGCATATTTACAAGTTTGGATTGCCATATTTGTTTAAAAAGAAGTCACTACGCAAATTTAGTGAAAAATGAGTGAAGATACTTCGGATTGTGCCAGTTTTTTCCGCCCCTGAAATATACAACTGTTCTAGTTCAACCGCAGGCAGGGACTACAGACCACTACCCCGGAGTGGCGGATAAAAATTCCGGGCACCCAGAAGGCGCCCGGAACTTTCATCTGCAATCTACAGCGCCTGCACCTGCTCTGGCGTCAGGCCGGTGTACTTCGAAACAAGTGCGGGAGAAAGTCCGTCAGCCTTCAGATTCCGGGCAATCTCATTAGTTCTGGCGGAAGCCCCTTCTGCTCTCCCTTCTGACAGGCCTATTTCGCGCCCCTCTGCGCGTCCTTCCGCCAGACCCTCTTCCCTGGCGTACTCCTTGATTCCGTTTACGTCAAGCCAGTTAAACATCTTTTCTTCGTATTCAAATTGTTGTTCTACACTCAGGTTTGCAAACTCGGAAGACCGGTATAACTGCTTCAATACATCATCCTCGAAAACCTCAGGCCGCTCGTCCACCACGTGCATATACTTCAGCGACCATGCCAACCTTTCAATCGCCGTCCGGCATTTATGCGGCTCGCTTCCGTTTACCTTCAGCCTTCCCAGCTCCAGGAAAACGAAGTTCAACGCATCGGTAATCAGCTCCCCGTTCCTCCGGTTCCGTATCTCATACCGGCTCACCAGTCCGTCCGGCTCCTCCAATGCTTCTTCGCTCCCGTGCTCAAGCCTGAAGTTCAGCAGGCTCACCACATAGATCGGAAGAAGTTTGTAATTCATTGCCGGCGGTTCCTCGCCACGCTTCAACGCTTCTTCCCGGTCCCGGAGTTTCTGCTCCAGCTGCATCCGGATCGGAAAGGTGGAGTAGCATATCATCCGGTCCGCGAAGTGCGCTTGACGCGCGCCCTGCATCTCCACGATGAACTCATCTCCGTTCTCTTCCGTGCAATACAGGTCAAAGGTAGAATTTTTGTCTGAAATTGCCAAACCGTGCTGTTCCCGGTCCAGGAATGTCAGCTTCCTGATTTTCTTCTCGGGCAGCAGGATGTTCAGGATTCCGGCAACGAGGCTCTCGTTTCCAGGGGCACACACGACGACCTTGAAGGTCTCGTCATTGAGGATGTTTGCAAATTTTGCGCTCATAACAATACATTTTAAAAGTTAATGAGCCGCAATAGTATAGCATTATTTTGTAAATTTCGTTCTAAAACGTAAAAATCTTGCGTCAGGCTTTCGAAATTTTAACAATCAGTTTACACTTAAATTGGCAATCGGCAAAGAAGATGTGGTGCCGCCACCGCCGACCACATTCGTTTGCGTAAAATCCGATGTGGAGTTAATGATTGTTGTCCCGGAAGAACTGATAAGTGTTGTTCCACTTTTTACTGTACAACCATTTTTACACTTTATAGTATACTGAGTGTTATCGCAGAAGAACAATCCAGGCAGTTTATCAGCGCATTTTATAGAACCTTGTATAGAACAGTTATCAAACGTTGAATTATATCCTGTATAGCCTAGAATACCACTTGCGAAACAATATGAACCACTCGTATCAACTGTACCGTTATAGTGGACATTCGTGAAAGTCCTACTTCCGCTAATAAAATACCCGATAACTCCACCGACCATTGATCGGTCAGTGGTAGTTGCATACTCGTTTCGACCATAGGTAACATTTGCAGTACATGAGCAATTTGACATCGGATTAGTTACAAGGCCTCCAATTCCACCTATTCTGAATCTGCCTCTTGAGTAAATCGTAATGTGCCCGTTTGTGTTATTGCAATTTTGTATGGTTTTATACGTTTGATTACTACTTTGAGACGATCCGCCGACAATACCTCCCACGTGACTATTACCGGTGGCAGTAATGTAGAGGTCAGCAGAAGATACAGTCTTGGTATAAGTACTGATCGTGCCGCTATTGGAACAATACTCCAGCGTGTAGGTTAATGTATTATCCCACCATCCTATGATACCGCCGGCACGCAGCGCTCCGGAAATTGAACATGTGGTGAACTCAATATTCCCCGAGTTGAGCGTACGATGGCTGTCATCAGAGCCACTGATATCCGGCAATGCATAATCTCCTGCAAGCCCGATGATTCCACCAACATTCAGGCAATTGATTCCCGAAAGATTCTGCAAATATATATTACCGGCATTGGATGTGGAGGTAAGTATTGTAGAAACCTCCGAACACCCCAGAATGCCACCTACACAAACATTTTCATTATCGCGTAATGAGCCATTCTTGATTGTAATATTTCCCCCGGAACGGTTAGCGCAGTATGTAAAATCTGATGCATCCGTCAACGAATATCCGCAAATTCCGCCAACACAGGGATTGGGAGAGGATGAATTCTCTGTAACAGTACCACTATTATAATTATAGGTTGAAGACGTACCGGCAAAATCATTGATATTTTCCGCACATCCTATCAGTCCACCCATGCGTACTGCGGCCGTGCTGTTCGATCCAGCGCCGGTGTTGGAAACCGCGCCGGTGTTGTAGCACGGGGCCACCACCTTAGTGGAATCAGACCAGCCAATCAGGCCGCCCAGGTCTAAGTTATACCCTGCTGCGGAGTTCCCCGAATTGGAAACGGCACCTTTGTTATAACAGGTCGTCAAGGTTTGATTCTTTTTCTTATTAATCCCGGCAATTCCGCCGACACAAACATCTTCGGCTGACGTTCCGCTGTTGGAAATTGTCCCGCCAGCTGCAGTTGATGTACCGTTGGAAGATGAAGTAATATTTGCTGCATTACAGCCGGCAATACCTCCAACTGCAATCGGCTTGCCATTCCCGGAATTGCCGCTATTCGTGACATTTCCAGTATTGTCGCAATTGGAAATCGCCTTGTCGCTTTCCGATGTAATTCCGCCAACGTAAAGATACGCAGCAGAATTAGCCGTATTGGTTACGTTTCCTCTATTATGACAATTGCTAATGGCGCAACTCGTATTGTTGTAGCCAACGATTCCACCCACCTGAATATATTTTGAGGAACCGGTTACCGGACAGGCATTGGAAACGAGGCCGGTATTAGTACAGTTGGAAATATTGCTCTGGCCGCGGCCGGCAATGCCACCGATGAAGAAACTTGTAGCGCAGGTTGACCCTGATGTCGCCTTTACATCGCCGGCATTGTTCGCGGTAACAGTAGAATAGCTGATCCCAACTACACCGCCAACGTGAGAATCGGCACTGGCGGTAAGCCCCGAGATCGTAATATCACCTGCCGCTAGATTTTCAGTACCGCTGCTGATTGGAGCATTATTATATCCTGCAACACCACCGACTTCCAGTGCATTGCAAGTAAGCCTTGTCACATTGACAGGGCCGGCATTAGTAGCTTCAAGGGAGCCACTGGTGTGCAAACGGCCAATCACACCACCGACAATAGCATTTTTACCGGTAGAATAAGATGAGTTTACAACGATTGTTCCATAATTTGTGGCGGTGCTTGTAGAATATTTTCCGGTTATGGAGTGCGAATAAGCGTTGTCCGTAGTCCCGACAAGCCCACCTACATAGAATTGATTGACTGTATTATTGCCTGTCCATGTAACAGTTCCTCCGTTACTGGAGTTCTCAATGCTTCCCTGTGTCCTTCCGGCAACACCTCCGAGGAAGGAATAGCCGGAATTCGATATTTGCTGGGAATAGGTAATGTTCCCGGTATTGAGACAGGAACTGATTGTCTGATTGGCAGACATAGACCCCACAATGCCACCCACAGAATAAAATTTGGAAGATGTGCCTTCAAACGACCCACCCATGTTTACCGTCATGGAGGACGTACATGAAGAAATGGGACGGGTCGAATATCCAACAATACCGCCGATATACAGGTTGCCGGCAGGATTGGAGCCTGTATATGAAATTGTTCCTCCGGTGGAACGACAGTTATTCATGGCGTATGATCCCGCAGTATTATTCGCGACTATGCCGCCAATATACAAATGACTATTTGCTGTTCCGCTGACGGTAATATTAGCGGAGTTCTCGGAATCTGTAACGTATCCGGTGCTCACCTTCCCAACTATTCCGCCCGCATAGCAACCACCAGAAGGCGATTCGGAAGTTGAATAGGAAACAGTAAGCGAACCTGTTACCGAGCAACCCTCAACATAGCCAGACATGCTGTTGGCGAGAATCCCGACAGACTCACGGGTTATATTGCTGATGGAAATGTTTGAATTCAAATTCAAGTTCTGCACAGCACCTTCGAGGTCATCGAAGAATGGCTGTGTGAGCCCGGTGATGGTCTTGTCATTGCCTTCAAGCGTACCTGTATAGCCGGCAATAGGCGTCCATGCAGTGGCAAATGCCGAGCTGACCGTGAAACTGTTG
>Ga0265301_10003753_pt1 | contig 15846 bp, 13 predicted proteins | sample AusTroGonzalo_MG_2_FD_193488 | JGI IMG/M metagenome (GOLD analysis project Ga0265301, IMG submission 193488) | Bovine rumen microbial communities from tropical cattle in Woodstock, Queensland, Australia - Gonzalo_04 | ecosystem: Host-associated > Mammals > Digestive system > Stomach > Rumen ...
TTCTCGGTGTTCGACACCGACATCATCCGCAATGCGGATGTGTATACCGGCGGCTTCGGCGCCGAATACAGCGGCCGTATCTCTTCCATTATGGACATCTCTACCCGCGACGGCAACAAGAAACGCTTCTCGGGTAAGGTCGGCGGTAACACCTTTGGTGCCAAGGTGACGATTGAAGGCCCGCTGATGAAGGCCAAGACCCCCGAATCCGCCACCATGTCGTTCATCCTCTCGGCGAAGAACTCCTATTTGGAGCATACTAGCAAGCCGTTGTATGGTTGGTACAACGAAGGCATCAAGCAAAACGGTTTGCCTTTCAATTTCCAAGACATCTACGGTAAGGTGTCGCTCAACGCGCCCAACGGCAGTAAGGTCAACCTCTTCGGTTTTTCGTTCAACGACCAGGTGAACCACTACATGTCGCTTTCTGACTTCAGCTGGAAATCCTACGGTGTGGGTACCAATTTCCTCGTCATCCCCGGCAAGTCGCCCGTGATGATCGAAGGTAACATCGCCTATTCGAGCTATACTTCAGTTATGAAGGAGACGGACAGCCCTGACCGCTACAGCAACATCAACGGCTTCAACATGGGCTTCGATATCAGCCAGTTCCTTGGCAAGAATACTTTGAAATACGGTATTGAGATGTTGGGCTACACCACCGACTATGTCACCTACAGCGTGTATGGCCACAGTAAAATTGGTTCAAAAGTCAACTCGACCGAGATGGGCATCTATGTCAAATACAAGGCCGTGCTGGGTAAGTTCTTGCTTGAGCCGAGTTTCCGCTTGCAGTATTACGCCTCCTTGCCCGACATTTCACCTGAGCCGCGTCTGGCCGTGAAATATAACGTCACCGACCGCTTGCGTTTCAAAGCCGCAGCAGGTATGTACTCGCAAAACTTTGTGGCCGCCACCAGCGACCGCGACGTGGTCAACTTGTTTTACGGCTTCCTCTCGGGTATCGACAACCTGCCAGAGACCTACAATGGCAAGCCTATTAAGAGTTACCTGCAAAAGGCCAATCACTTCATCCTGGGTGCCGAATTTGACCTGTCCGACAACGCCACCGTGAACATCGAAGGCTATTGGAAGGACTTCGTGCAGCTCACCAATATCAACCGAAACAAGATTTACGCCGACACGCCCGCCAATGCCAACATCCCTGACTTGCTGAAGAAAGACTTCACCAAGGAGACGGGCGATGCCTATGGTTTCGATATTTCGTTGAAATATGAGGACAAACACTGGTATCTGTGGGCGGTCTACGCCTTGGGCTTCGTGACGCGCGAATACGAGAAAGCCGTGGAAGATGGCGTAGAGATGGTGCAATATGCACCGCATTTTGACCGTCGTCACAACGTCAACGTGATTCTGTCATACACGGCAGGCTCGAAACGCCAATGGGAGTTCAGCGGCCGCTGGAACTTCGGTACGGGCTTCCCGTTCACCCAAGTGCAGGGCTTCTATGAGTACTACTCCTTCCAGGATGGCATCAACTTCGACTACACCACCACCAACGGTGAATTGGGCGTGCTCTATGGCGAGCTAAACGGTGGCCGTCTGCCTACCTATCACCGCCTCGACCTTGATGTGAAACGCAAGTTCTTCTTTACCGAGCATGTTATGCTGGAGGCCGACCTTGGCGTGACCAATGTCTACAACCGTAACAACGTGTTCTATGTCAACCTGGTGACCAGCGATGTGGCACGCCAGCTGCCCATCCTGCCTACCTTTGGCTTGACGCTGTCGTTCTGATGGGACAAACGAAAAAAAGGAGACTTGATATGAAGAGATTAGCATTGTTGTTGGCCGCTATCTTGATGGGTTGTAGCGGTTTTGCACAAAAGTTTACGGAAGAAGACGCCAAGCAGTTCTACCGTACCATTCAGGGCGACTATACCATCATCGTGAACGATTCGACCACGGCCATGGCCCACTTCACCCCGATTTGGGAAAACATGGGCAACCGTTTCCAATGGCTCTATCTGGAAGTGGTGATGGACAAGAAAGTCATCTTGCAGAAAGTCCTTGAATTGAAGCCAAAGGACCACAAATTGTTTCGTGTCTACGTCCACGACCTGAAAAACCCTGCCGAGTTTGTGGGGAAATGGGGCAACCGCAACTATTTCGACGGCTTCACCACGAGCATCCTCAAAAGCGGGAAGCGTATCACCTTCGTGAAGACCTCGGATTTCTCCTACCAGACCCATAAGCTGATGCGGTTTGGTGCCATCGATTGCTTCCCTCAAGGCGACCTGTTGCATTTCAAGTTTGTGCAGGAAGACGAACGCTTCTACATCAAGCGGGTGCCGAATGGGACGAGCCGCATCATCGGCTACCAAGGCCTGAAGGAATTGACAGACGGCCCTGTCGGATAAACAAAGAAAACGGCTCGCAAGGAGCCGTTTTTCATTTCATCTTGAACACCCAAGCCGCAGTGCTGCGGAGGTCGCTGTATTTCAGACCGCTTGTGTCGATGAATAATTGGCCGTCCTTGTATTTCCATGGCAGGGTCTTATTGCAGCCCAATAGCGTGACTTTCATGTCTTTCTCGGGTTCTTCGATGTTCAGCACCCATTGGTCTTCAGGATATTCCAAAGCGATGGCGTAGAGAGCGTCTTTGCCTTGTGTATAGCAAATGTTGGGCTGTTTGCAGGTGTAAGTGGCTTTCAGGCCTTCGGTGGGCAGCATGGCACCTGTCCGGAAACCATGCATCACCTGCTTCTCCATCGTCTTTGACCACCAATACAAGGCGATCGTGGCCTCAAACTCTTCTTCCTCAAAGAAGACTTCGATGTTGTGTTGGCCTTCGGTGAGTTTGATTTTGCCAGTCTTGGCCTTTCTCGCGTCTTCGATGACGGTCTCGCCGTCGATGACAAGCCAGGCCTGGTCGTCCGTCTGGATTTCAAAGGTGTAGGTGTCGGCCTGACATGAGAACACGCCTTGCCAATGGGCTTGGAAGTGGTCGCAGCTGATGGCTGGGTCGGGCGAGTTTCGCTTCCAGTCGAAGTTGATCTCTGCATCGTTGCGCGTCACCGTGACAGGCTTCATCTCGTAGAATTTCTTGTAAGGTCGTGTACCATAGATAGCTTCTCCGTTGATGTCAAGCCATTTGCCGAGGTCTAGAAGACGCTCCTGCTGTAATAATGGGATTTTGCCATCAGCAGCTGGACCCACGTTGAGCGTCATGCCGCCACCAGCCGCCACGAGGACACAGAAATGTCGGATGAGTTCATCTGAGGTCATATAGTTCTCTAAAGGCTCGTTGCGGTTGAGGCCGAAGCTGCGTCCCAAGCCACGGCATTCTGCCCAGGGGCGGTCGGTGAGCATGATACCTGCGCTGTACTCGGGCGTGCGGAAGCCATGCTGCCCGCCATTGCCCCAGCGGTCGTTGACGATAGCATCGCTGCCCACGGTGTTGTAATACCATGAGATAAGTTCGGTGGCATGCCATTGCTCTGCGCTATTGCGCCACTCGCCGTCAGTGAAGAGGATGGAGGGCTGATAGTGCGTGATAAGCTCCATGAATTGCGGAATCATGTGCATGTCGACATAGGTGCCGATGTTCTCGTCGGAGTCTTCGTACCAGCGGTGGAGGGGGTTGGTCCATTCGGGCAGGGAATAATAGAAGCCCATTTTAAGCCCTTGTTTGCGGACGGCCGCGGTAAGCTCGCCGCAAATGTCGCGGTGCGGTCCGACTTCAACGGAGTTCCAGTTGGGTGCATACTGGCTTGGCCAGAGACAGAAACCGTCGTGATGTTTCGAAACCAACAGCACATATTTCGCTCCCGATTTCTTGAACAGCTCAGCCCATTCGTCAGGATTCCAGAGCTCGGCTTTCCACATGGGTGCGAAGTCCTCGTATTGGAAGTCCTTGCCGTAGATGCGTTCTTGGAAGGCCTTGCGGTCGTCGTTGGTGGTCAGACCGCGGTAATACCATTCGGCATAGCCTTCGAGGCTGGCGTAGGCGGGCACGGAATACACACCCCAATGGATGAAAATGCCTAATTTGGCGTCGGAGAACCACTGCGGATAGCCACGTTCGTTGATGGATTCCCATGTTGGCTCGACTTGGGCGAATGAATGGCTGAAACTGGCTGCTAAGACAATGATTAATAGAACTTTGTTTCTCATAAGCACTAGTTTGCTGACAAGATAGTTTTCAATTCGTATGGGTTTTGACGGCAATTCCAAACCGCAACGATATACAAATGGTCGGTATCAGCGACATGATAGATGATTTTTAATACTTTGAAAACTGGGATAAAACGATATTCCTTTTGTAAATCAGTTAAACAAGGCTCTAATGTCCCCATATATGGAAAAGATTCGAGTTGTTTGGCAAGTTTGGCAAATGTTAGTCTCAGTTTATCGGCTTGTGTTTTTCCAAAAGTATTAGCCGTGTAACGCAAAATGGAGTCTGCCATTTCTATGGCTTGTGGTGTCCAGCTAGCTTGCATAATCGAAATTCATAAAGTGTTCAAATGCTTCGTCGGCAGAAACAACTTGGCCTTGTTCTATTTGTTTCATGCTGATTGCAATTTGTTCTTTCAGTTCGTCGACTGTCCAACTGCAAGGCATTTTGTCCCATTCGAAGCGGTTGTTTTTCAGTTCAAAAGGCATTCCGTCAACGGCGATGGCTCTTCTCAAAAAGATACGGATAGCCGTAGGCAGGTCCAATCCTAATTGTGCAAAAACATCAGTGGCTTGGTTTTTCATGTCCTCATCAAGGCGCAAATGTAATGTTGTTGTACACATTTTGTATATATTTATGTCCTAAATGTCTGCAAAAATAATTAAATTTTGTGGATAGAGATGGGCTTTTGATTATTTTTTTACCTTTGCAATATGAACATATACCAACTTTTCCCCCGATTGTTTGGCAACAAACAAACCGACTTCCAAATGAACGGCAGCAAGGCTGAAAACGGCTGTGGCACCTTCAACGATATTGATGACATAGCTCTTGAGGCAATTAAGGATTTGGATTTCACCCATATCTGGCTGACGGGCATTTTGGAGCATGCCTCTGAAAGCACAGACACGCATCCTGACATCACCAAAGGTCGAGCAGGGTCGCCATACGCCGTCACCGATTACCATTCCGTTGACCCCGATTTGGGCACGATGGCCGACTTTGAACAATTGGTCAACCGTATCCATGAAAAAGGCATGAAAGTCATCATCGACTTCATCCCCAATCATTTGGCGCGACAGAACAAGGGCTTTTCTCCTTGTAATTTCTATTATTGCGAAGGGCAGGCGTTTGTATCACCTAGAAGGGTTTGTGAACAGCCCTACGAGGAGTATCCCGCCAAGGCTACGGGCAACAATGTGTTTGCGCCCAATCCGAGCATCAACGACTGGTACGACACGGTGAAGCTGAACTACGATGAGCACGACACTTGGGAAAAGATGCTGGAGATACTTCGTTTCTGGTGCGCAAAGGAGGTCGACGGCTTCCGTGTCGATATGGCCGAGATGGTGCCGGTGGCATTTTGGCAATGGGTGATAGAACAGCTTAGGAAAGACTACCAGCCTGTGATGATTGCCGAGATCTATCAGCCGGACCTTTATCAGCCTTTCCTTGATGCAGGCTTCGATTACCTTTATGACAAGGTCGGCTTGTACAACACTTTGGAGCGGGTGCTTTGTCAAGGTCATGAAGCGAAGGAAATCTGTCAGGTGTGGAAAGACCTACACGATATGGACGACCACATGTTGCGCTTCATGGAGAACCACGATGAGAAGCGTCTGGCTTCACCGCAGTTCGTGGGTGATGCCTTTGCCGCCCTGCCTGCCGTGGCGCTTTCTGCCTTGATGAACACGGGACCGTTCATGGTTTACAACGGTCAGGAGAGCGGGGAAGATGCTGTTGGTGAAGTGGGCTACAGCGGCGACGACGGGCGTACTTCCATCTTCGACTACTGCCACATGCCGCGCCACCAAAAATGGATGAACGTTGGCAAATTCGATGGCGGCCAGTTTGATGAACCGCAAAGAAAACTGTTCAGCTATTATCGTAAACTGTTGCGTTTCAGAAATGAGCACTCGGCAATAATAGAGGGCAAGTTCTACGACCTGATGTGGTGCAATCCATGGTATATGAACTTTGACCCGCAGTTTGTCTATGCTTTCTTGCGCTATTCCGAGACGGAGAATCTTCTCGTGGTGGTGAATTTCAACCGCACCGAAGCACGTGATGTGGAAGTGAAAATCCCGCACGATGCCTTGGTCTTGATGGGTAAGCGCAAGGCCAATGAATTCGATATGAACGACTTCTCTTCTGAGGTGATTCCTGTGCATTTGGAGGCTACGGAGACCAAGGTTGTTGATTTGGATTCTAGAAGTGTTGTTTTCTGAGGAGAAGCTTCACTTGGCAAAATTTTCCACAAAAAAACGTACTAGTCAAGGAAAAATATCTATCTTTGCATTGCGAAAAGTTCGTTACGAAACTTTCGTTACGAAAAGTTCGCAATGAAAACAGGTAGATATTATGGCAAGAAAAACACAAAAACAGCTTGATAATCCGTTTGTTTTCCAAGGATACGAAGGACCAGAATACTTTTGTGACCGTGTTGAAGAAACAAAGAATATGGTATCTTCGCTTAAAAATGGGCGCAATATCACCCTAATTTCTCCTAGAAAAATTGGAAAAACGGGACTAATAAACCATGCTTTTTATCAAATTAAGAAAGAAAACAAGGATGCTATTTGCATCTATGTTGACATTTTCTCAACCAAAAACCTGCAGGAGTTTGTGGAAACGTTGGGAAGGGCGGTTATCGAGGATGCATTGGAAAGAGAGAAGTCGTTTGCCAATAAAGTCTTGGATTTTTTCAAGGGTCTTCGACCTACGATCACTCCTGACTTGATGACAGGTTTGCCCACCGTTTCGGTTAGTGTGGTTCCTGTACAGGCTGAATATACGCTCAAGAGTATCTTCACTCATCTTAATGAACTGAATAAACCTGTGTATCTGGCTATCGATGAGTTTCAACAGATTACGGAGTATCCTGAAACGGGTACAGAGGCTATGTTGCGCTCCTATATCCAGTTTATCCATCATGTGAAGTTTATTTTTTCTGGAAGTAAGAAGCACTTGATGGAAGAGATGTTCTGTGCTCCCAACAGACCTTTCTATCAAAGCACGCAACTGATGAACTTGGAACCACTTCACGAGGAAACCTATTATGACTTCGCCAAAGCATTCTTCGAGGCAAAGAAGGGCTCGTTTGACAGGCAAGTTTTCCATAACATCTATCAGCGGTTCGACGGCTATACTTGGTATCTGCAAGCCATCTTGAATCGGTTATATGAGCAATGGAAAAAGGTGGAAACGGATAGACAGGCTGTCGAGGCGATTCTGTTTCATGTCAATGCATTAGCGCCGCATTATCAGACGTTGACCTCGTTTTTGACCGACAATCAGTTGAGTCTAATGAAAGCCATTGCCCATGCAGAGATTGTCGATCAACCCTTGGGCAACGACTTTCTTAAGCGCTTTGATTTGCCTAGCGCGAGCAGCGTCAAATCGGCATTATCGGTGCTAGTGGACAAAGACCTGGTTTACCAAACGCCTAACGGATATATCATATATGATCGTTTCCTTGGACTTTGGCTGAAGCGGATATAAGTCAGCCGTCAATCCCAATGTTTTCGGAATAGTTTAGAGTTTTTTTGCTAATTTTGCGGAAAATACAGGTGCACTATTTGTAAAAGACAACTTCAAATCCTGAATAACAACAAAAAAAACACTATGCTTCCCCTCGTTGAACAAGACCACTGGTTAGACCCCGTCAGCAAAGCAGTGGACGACCGCCATAACCGCTACGAATGGCGGCTGAACGAAATCAAAAACCGCTACGGCAGCCTGATGACCTTTGCCACGGCGCATCAGTTTCTGGGCTTCAATTATGATAAACGCCGCAAAGGCTGGTGGTACCGTGAATGGGCACCTTCGGCCCATTATCTCTCGTTGATGGGCGACTTCAACAACTGGAACCGCTATGAGTATCCCTTGGAGCTGGCAGGCAGTGGCTTTTGGGAGATCTTTCTGCCCGACAGCGAGTTTGCCGATCGTCTTGTGCATGGCAGCAAACTGAAGGTCTTGGTGCAGTCACAAATTGGGGAGCATGAGCGCATTCCCGTGTATATCAAGCGGGTGATTCAGGATGATAACACCAAGGACTTCGCGGGCCAGTTCTGGAACCCGCCTACACCTTATATATATAGGCATGCCGCGCCGCAACTGAAAAACGAGCCTTTGTTGATTTACGAGACACACATCGGCATGGCACAGGAAGAGGAAAAAGTCGGGACGTACAAGGAGTTTACCGAAAAGATCCTGCCGCGCATCAAGGCGGATGGCTACAATGCCATCCAGCTCATGGCCATTGCCGAGCATCCTTATTACGGCTCGTTTGGCTACCATGTCTCCAATTTCTTTGCGCCGAGTTCGCGCTTCGGTACCCCCGAGGAGCTGATGGAACTCATCGACACGGCGCACGGCATGGGTATGCTGGTCATCATGGATTTGGTACATTCCCATACGGTGAAAAACATCCGCGAGGGCATCAACCTGTTTGATGGCTCCGACAGCCAATACCTGCACCCTGGCGAGCGCGGCAACCATAATCTTTGGGATTCCAAGCTCTTTAACTACGGCAAAGAAGAGACGCTGCAATTCCTGCTCTCCAATGTGCGCTATTGGCTGGAGGAGTTCCGTTTCGACGGCTTCCGTTTCGATGGCGTCACCTCGATGCTCTATCTCGACCACGGCGTAGGGACGACCTTTGACGCGCCGGAGAAATACTTCAACGAAAATGTGGATGCCGATGCAGTGACTTACTTGCAGCTGGCCAACACCTTGTGCCATCAGCTGAATCCGCAGGCTGTCACCATTGCGGAGGATGTGAGTGGTATGCCTGGCCTTTGCAACCCGATTGCCGATGGCGGCATGGGCTTCGACTATCGCTTAGGCATGGGTGAGCCTGACTTCTGGATCAAGGTGCTGAAAGACCAGCCTGAGGAGCAGTGGGGCATGAACGACTTTTTCTTCACCATGACCAATCATTTGCCGCAGACCAAGACGGTGGCATACGCCGAATCGCATGACCAAGCCTTGGTGGGTGACAAAACCATAGCTTTCCGCTTGATAGACAGGGAGATGTACACCGCCATGAGCATCGACACGCCTTCCATGACCGTTGACCGTGGCATTGCTCTTCACAAGATGATTCGCCTCTTTACCCTCACCTTGGGCGGCGAGGCTTGGCTTAACTTTATGGGCAACGAGTTCGGACATCCCGAGTGGATTGATTTCCCGCGACAAGGCAATAATTGGAGCTACCATTACGCCCGCCGCCAGTGGTCGTTGGTGGACAATCCGAACTTGAAATACCATTTTATGGGTGACTTCGACAAAGCCATGCTGGAGTTTGTAAAAAGTCATGTGGTGATGCAAGCTTTGCCCGCTTGGCTGCTGAATGCCGACGAGGCCAACAAAACCATCGTTTACGAGCGCGGTAATCTGATTTTTGTTTTCAATTGGGGCTCGCATTCCATTCCCGATTATGAGATACCCGTCAGAGAAACAGGCGATTACCGTATTGTCCTTACTTCGGATGATAAGGTTTTCGGCGGGTTCGGCAACATTGACACAAACGTGAAATTCCCCTCGGAGAAGAAAGGTGACCGCATCACGATGAAGGTTTACAATGTGAGCCGTGTGGCGACGGTGTACGAGCGGGTGGATCAGAAATTGTAATAAATCCCAAATGAAGGCGCAGCCAATTCAAGTTCCAGATTGAAGCTGTGCTTTATGCTTTTGTCTTCCGCTTGCTCCCTATTGTAGCCCAAAAAGCCAATGCTAAATTCAGCCGACCAGTGGTCCGTAACGTCAAACGATACACCTGGACTCAAACCGACATTGAGCAAACCGAAATCCAATACATCAATGTCAGTGGATAGGTCAACGAACAAGGTAAAACGCTCGCCGATGTCACAAATATCGTAGCGGACGGAGGGCGAGACGGTCAGTGTGTGGGAATAGTCTTCCTCATTTATGAAAGAGCCTTCGTATTCAAAAGAACAAGCCACCGAGAAAGGTGAGTTTGGGAAGCAATACCCCACATCGGGTGCGATGTTGAAGGTCTTGGTTTCTTTGTTGAGGGTAGCGTTGACACTGCCGCCTATCCAAACCTGGGCCTGCATGGATACAAAGGCTGCAAAGACAAAAGCGAGGGTGAGAAGGAGCTTTCTCATTGTGTTTTGAGGATAAAAAAGTCGGAGACGCAAAGCTTTGCGTCTCCGACTGATATGATTATTTTAGAAGTTGTAATACAAACCGAAGGTGGGGCCGGTGGTGGAGGCGAAGTCAAAACGGAAGCCTTTGTCGCCGTAGATGGGGGATCCATTCACATCAGTACCTTCAAAGTTGTTGTAGCCGATGAAAGCAAAACGGAAGGCAGCGGTCCAGTGTTTGGTGGCCATCCATGCGATACCAGGTTGCAGACCCACACGGTAGCCTTTGCAGTCTTTCAGGCCGAAATCACCAGTCAAATCCAAGAACATGGCGAATTTGTCGACACCCTCGTTGTTCTTAATGGTGCAGACGCTATAACGGATATAAGGCGAAAGGACAATCGGGTTGAGCTTCACATCAATCATTTCAGGATTGCCGTTTTCATCGTATACAGGCAGGTTGTTTTCATCAACCATGGGTGCTGTGCCTTTGTAATAGCCATAGTTGGCACCAACAGCGATGGTAAACGGAATAGCCTTGAAGCTATAGCCGATTTCAGGAGCGACTCCAAATTTTGTGACTTCTTTGTTCACGGTTGCATTAGCTGAACCACCAATCCAAACTTGTGCATTGGCAGTGAAGATACCTGCAAAGGCAAGAGCCAGAACTAAGAATAATTTCTTCATTTCTAAAAGGTTTTAATTAAACAATTTGTGAATAGATTTGATTTCTGTTTTATGAACCGCACGGCATTTTACAATATCCGTGCCAGACTATTTTTTTCGAATCATGTAGAGACGGTGTGCACACCGTCTCTACAATCCCGTTAGGTTATTTCTCGATAAATGCAATCGTATCACCCTTGGCGACGCGCTTGCCTTGATCGGCAGTGGCCTCCACAATCTTACCAGGCCACAAGGCATAGACGGGTTCCATGCCGTGCTCGCTGTTGATGGCGCAGAGCAGGTCGCCTTCTTTGTAGACCTTACCTGGGGCAGGGGCGATACTCTTGTCGTCGAAGTCGACTTCCCACATCACGATGCCACTGACGGGAGCGACGACGGGTTCTGCATTCGGATGACGCAAGGCACGCAAGTCCGGAATCTTGGCCTCACCGCCAGCCTTCTCGAATTTCGCCTTCATCTTGGCTTCCAACTCTTGGTTGAAACGGCGCTTGGCCTCGCCCGACTTGTACTCGCGGTACTGCTTTTCGTGCATAGCGAACTCAAACAGTTCTTCGTCGTCTTGGCCACGGTCCCAGCCTTCCTTTTCCATCATCTCGATGAAATGCGGCAGTGCGTTTGGATAGTTGTCTTGCGGGTTGCCCGTGAAGAATTCCAGACCTTTCTTCTTGGCCAGCTCTACGATCTCGGGTGCGAGGGTGCCCGGCAGCTTGCCTGCCTTGCCGAGGATCATATCCCATGCGGCGGGGTCGATGCTGGTCTCGTAGCGCGGCTCGCCCTTGCTGAGGGCGAAGAGGTTCATCAAAGCGATGTTCTTGGTGTACTGGCTGAACGGGGTGACCAAAGGCGGGTTACCGAGTTTCGGCCAAATGTCCTGAACTTCTTGGAAAAGTTCGACGAGCATCTCGTCTTCGCTCAAAGCGGGCAGACCTTGTTTCTCGCGGTTCATATTGATGGCAGCGTGTACTGGCTTGAGGTCAGCCATCAGCGAACCCATCATGCCGCCGGGAAGGCCACAGCCTACCAGCAGTGAGTTGATATAACGGTTGCGCGGGTCGATCCAGTAACCGAGGAAGTCGTCGATGAAGCTTTGCGTCATGCTACGGGCGGCCATATAGGTCTTCATGTCGATGTCCTTGACGAGGAAACCTGCGTCTTTCAGCATGGCCTGCACACTGATGACATCGGGATGGACGGTGCCCCACGACAGCGGCTCCATGGCCACGTCGACATAGTCGCAACCGGCCTTGCAAACCTCGAGCATCGAAGCCATTGAGAGGCCGGGGGTGGTATGGCCGTGGTACTGCACCTTGATTTCGGGGTGTTGTTTCTTGATATGTTCAACGATGCGACCCAAGCTGACAGGGCGACCTACGCCAGCCATGTCCTTGAGAGCGATTTCCTTGGCGCCAGCCTCGATGAGTTGGTCGGCGATGTGCATATAATACTCGGCGGTATGCACCTGCGAATAGGTGATACTCATGGCAGCTTGCGAAATCATGCCAGCCTCGTTGGCCCACTTAATGGACGGGATGATGTTGCGCACGTCGTTAAGACCGCAGAAGATACGGGTGATGTCGACGCCTTGTGCCTTCTTTACCTTGTACATCAGTTGACGCACGTCGGCGGGCACGGGATTCATTCTCAAGGCGTTGAGGGCGCGGTCGAGCATGTGGCACTCGATGCCGCCTTTATGCAAGGCAGCAGTGAAAGCACGTACCGAGGGGTTCGGGTTCTCGCCATACAGCAGGTTGACTTGCTCTGCGGCACCACCGTTGGTCTCCACGCGGTCGAAGCAGCCCATTTCGATAATCAAGGGGGCGATTTGCTCCAGTTGGTCCTTGCGTGGCACGTATTTGCCTGACGACTGCCACATGTCGCGGTACACCAGGCTGAATTTTACTTCTTTTTTCATTATTTTTTAGTGTTTTAGACGGTTTTGTTTGGGGCTGCAAAGGTAGGAAATTTCTTTGGATGGAAATGCTATTTGTTTAGTATTCTCTATTCGTCGTCAACGATAGAGTTTCCAGATCCAATGGGGATGATGTTGTTTAATATATACTTTGAAATGGCGATGGGCATTGGAGCGTTTTCAATTGTCCATTGAGCGACTAAATCATTCTTTTCTTTGCAAATCAGTAATCCGATAGTTTCATTGTCGTCTTGGCCTTTTATCAAGTGGTTCACGGCATTGCAATAGAAATTCACTTTGCTAATAAATTCTGGCTCAAATTTGACGGTTTTTAATTCGACCACGACATAGCGTTTCAAAGGAATATGATAGAACAGTAAGTCGCAATAATACTCGTCGCCGTTTACCTCTAATTTGATCTGCCGTCCGACGAAGGCAAAACCCTTCCCTAATTCTATTAAGAAACGCACAATGTTGTCTTCTAGGGCTTTTTGCAGTTCGCGTTCCTTGTAATCTTCTCTTAATGTCAGAAAGTCGAAGTTGTACGGGTCTTTGGTGATTTGGCGGGCATAGTCGCTTTCGGGTGCGGGCATGACTGCAGTGAAGTTATTGATGGCTTTGCCTTGCGTTTCATATAGGCGAGTGTCCATCATATTCAGCAACATAGCTCTACTCCAACCGTTTTCAAGTGTCTTCTTTACATAGAAGAATGCTTCTTGTGGGGTATTGCTTTTGTCAATAATGTAACGAATGTGTCCCCATGGTATTTGACAAACGGTGTCTTTGACATCGACTGCCACAGCTTGTGGCACTTCAGTTTCGACTGCCACAACTTGTGGCAGTTCTTTCACGAGAGGAGAAAACAGCAGGTACATCGAACGCATATACAGGATGTTGCGCTCCGAAAAGCCCTTGATATCAGGGAATTCGGTTTGGAGGTCTCGGCTTATTCTTTTGTAAAAGTTGTCCCCAGTAGAATCTTCAGCTTTTTTCTCAACAATATCCCGACCAATAGACCAATAAAGATTGATGAGTTCTTTGTTGACCTTGACGGCGGCTTTTATTTGGGCGTTCTTGATGCGCTGTTTTAGTTCAATAACCCATTGCGTATATTCTGAATTGTTCATAACTCGTGATGCTTATGTCGGCAAAGGTACAAAAAAAGCCAAATAGATCTGAAAAAGCGTTTGCTTTCGCTCATCCAACCAAAAAAGTTGTATCTTTGCTGCGGTTCTTATGGCGGACGCTGTGCCGCCGACTTATAGAAACACGAAGCGTTATGCTCGTCTTGGATTCGGAAATGTGAGAAACTTCTGAAAGTAATACAGGACTTGTGTAATGGTTCGCGCTCATTTAGCGTGGACTGTTGCTACATTTCTTTATTACAGGTATTCTCACAACCTCCGAATCAAGAATGTGGTATGTCAGTGCCACGCTTCTTTTGTATAATTTGTCCTTTATGGTGCTGAAAAGGGAATTAAAGGTTGCGCCCGACACGAAAATAGGGATTTATTATGAAAAACTGTTTCATCAAACCATTAATGGTGTTTTTGCTTTTTATGGGTGTTATTACTATTTCAAGTTGCACCAAAACGGATGATCGTGATCAATTTGTTGGACAATACTCATTAAATGCAACAGGTTCATATTCTATGACAATAAATGGAGAAACTTATACCTATCCTATTTCTGATAAAAACAAGACTTTTACTATTGAAAAGTCTTCTTCTTCAGATAATATGGTGTTTGTTACTGGTTACTATGAAGCTGAGGCCTTGGTTACAGGGAATTCTATTGAAATAGACTCAGAAACTTCAACGCAAACTCAAGATGGTGTAACCATTACTTTGACTGTGAATCATAATCGCGGGACCCTATCAGGTAACAGTCTTTCGTTTACTAGTTCTCTTATCGGGAATGCCTACTATCAAGGTTATTCATATCCAATATATGGCAATGTTAGTAACATCGCATATAAAAAGTAATATGCTTTAGAATTATTATGAAATCCCTAGTTTCGTTTGGCTTTGCCATCTGAAAGCCTTAAAGAACAGCATTTTCAACGCAAACCAAAGAAAAGACAGAAAGAGGGCGCGGCATGATTGTCGCGCCTTATCTTTACACAGTTGCCAATTCCCGCCCAACAGCATGAATCGTATCGAAAATCAAAGCCATTCGGCTTTCGCTGGCGGTCTTCTTTCCGCTAATGTATTGCGCCATCAGGCTTTGCGAAATGCCCATGCGACGTGCTAATGCAGACACGTTCAATTCTGGATGCGCCATAAAAAACTGGTAGAGTGCTGTTGGTTTTTGCTTGTCAAAGAAACCCTCAAAACTCAAGTCCTCATCCAAATCCTCCCAATGTATTCCGAAATCATCTGTTGTATAGTCAATAAGTTGTTCTTTTGTGGCATAACGCAAACGGGGATAGTCCGCAAAGAGTTCACAGGCTTCTTTGCCCTCATCGGTTCTGATCCATACGGCTGTATCTGTCAGCCAAACTTTCTCTATTTTCATTTTCTATCTATTTCTGCAAAAATAGGTAATAATTTTATTACCTGCAACTATTTCGTGCATTTTTTGAAATAATCAAATACGAATAAAGGGCGCACCAAACGATGCGCCCTTTTAATCCTATTGAAAACTGTAGTTTAGAATAGCCCTTCCAAAATATTGTCTTCCACCAAATTCGGCATCGTGACCTTCAGCTTCGGTTCGGCCTCCATAGCGCGTTTGATGGCGAAGGTGGCTCCTTCGTTGCGGGCCCAGTTGCGGCGGGCGATGCCGTTGTTCACGTCCCAGTGCAGCATGCAGTGGAGGCGTCTGTCGGCATCGGCAGTGCCGTCGAGGACCATGCCGAAGCCGCCGTTGATGACTTCGCCCCAGCCTACGCCGCCGCCGTTGTGGATGCTCACCCAAGTGGCGCCACGGAAACCGTCGCCGATGACGTTCTGCACAGCCATATCGGCGGTGAACGACGAGCCGTCGTAGATGTTGGAGGT
>Ga0265301_10003755_pt1 | contig 15833 bp, 9 predicted proteins | sample AusTroGonzalo_MG_2_FD_193488 | JGI IMG/M metagenome (GOLD analysis project Ga0265301, IMG submission 193488) | Bovine rumen microbial communities from tropical cattle in Woodstock, Queensland, Australia - Gonzalo_04 | ecosystem: Host-associated > Mammals > Digestive system > Stomach > Rumen ...
ATTTATTGACTACCTTTTCAAGGGAATTGATGATTCTTTGCTTTCCTTCAACACTACCAAATTCTGCAGCATAGTTTGTACGAGCCTTCTCAGTACCTTGTGTGTGAAGAAGGTCTTGCATATCTTCAAGTCTCTCTTGCCAGATATCCTTAAGGGTAAGTTGAACTGCAATTTGTGTTTTACCTTCAACATCTAAGGCACTAAACTTAGGATTCTTTGATATTCCCTCAGAGAATTTACTATATATATCAGAAATCTTTAAGAGAGAGTTAACATTTTTCTGGAGTGCATCAACAGCAAGTTCTTCACTAATACTATTACCTTCGGAGTTTACGGCATTCTTAACAGCGAGATTGCTAGGGTCATTGATATAAGTTTGAATTTCATCTTGAGTGAATTGGCCCTGCTTACCTCTCTGTAGGAAATCAGTAAACTTTTGAATCTCAGGAGTCTGAACTAACACAGGGTCTTTCATAGCATCCATCATTCTGATAACAGATTTAAGCATACCAATCTGCTTAATATCCTTACCTTCCAGAATAGAATCAGCTACTAAGTCAAAGTCCAAAGTTTCATTTAATATATTACCAATCTCTTGAATATCCTTTCTGTATTTAGGAAGAACATTAGTGTTAAGGTCTTCAACATATTTTTGAGTCTTTGCATACTTGGTATCCGCATCAGCAATAGATGTAGTTATTCCATTGGTAACATATCTATTGAGCTTTTGCCAAGCAGACATTTCCTCCCATTGCTTTGTAGACTCAGCACCGGGTTCAGCATATTTAGAGAAATAACCTTCGTGTTTAACAGCATCCCTAATAGCCGTAAGAGCATTAATTCTAGCACCAAGAACACTACCGGCAGCACCAATGGCACCATCTATCCAGGTCTGAGGATTATAAAATGCTTCCTCAGCACCCTCGGCTCCCCATAATATGCCATCAATGATATTGGTCGCAAACTTCTCACCAGATATAGTTGCTTCAGGACCATAAACAGAACCTAAGTAATTGTTGTAATCCCCTAGACCTAAACCCTTACCAATACCTGCAGTAATATCATCGAGCCAGTTATCAACACCGCCATTAAGCAGTGTCAAAGCTGCGGCCTTATTTCTGAAAGTATTCCTTGCTGCTTGACTTGCGGTTTCACCAGCAATAGTAACAGGATTGTAGCCCTTATTAAGTAAGTCTCTAGTTAACTGAGATTTGGTCCATCTTCCCCAGAATGCATTAGAAACAAGCATTCTTGCTGTTTCAATAGTATTGTCAACCCTAGCTCCTCTCTGTGCATCTTCAAGGATTTGGTCTTTAGCATCTTTATATGCTTGTAATCTTTCGGGATTAGCATCAAAGTATGCTTGCTTAGCCTCCTCATAAAGAGCCTTTTGAGCAGCCATTGCTGTAGGGATAGTGAGTAAGTCGTTGTCGTCCTGCTTAATTCCTTTAGATTTAAAGTAATTAGCTATATAGTTTGGATTCTTGGCGTAATAGTCTCTAACAAAGTCTGCACTCTCGGCATCAAACATCTGATTCAACGCCTGCTCTGCGCCAAGTGAGATTTCATTATAAACTCCTGTAGAATAAGCAGAACCTAAGGATGCTGCAGAACCAGCAATTTCCCAATTCTTAATAAGTGTGGCCCAAGCACTATTTCTAGGAACATCCTTAGTAGCGGCAGAGATAACAACAGCAGGTAACATATAACCGAGCATCTTGAAGCCTTCGTCAACAAACTGCTCGCCTGTCATTTTACCTGTCGGAGAATAGAGGTTTACATTACCGCCAATACCTTGGTTGTCATTGATTCTTTGAATCTCGTAGGGATTCCAAGTGGCATATTGGTCAACATAGTTCCAGTAGTTAGGATTCAGTAAGTAACCCATACCTCCCTTAGTAAGAACCTCTTCAGCTGTCTTATATGCCTGATACTCAGCAGGACTATCTTTATATGCGTGATACAAATCAGCAAAGCCACCAAAGAGCTCATTCATCAACATAGCATTGGCTTTAGCACCAACACCCTTCAGGACATTGCCTCTTCTTTTCCAGAAGTTCTGATTGTCCTTAGCGTGATTGAACATCTTGGTATCAATGACTTGCATAGCTCTAGACTGGTCACCATAAGCATCAGACAACACAGAGAACTCAGCAAGAGTTTTTACCATATCGTCAATGCCAAAGTCAGACATTTCGTTTTTATTCTTGTAACCAGTGTAATATCTAGAACCAGTACCTTCGCCTTTGACATCGTTGTCAAAGACTTCTTCAAAGGTTTTCTTTATATCGTCATAGGTAGTCTCTCCATCAGCAACCTTCTGATAGAGTTGATTAGCCCTTGCAGTAGCAGCATCTTGAACACTAGGAAGATTGATAATTCTATCATCTTCCCTCTTTCTTAAGTCCTCAATATGTTTGGTATTGCTCTTATATAATTGATTGATAGCAGAGTCAATATCTGCATCATCCATACCAGTAGCAATAACACCATTAAGCTTATCCGCTTTCTCTTGAGCCTTATTAGCTATTTTCCTTTCTGCTTTCTCTGCAGCTTCGCCTTTGAGATTACCTCTGCTTAAAGCAACCGCTTCAGCTAAATCCTTCATACTGGAAGTATCTTCATCCTCTCCAGCATTGGCGAATGCGGCTAATAATCTGCTCTTAGGTTTAATCTTGTTCTCCTCGTTGCTCTTTCTTTGAGCATTAAGTCTATCTTCTTCCTCCTTAAGTTCCTCAGGAGATTTAATATCGCTTTCCCACAAGTCCTTTAGACCCTCAGTTGTCATTCCTTTATAGAAATCCAAGTTAGGGTCATTAGCATATTTGTCACTTATTGCCTTATCATATTCCGCTCTATCATAGAATTCATCACGCATCTCTGCAGACATATAAGTGTCGCTCGACTTGTCTGTTATCTTTCCATAAAAGTCCTCACCATACTTCGCTTTGAACTGGCTGTTTTTATAGAGACGGTCAGCTTGGGAAAACCTCCAATTCTTTGGAAGTTTCCCCGCAGCGACCTGTTCTTGAATAAATGCATCCTTTTCTTCTTTAGCTATGGAATTCAGTCCTTTTAAGGGTTCTGGTTTATAAATCGGCATGTGATAATCTATTAACCGTCTTCATTAAAATCTTCGTCTTCGGTATTCTGGTCTTTATTAGAAATAAAGGTCTTTGTACCTCTAAGAATCATCTCTTGTTTTTCAGGCTTGTTACCATGGTCAATGACAGATACAGAGATGCCTCTTCTCAGGGCTTCCTCATAGATAGCTTCAGCACTATCGTCAGGATTCATACCAACTTGAGCAGCAAGTCTTTCCTTATTAGCTTCACTTAACTGAGTAGCTCTTGTAACAGCTGTTCCTGACTTCTTATTGCCCTTATTCCAGTCAGCATCACTACCAAAGGATTTAACTTTACCGTCAGAGTCAAAGTGCATAACACCAATATAAGGAATTCTGTCATTAGAGCTTCCGCCACTGCCACTACTACTCTTACTAGAGCTAGAACCATTAGGTCCCTTATTACCAGTAAAGATACCCTCGTGAACAGGCTGACCATTAACCCAAATATAACCAGGCTTAAGATTACCAGTACGAGTAGAGCGACTTTCAGGCTTACCTGCCTCATGCTCATAGGGTTCTTCCTCAGCAGCAAGAGCATCTCTATACTTCTGTGCGCTAAGGTTATAATTGGCCCAACCAAGAGGGTTATAAGCCTCGTCTTTCTTATATTCGTGAGTAACAGAGCCTAACCCAGCAGTAGCACCTCTTACAATAGCGTCATCAATCCTATACTTGTTGTCATCACTAAACTTTTCATAGCCAACAGCATCTCTCTTAAGGTCAATGGCATCTCTAAACCTTTGAAGATTTCTCTTTTCCTCATTAGTAATTCTATTATCTGCCATAATTCTACCCCAAGTATCTTCATCAGACAGGATAGTATCAAGCTGAGCAGCTGTTAAACCACTCTCTGTGCTAACATCATAGTATCCAGTGATTTTACCATTGTTATCTAAAGCTTTCTGCCAAGTGTCTTTTGTAATAGTCTTGGCTCTTCTAGAGAACTCATTAGCAATGTCATTAGTAATAGTACTTAGACTTTCACCTCTTTGATTAGGAGTAGCACCATTTAAGAAATCCCCAATTCTGAGACCTTCCTGTTGGAAAACATAGTCTGGACCAAGTTTAGCTCTTCTCTCCTGTTCTGCATATAGTCTCTCTTGAGCACTATTGAGATTCTCCATTGTGGTCTTATAGTCTCTAGCAGTAGTCCTAATTCTAGACCGCAAGTCAGAGGATAATCCCCTAGTTGCTAGTTCATCAGAGGCAGCTCTTAAACTATTGCTGGCGTTGTTATACATATTATAGGCAATAGCGTCTTGAACTTGGTCTAAAGAGTCAGGAGAAAACTCCTTCTCTCTAGCAGCATCAAGCATAGCTTCTTGCTCTCTATATGCTTGCCCATACATCTGATAAGGCTTGACTAACTCATCAAAGGAGTATGGGTTAAATGTACTATCAATTACAAAATAATTAGCCATATCTTAATAAGTTAATCCTCTCTTTTTCTTAAGTTTACCGCCTTTGGATTTAGACTGTCCCTTGAGGCCATCTTGATATTTTTTCCAGTCGGCGTCACTCCAACTATCAGGCTTCTCAGATAAGGTGCCGAATACACCAGCTCTAAGTAACATATCTCTCCAGTTATAGGCATCTTCCTCTCTGGCCATATTAGCAAGAGAAACTGCAAGGGCTTCAGCATTTTTACCCCTAGCTCCCCAAGACATATTGGAGCGATTTTCGTTATTGTTAAACTCATTGAGTTTAGCATTAGCATAAGCTAACTTTTGCTGATAATCTTCCGCAGCAGCCTTAAGACCCATTTCACTGTTGTATTGGTCAGTAGCTCTATTAAAGGTCTTGGCCTTAAGTAGATTATCATAAGCATCCAGAGCAGCCTTTCTTCTTAAATCACCTTCAGCAATTTGAGCATTATAATCAGCAGCAAGGAGAGGTGCAAACCTATTAACAGCAGTAGTATTCATAATGGCATTCCTTGTAGCAGCAGCTTGCTGAGCAGCTTGGTTAGCAGCATAGTTTAAGTCAAAATGTGCTTCAGGAACATATGTACTAACAGGATTAAAGGATATACCACCATAATTAGGAATGATGTTAGTGGGAGTATGCTTATTAGTAATTCCCAGTGTATCCATCATAACTGCTGTGGCATTAGCAAACGGAACAGCATATTTTCCAGGATTAAATGGTCTTTTACTACTAACAGTTTCCTCTTCAGTCTTAGTATCTTGAGGAACTGTAGCGACAGTTACAGGCTTAGCAGTTTGCATAATTGGAGCAGTAGCAACTTGCGGAGCAGCTGCAACTGTCTGAGGAGCAATCCTCTCCATACCCTCTGTTGTCCAATTAGAGGGCTCAGCAAAAGCCATAGGCCACTTTCCTGTTATTCTGTAATACTCTTCAGGAGTCATGCTGGAGGGGTCATACTCGTCTACTCCAAAAGCAAGTAAGTGACCTCCCTTTGCTTTCTTATGAGATGCTTTCTCTGCTTTAACCATTTCTTGAGATTGCGCCAATACCATAGCGATGTTATCTAAACCGTTTTTACTGATAGGGTCATTCTCTCTTTCATTAGACTCTTTCTGTGCAGCTTCCATAGCTTCAGCGTGAGTCATATTTTTAGGACCTCTCAGCTTATATTTCTTTCTAATAGCCTCTGGAACTCTAAGTCTATCAGAATAGACATAGTCTTTATAAACAACCTCTCCTTCCTCAACAAGGTTAGGTAATCCGTCAGGAGCTAAACCAAACTGAACGCCGTTTTTAGGATTCTGCTCGTGGGTGCCACCAGCATTAATCTCAACAACTCCATTGGTAAAGTTATCTGACAATAAACCTCCATTAGCAAAGGTAGAGATGGTTCCGGTACTAGTAGTGCCCTTATTCTGATTGGCAATCTGCTTAGCAATGATATTATCTCTTGCAATATCATAACCAATTGCTCCGCCACCAAAAGCATTGAAGTCATAGATTGGACCACCAAAAGCCATATAGTTCATGGCAATCTGGGCAGCTCTCTTTTTCTCAAAGTTCTTAACAGCGTCGTTATATGCAGACTCTTGTCTAACATTAACAGCATTGATGGCGTCATTAATTCTCTTTTGTCTATTAGAAGCAGATTCTCTTAAACCAAGAGCTTTGGTTAATAACCAACTAGCAGGGTCAAACGCAAAATCTTCAAGTTCTTTACCACGAGTGTCTATATTTAAAGACTGTACTTGCCCCACACCTTGATGCTGAGCTAATAATTGAGCAGTATCAGAGCCATTATAGGTAGCATTACCCATTTGGTTGACATAGTTGATGGCCTCAGCTGTTTTAGCTCCAGTATTCCACATATTACCAAGGTGACTTCCAGACTGGCCGCCCAGAACACCTTCAACTAATACTTGTGGCTGGTTACTTACACCTCTTCTAGAAGAGTCAATAGCGGCAGTACCTGTTTGTGCCAAAGAGTCAAACATACCAATAAGGCCACCAATTTGACTAGCAGTAGCCATAGCATTACTGCCAGTTTCATTAGCCCCATTAGTATTAGTACTAGTAGTATTTATTTGCTCAGATGGTTGCCAAGTGTTTATGCTATTTTCGCCCGGAAATAGCCCCTGACTTCTATACTGATTGCCTAGCGAAGAATAATTACTTCCAACACCGGTAGCTCCACCTCCATAATCAAACAGATGGAGTCTAGTGTTCTTATGTTTCTTTTTAACCATTACATTAATAATTTATGCAAAAATATTAAAATCATTTTAATTAAACAACTGCTTATTCAAAAAATTAACGAGGTAATAAGTTAATTCCTTATTACCTCGTTAGTTCTATTCAAAGTAGTACACAATTAAATCGTGTAAGACCGACTTCTTATTGTTAATTTCTCTCTCTGTAATTACTGGAGTTTCCTCTTCTTCTTCACTAGGTGTAGGAGGTTCAGTAAGCTCCTTGGATAATTTAATATATAACCAAGGATTTCTCATTCTATCTCTAGTATAGATATGGGTTGTGTCTCCTCCCTTATTCTCTGTATTCCTAGGAATATTAGCTCTCCATATTCTAAACTTCTTCTTGAGATTAGAGGGATTGTCCTTAACATCATTTAAGTTAGCAATACCCCTTTGATACTCATTCCAAGTCTCTAGCTTAGTGAAAGTGTTAGAGAATAAGTAAGCTCCTTCATTAGCTCCAACATCAAAGGTATCTCCTCTATATTCAAGGTTATTGAATACCTTATCTTCTGTAGGATGTTCATTAGCAACCACTGTAACAGAGTAAGGCTTATATACATTATAGAAGTAGTTATAATCGCCTTCTCTATGCCACCAGGCTTGATACTTACCATAGTTAGCATCGCCTACTGCGAGACTGTCATCAATGTGCCAAAGAATACCTCTATCATTCATAGTAGAGAAGTACGGAGTCTTCTCATAAGAATAGAAGGAAGAGAAGCTTCCTAACGGCTCAGAGAACGCAAGGCAAGTATTATTTGTGATAAACATCACATCTCCATTAACCTTATCATAGTAGGTAATCTCACCTTGAGTATTGAAGTCTCTAGGGTTCCAAACCTTAATGTCAGAGAAGTTACTTATAATCCAAGAGTGGAAGCCATACTTATCAGAAATATTATTAAGCTGTCCATTGAATAAATAGATGTCCTTACCAATATCATCCATAAAATAAATACCTGCAGGAGCAGAACAAATGGACCACTTGTTAATACAGCCGATATGATTACTAATATATCTCTTACCAGACACCTTACCAGAGTTAGCAATCTCAATGGGAACGCCTGTAGTAGATGCAATCTGGACATTCTCATTATAAAGAATGTGGCTTATACCTCTATCTTGGAAGGAAAGTAAATCATTATTATACCTTCTTAAGGCTCTTACTCTACCCTTATCTCCATCAACATCAAGCGTAGAAGCTAAGGTAATACCTGTCCAACTATCTACGGTTTCACCCATAGTTTTAGTTTTAGTCCAAGTGATAGTGTTAGGGAAGAATGTACTATTAACTTTATTAGGATTTAATCCTCTGTAAGTAAAGTAATTATTCTGTTGAGAGTATGCCTGATTAATTAAGTTGATTCTTTCACTATTAATATACAGAGTACTTAGTTGCCCTCTATTCTTATCGTATCTACCATCAATATTAACTCTCGTTTCACACATAAAGGAAAGCGTGTCACTCACAGAGTTAGTATCTTCATTAGTGAACGGGAAGGTCTTTAAGCAGTCATATCTCTGATAGTATGTGTCACCCTGACTCCACACTATGTTACAGGAAGAAACAGGTGTTGCATCATTCTGAATTAAGTCAACAGGCTCTCCAGCAGGAAGCCATCTATTATTCTCAAGAGCTTCATCAGAGCTACCGCCAAACCTAGTAGCCTGATTTATGTCCTTTCTGTATAACTCGCCAAGCCATAAGAATCCCTCACTTCCAGAGACAGGAATAGTACCTTGAGAAGCACCTGTTGTACTTCCCCAGAATGTCTGGTGACCATAGCTTGTAGTAGTAGAAGCACCCCCACTATTCTTTGGCAAAATAACTTGATTACTGCCAGAGTTACTTAACGCAACAACTAAGTGAGGAGTAGACTTGTACTTCATACTGACAGGGTCAGTAGCAACAGTCTTGGAGTCATCAAAGATATATCTCCTATAAAATACTTCATTGCTACTAGCAACAAGGTAATCAGAGTAAACATAAGGATAGTTAAATACCTTACTGTAATCATCAGTAATTCTTACATTCCATCTCTCACGGAGTCTATCATTAGGGTAATTAGTACCATACTCACTTGGGTCCTCCAAAGCGGTTCTAATAGTTGCTCCACTAGGACTTGCGGTCATTATAGGATATGCCCCAGGAAGTGTACTAACTCCGGCTTCATCTATTATAGGAGAGTTTCCTGCAACAGCCATACTGGGGTCATAGTCCCTCAGTCCAAACTTGCCTTTAGGCTTACCGTGACCAATTATAATCTTGTCTATATTTCCATAGTAAACACTAGATGTGGAGCCCTGGCCAGGAATTTTTACCATAGAGACTTCGTCAGAGTCAAACTTGGTAGCACCTGTAATATCTCTTTCCCAGATATCTCCAGAGCTCAGCATCTTACTATTACGAGAGAATCTGAAGATTGACATAGTCTTATGCTGCAGAATACTATTAGTAGCATTTCTAGCAGCACCGTTTATAGCGCCTTCCTTATGCCAAGGATATACAACAAAACCAACAGGATAAGTACCAACAGCATTCTCATTAATACTATCAGAGAAATCATCAAACCACATAATACCAGAAAGAAGACTTCTCCAACCATACTGAGATTCAGCAGTTGTGGTAGTAACCTGTGTCTTAATGAATCCCGGAGCTACTGCAGGTTTGTATTGATACTCTCCGTCTTTCTTGCCATTAGCATAGTTAGCGGGAGTACTGGTTTCCATATCTATATCAGAATAGCTGGCATGAATAGGAACATAGCCAACAATTCTAAATCCTATATTACTACCACTGGCTTCAAATGTCTTAAGGGTATCATCAAACTCTACATCAGGTGAGTGGAAAGTAAAGACAGACTGGTCAACATAGTAACACTCCTTATTCTGAGCAACCCAAGTTTCTCTATCACTGGGCTCTTCATAAGGATTAACAGGATTTGTGGTAGCCTGTAATACAGGTAATGTAGGAGTATTAGAGATACATTGAATCTCAGCATTCCGCTGACTATTATCAGGAATAGGGTAATTATGCCTAAACTCTGCATACTTACCATACTTAGCCTGTGTGCTGAATGTCATAGCACCGTCATTGATAGCATTAGGTCTAAAGAACCAAGAGGCCTGTGCATACGGGCTATTAGTATATCTATCTTCTACATTATAGACTGTAGGGCAGCAAACACCTTCGCAGATGATAGTTCTATCATTGGCATCAGGGAAGACAACCATTGGTCTGGCCTTAATATAACCAGCATCGACTAAGCTATTAATAATAGAGCTACCAAGGTCAACCTGAATATTATTTACACTGACAGAGCCTGTACTTGTACTAATTGGTGTACTGATAAGTAAGTCTTTAATAAAGACAACATCTGACCATCTGCCAGTATAGTGTTGGGCTTGGAAACCAAGTCTATAAGTCTCACCTCTTCTATAATAAGTAATCTCCTGATTACTCTTATTTAACTGAGAAGTGTAACTATAGTTACCAACATTAGCATCGTCAGGAAGTTGAATAGTTTTACTTACAGTAGAAGGACTTAAGCTTCTAGCGGCTGTTTTAACAGCAGAAGAGATAGGCTCTCTGCCTATAGTAATATCACCAAGGAATAGTGTGTTGTCTTTCTGGGCAATAGTTCCAGCAAAGATGGCTTCACCTCCAATATACAGTAAATCTGTAGGGTCAAGTGTTTCCCCAACAGTGCCAGTATCTGTATAGACAATTGTTCCAGAAGCATTCTTAAGAGCTATATCAGCGACCTTTCTAACTTGTGGAGTTGCATTGATAGATGTTCTTAGAATGGAGTAAATTCTTAAGTACTCAAATCTGGTATCATAAGAAGAGACACTGATAGTAAAACTACAAGACACTGTCTCCTCAGGAGAAGCACCTCTTGTAGAAGGAGACACATAATACAGAGGAGAAGTATAGAAGATGTTAGTCTCAGCTCCATAAAGGTCATAGTAAGTAAAGCAGTACTGAATAACACCAGGAGCAAAACTTCCAAAGGAAATCTCATTCTTGGATACTGTGATACCTCCGCCATATTTAACAGCCTTGACAAAGTTAAAGCTGTTATTATTCCATTGAGGATTCTGCTCAGCAATGTTAATTACTCTGGGCTGATTAATACCGTCAGTCCAATAAACCTTCTGTATCTGCTGGTTCTCATAGACACCTATAGACTCAATAGGACAACCAGCAGAGAAACCTAAATCTCCACTATAAAGAAGACCGCCTGTTAATTGCTTTGTAGTAGAGTCTATGTTGAACTTATAGATATGGTCACCATAGTTACTACTGTGCTCAATTTGTGCATTTCCACTGGCATTAGGAAGAGTAAGATTGACTCCCTCAGCACCATTAATGGTAATAACAGCATCGCCTTCTCCAGAAGTAGTAAATAATATTAAGGAATCATTAATTATTTCTTGACCAATAGGAATGCCTTCAATGACAACATTGGCCTCAGCCGTACCCTTCTCATTGACTAGCCCATAAGAAGTATTATCATCAGTCGCAATAATTCTGAGGTTTTTATTCTCATAGGCTAACTCAGGAGAGAACTTCGATACGGCCATATCTCTGGTCATTCCCTTGATGTTGAATCCTGTTTTTCTAATAGGCATAATTAATACTTTCTAAGTTCCGGCATATTGATGGTATTAAAACCATCAGCGTGCTTATGGTCTCTTTGAAGAAGAGATGTCCACATATTAGTGAAGCTCTGCATCTCATCAATACTAAGTCTGACGAGGTCATTAGAGGCCTGTCCTACACAGAAGGCATACTCTTGCTGAACATTCTGCAGAACATCTCTACTAACTTCTCCCTTTCTAAAAAGCTTAGTAAACCACTTCTTCTCAATGTATAACTCAAGAGCTCTGGCAAAACTCCCATTGTCAACAACAAGAGGATAGCCATCGTCATCAGTCTTGAAGGCTCTGAAGGCAACACACAGCTTAGTGTCCTTCACAGAAGTGAATATGACATTACCCTGAATCTTATAGGTAAATCCCCACTCGCTCTTAAAGGGAGTCTCTGTCGAAAGATATTCAAAACCTTTAGGGTCTTTAACCTGAATTACTTCATAGCAATCGCAAGGAAGAACACCCCTATGGTCCTTAATCTCAACTTCTTCAACACGCTCTTCAAAGGCTCTAGGCATACCAACTACTTTGATGAATTCTACTGTATAATTAACAGCTCTTTCTAAAGAAAGACCCTTCATCATATCATCATCAAGCAGGTCATCAAGTATCTGTTTTATATTGATGTAGTTCATATTCTGTTAAATAAAAAAGCATCAAAGCTACTGTTCTCTTTAATTGAGTGTTTTAGTCCAATCTTTAATTCTCTATTAGGAGTAAATTGGTAGAAAGATTTGTTATTGTAATTTGCAGTATTCTTATTATAAAAGACCTTATAGAGTTCAGGTACATTTATTCTTACTAAGAATTTATCTTCAAACGCCTGCTTATCTTCGTACCAGAGTTTAAGTGTGGCATTCCAGTCAATAGGAAGATTAGTTTTTATCGCCTTGCCGTCATTAGTAATTGTCGGTAAATATTTCCTAACTTCGAGTTGCCCTAGTTTAGCTGGAAACTTTATATCATTTCCTTTAAGTAGCTCGTCTCTTAAAGCAAGGTTTATTCTTCTTATAATAGCAAAATATTCTGATTCTGTCAGGATGTATTCTTTGCCTGAGGGTTTATTCTTTCTGTACCACTTATATGCATCATATACTCCCCAGGAGCCTCTTACTTTGTGTTCTCTTGGACCATTAACCTTCTTAACTCTTTTAAGAAACTCTTGCTCTTCCATTAGGATTTATATTGTTAGTCAAGTCGTCACTGGCGTTATTCTCCTCATCTGCAGGTCTATAAAGAGCATTGGAAAGTTCCTTGACTATTAACTCAATCAATAAGGGAACCAGCGCTTCCTCAAGCGGGAAGGAATTATCAAGAACATCACAGTTGCCCTCTTGCCTAGATTCACAGGAAAGTTCAGCAGCCTTCTCAGAATCTTCAAAAATACCGGAGAATATAATACTATCCAGATAGAGCATCTGAGGATTACTGGATTTTAAGTAAAGATGATTGTCAGGTCCTAAAGCAGCATAAATAATATTCTTCAAGAACTTATTATGTCCAACATACCTGATTCGCTCTTTACTGACGAAGGTAATTTCTCCTACCATAAAGTCTTTTGTAGTAATCTGCGGAGTGCCTACAGATAAAGTGTCGGGGATTTTTTCTGTAGTTCTTAAGTAAGTTTCACTACATTCATCTCCGTCAATACCCTTGACTACTTCAAGATTTAAACATAACTCTTGGTAGTTACTCTCAGGGATTTCTTTCTTAAGGTCAGTATAATTCTTCTTAAGAAGGAATGCCCTGTATTTGTTAGCTAGAAAGATAATGTGGTCTTCAGTAAATGTTGCATCATCACTAGATAACTGCAACTCATCAAGACACATGTAAACAATTTCTTTAAAGGTACTCATTACTCTAAAATAAAAACATTGCAAATATAAATAATCCTATTCACATTTGCAATGTCTTTATAAATTTTTTACTGTTTAACTAAATTATTCTCTAAGTAACTTATTCATCGTCACCTTCAAGGACGAGGTCTAAGCGGTCAAGTTCATCAACTTTCTCCTCAACTGTGGTAAGACGAGCATTTAAGTTTTGACTTTCTAATTCAGCCAACTCATCTTCAGTCTTGGATACTCTAACAGATAACTCTGCAATATCACCTAAATGCGAATACATAGGATTGTTACAATAATCGGGATAAGGTATTAAACAAGTTGTACCATACATACAGTACAAAGCATTCTCAATGTCTTTATAGTCTTCTTCAGAAATTACTATAGAGGTAGTGTTCACAAGTTCTTGAATAAATACATAAAATAAAAGTTTCTTTACCTCTTTTTCATTTCTGTAACCATAATTACCTAAGGAAGTAAAATACCTTACACATGCGTTATACAATAAATCATCCATGACAACCACAAGTACTATAGGTATTTACACTAAGATTCTTGTAGAACTTATTGTAATACGCGATAGCTTGTGTAAAGTGCCCAGAATCAATTGAATACTGAATAGCCTTAAACTGAAGAATCATATTTACAAAGTCTCTGGGAATTTCACAGCTGTTTTCAACTTGTTTAACATATCCCATAGTAGCATTGTAAATAGGACACAGAGAGAATGTTACTCCAACTTCATAGGTTTCGTCAAAGCCACAAGGAGTGTCGGGAGCAGGAGTACCTTTAGCCTTGGCGTACACAAAGAACATTGTATTGTTGATATCAACACCAAGGGTTGTAGAAGATAAGGTAATAGAGAATTTCTTCTGATTCCCGTCAACAGTCACACTATAGATTGGATTTGCAGAAGGTCCAGAAGAATTGAATGTATCCTGAGAGTCAATGATAATCTTATCAATGTAGACATTGTCATAATAATCCTCTATCTCTCTGACCTCCGCAACTATAGTGAGGCGTTCCTTTTGAACCCTTAATTCTGTAAATTTTATCATAGTGTCAATTAAAAAGGGAGGAGGAATTGTCCTCCTCCCTGTAAATCAGTTAACTTCCTTTAGGAAAGCTGGGCGATATACGCAGTGGAACCACTGTCGTAGATGGCCTTGTTGATAGTGCCAGCAGAAGCACCGGAAGAAGCAGTACCAATAATCGCATTGATAGCGGTGTAAGTGGTAGCACCCTCGGCAGGGACAGCAAGCACAATCTCCTTCGGAGACTTCTGGACATCCTCAGCATCACCATCATAGTAGAAGGCGAGCTCTAAGATGTGGTAACCATAGGTAGCATTAGGGTTAACCAGCGGAGTGAAAGTGAAGCTGTTAGGCCAGCTGATATCTCTGTAGACATCACCTCTTTCACCCATGCAGAACCACTCGAGGTCAGCAATCTTCTTACTGTTGTGCAGGGCAGCAGTCGGATGGGTAGTACCCTTCGTAATGGTGGCCCAGACAGTGTCAACACCACTGGAAACAATCGTGTCAGCGAAGACATCAAATCTCAGGAGATTGAAGGCTTCCTTACCGAGAGACCAGGGCTGGTCAGCAGCCTCAATGACAAGACCAGCGAGGGAACCATAAGCAGCAACGGTGCTCTCAGCATCGCTAGCTTCCACCTTCCAAGCGTTGGTGTTCAGCGTCAGGGACTGCCCAGCAGACTGAGTGGTCACATACACATTGATGAGGGAGTTGTAAGCAGCCTTAGTAGCATTCTTGGCGAGGTTGACAGCCAGACCAGCGAGAATGTTCTTAGCAGCATCACCACTCTTAGCGGTGTACTCAGCAAAGATGAAACCCTTATCATCATCAGTCGGGGAGCTGAAGGAGTTGAAAATCACCTTCAGAATGTAGGACTGATTGGCAGCGGCAGTGCCGCAAGCAATGTAAGAGCTGTCAAGGTATTGGTCCATAGTGGAAGCCTTAATAGCCTTGGCATAAACGAGCTTATCAAGATTGATAATGTCACTTCTCACCTTGCCATCATTACCGACATACTTGAGGACAATGTCCTTATCGCCAACAGCAGAGGCGGCGATATCACCAACAGTGTCAAGGCTGGTGTCAAGAGCCTTAGCAACATAAAGATGCTTAACTTGATTTGTACTAAAAGTAGCCATAAATATTAAAAATAGTTAGTTAGTTGTTGTCTTTTATATTAATGCCTTTACTTTGTAAAGCCAATTTAACAGCTAATTCCAAGATAGGCCTATGCAGAGATTCTTCTAATTCACAGGTCTGTGCAGTAGAAACCCCATTAATAGAGAGACCGTCCAAAGAACTAAGCACTATAGGTGCGGGCTTTACTATATATCTAACGATATATTTACTGAGAGTGTACTTAGACACAATCTCTACTTTCTTATCTTCAAGGTCTAATCTGAGAGCTCTCTTTTTACTCGGTCCTCTAAAGGGGTTCTTTTTAACTCTATGGAAGTAGTCTTGAGTAACCGGAGTTACCTCAATT
>Ga0265301_10003758_pt1 | contig 15806 bp, 11 predicted proteins | sample AusTroGonzalo_MG_2_FD_193488 | JGI IMG/M metagenome (GOLD analysis project Ga0265301, IMG submission 193488) | Bovine rumen microbial communities from tropical cattle in Woodstock, Queensland, Australia - Gonzalo_04 | ecosystem: Host-associated > Mammals > Digestive system > Stomach > Rumen ...
TTTCTCCCAACGGCAGCATGAAGTGCAGCTCCACGCGGTTGCCACTGACATACTGCTGGTCAATGAGCTCACCACGCTTGTCGAGGCAGAGCGTCATGATAGGGCCGATATAGTCGGCAGCAGTAATGATAGAGGCACGTATATAGGGTTCCTCAATATGGTCTATCATCGTCTGGTCGGGCAGTCCCGACGGGTTGTGCACCTCCTTCTCCTCTTTCTGCTTGGTGTAGCACATATAGGACACGTTGGGCACAGTGGTGATAACGTCCATATTGAACTCACGGTCCAGTCGTTCCTGCACAATCTCCATGTGCAGCAGTCCGAGAAAGCCACAACGGAAACCGAAGCCCAGGGCTACCGAACTTTCCGGCTGGAACGTCAGCGAGGCGTCGTTCAACTGCAGCTTCTCCAGCGAAGCACGCAGGTTCTCGTAGTCAGTAGGATCAATGGGATAGACGCCGGCAAACACCATCGGCTTCACTTCCTGGAAGCCCTCAATAGCTTTCTCACAAGGACGGTCCACGTGGGTGATGGTATCGCCCACCTTCACCTCCTTCGATTCTTTGATACCGCTGATGATGTAGCCCACATCGCCTGTTCTGAGTTCCTTGTGTGGAATCATGTCCATCTTCAGCACGCCCACCTCGTCGGCATCATACTCCATGCCCGTATTGAAGAACTTCACCTTGTCGCCCTTGCGGATGACACCATTCAGAATCTTGAAGTAGGCAATGATACCACGGAAGGAGTTGAAGACGGAGTCGAAGATAAGTGCCTGCAGCGGTGCCGTCTCGTCGCCCTTGGGATGAGGGATACGGTCGACGACGGCATCAAGAATCTGCTGCACGCCCTCGCCCGTCTTGCCTGAGGCACGGATAATGTCCTCACGGTCGCAACCGATGAGGTCGATGATTTCATCCTCCACCTCGTCGGGCATTGCCGAGGGCATGTCAATCTTATTGATGACGGGAATAATCTCCAGGTTGTTGTCGATGGCCATATAGAGGTTCGAGATAGTCTGTGCCTGCACGCCCTGTGTGGCATCGACCACCAACAGTGCGCCCTCACAGGCTGCTATCGAACGGCTGACCTCATACGAGAAGTCAACGTGTCCCGGAGTATCAATGAGATTCAGGACATACTTCTGCCCATCGCGCTCATACTCCATCTGTATGGCGTGGCTCTTAATGGTAATGCCGCGTTCGCGCTCCAGATCCATGTCGTCGAGCATCTGACCTTCAGTCACCTGAATGGTCTTCGTATACTCCAACAGACGGTCGGCGAGCGTCGACTTACCGTGGTCAATGTGGGCGATAATGCAGAAGTTCCTGATATTCTCCATACCCGATTACTCCTTAACCTCCTTCTTCTCTGCCTTCTTGGCAGGAGCCTTGTAACGCTTGTTCAAGCCATTGATTACATCCTGCGTGATGTCATATTTCTTATTGGCATACAGGAAGTTGTCACCAGCCTTCGACAGGATGATGTCATACTTCTTTGCCTTGTTATAATCAGCCAGGAAGTTGTTCAGTGAGTCACGCAGAGCCAGATTGAACTGCTGTGTCTCGTTGGCCAGCTCACCCTCCAGACGAGCCTGCAAAGCCTGCAGGTCACGCTGCTGGCGCTGGATAGCTGCCTGCTGACCCTCAGCCTGCTCACGGCTGGTGAAGGCATTATTGTTCAGTTTCTTCTGGAAGTTGTCAACAGCTGCCTGCAACTGGTTACCTTTCTGTGTCAGTGTGTTACGGGCGTTAGTACTCTTACGTTCCAGGTTTGCGCTATAATCCTTAGCGAAAGTGTACTGCGTCATCAGCGAGTCAACTTCTACATAGGCAATCTTGATACCCTCGGCAGAAGCGGCAGCTGCAGGCTGCTCATCCATCTTAGGGCTGGCGTTGTTGCACGATGCCATCACAGCGGCGATGGCAAGTGTGCTCAGGATGTACTTTTTCATTTCTTTTTTATAATAAACTAGTTTTTATTTCTCCTTGACGGCAAAGGGGCTCTTACGCCTCATTTCCCGGTCTTGATCCATGACGCAATGGATACCCCGTTCTTTCATAGCCTCACTATCATGAATATGCTGCGAAGAGAACTTACCGTTCTTTCGCAGAAGCACTTTCACCAGCAGCAGCACCATACCTACAGCCAGCAGCAGGCCACTTATGAGCAGGGTCTCTGTCATTTCCGAGTGCAAAGGTACACAAAAAAACTGATATACAAAAGAATTCCAGATTTTCTTTTATTTTTTGACCTCTTATTAAATATTTTTCTCACACTCGAAGAAAAAAGAGAACTTTCCTTTCTTGCTTCATCGAAATTTTCGTACCTTTGCAACATCAAATGATAACAACCAATATGAATAAGAACGAACTTAAACCTGCCGTTGTCTTCGAGCAGTTTGCGAAGATCAACGAGATTCCTCGCCCCTCCAAGCGCGAGGAGAAAATGATTGAGTATTTAAAGAATTGGGGCGAGAGCCGCGGACTCGACACGAAAGTGGACGAGACGGGCAACGTCATCATACGCAAGCCGGCCACCAAGGGCTATGAGGACCGTCAGACGGTTATCCTCCAGAGCCACATGGACATGGTCTGCGACAAGCTGGTCGACGTAGAGTTCGACTTCGACAAGGATGCCATCAAGACCTATATCGATGGCGAATGGCTGACGGCCGAAGGAACGACGCTGGGTGCCGACGACGGCATCGGCTGTGCTATCGAACTGGCCATCCTCGACAGCAACGACATCGAGCACGGCCCCATCGAGTGTGTCTTCACACGCGATGAGGAGACCGGACTCAGCGGTGCCGAGGGCATGAAGGCCGGTTTCATGACTGGCGACTACCTCATCAACCTCGACTCTGAGGACGAGGGCGAGATCTTCGTTTCTTGCGCCGGTGGCCGCAACACGCAGGCCAAGTTCACCTTCCGTCGCGAGGAGGCTCCCGCAGGTTCATTCTTCATGCGTGGACAGCTGAAGGGCCTTATCGGCGGTCACTCTGGCGACGACATCAACAAGAAGCGTGCCAACGCCATCAAGCTGCTGGGTCGCTTCCTGTTCCAGACCATGAAGCGCTACGACGGTGTCCGTCTGGCACAGTTCCACTCTGGCAAGCTCCACAATGCCATCCCACGCGACGGTCAGTTTGTCATTGCCGTTCCCAATGACCTGAAGGAGAACATCCGTGCCGACTGGAACATCTTCGCTGCCGAAGTCGAGGACGAGTTCCACGTTACCGACACCCAGATGGTTTGGAACATGGAGAGCACCGACGCCGAGCCCGTCATCGAGCCCGCCGTTGCCAAGAACTTCATCTGGGCACTGCAGGCTGTCGACAACGGCATCTATGCCATCTGTCAGGACGAGGCTCTTGGCGGTATGGTCGAGACATCGTCAAACATCGCCAGCGTCCACACCGAGGATACCGAAATCAACATCCTGTCGAGCCAGCGTTCCAACGTCATGTCGAACCTCGACAACATGTGTGCCACCATCCAGGCCACATTCGAGCTGGCTGGTGCCGAGGCTGTCAGCAGCGACGGCTACCCTGCATGGAAGATGAAGGCCGACTCAAAGCTGCAGCAGATCACCGTCGACGCCTACAAGCAGCTCTTCGGCAAAGAGCCCATCGTTCGCGGCATCCACGCCGGTCTGGAGTGCGGTCTCTTCTCTGAGCGCTACCCCAACCTCGACATGGTCAGCTTCGGCCCCACCCTGCGCTTCGTACACACCCCCGATGAGCGCCTGCTCATCCCCACCGTCCAGATGGTATGGGATCACCTGCTGCTCATTCTGAAAAACATTCCCAAGAAATGAAACGCCAAGCCCTATATATAATAATAGGTGTAACCCTCATGCTGCTGTCCGTCTCGTGCGGACGGCAGCATCAGGCTAAGGGCGTTATCCAGGATTTCATCGACCAGTATGCCGCCGAGCCTTCTGCCTGCAGCAGCATCAGCATCGTGAAGTTCGACTCCACGCAGACGGTGAACGACTCCATCATCGGTCGCATGCGAGCCAATGCCGACACCATCCAGCGTTACAAGAAATCCATCAAGTACGCCGATGGAGCCATCAGCAAGAAACTCTTCATTGCCCGCATCACATACACCGTTAATGACGCAGAATACAGCGATACTTACTACTTGGACGACCAAATTTCGCGTGTTGTAGCCTTCAAAACCAACTAATTTGCACTTTTTCTGAAAAAAGTTGCGAAAAGATTTGGTAGTCTCAATTTTTCGCCGTACCTTTGCACCGCGTTTGAGAGATAACCCCTCGGTTAAGGTCAACGAAGCGCCTTCTTGGAAGGATGGGTGAGTGGCTGAAACCAGCAGTTTGCTAAACTGCCGTACGGGTTCCCGTACCGGGGGTTCGAATCCCCCTCCTTCCGCAGGGGTGAGTTTCGAGGACGTCCTAATGGTCGGTTCATCTAACGGTTAGGATACAAGATTCTCAATCTTGGCATAAGGGTTCGATTCCCTTACCGACTACTAAAGAGCTTCAGAGATTCTCTGAGGCTTTTTTTGTTGCACAAAGTCAAAAAACCACCTGATTCTTTTGTTGTTCGCCTATTTATTTGTACTTTTGCACCTGCTATTGAATATTCATTAAAAAACGTATACGAATTATGTTAACACTGAAGCTCATCAACGAGGAGACAGAACGTGTCATCCGTGGCTTGGAGAAGAAGCATTTCCCCAATGCCAAGGAGGCTATAGACAATGTGCTCGCCATCGACAAACGCCGTCGTGAGGCCCAGCAGCAGCTGGACAGCAACCTGAGCGAAGCCAAGAAAATGGCAGCACAGATTGGCGCACTCATGAAGGAGGGCAAGAAGGACGAGGCCAATGCCATCAAGGAGACGGTGGCTCAGATGAAGGAGACCAACAAGCAGCTGGAGGAGCAGATGAACCAGGCTCAGGACGAGATGACTACCCTGCTCTGCCAGATTCCAAACATTCCCTACGACGAAGTGCCCGAGGGCGCTGCCGCAGAGGATAACCACGTGGTAAAGAGCAACCTGAAGGAGTGCACCGACAGCGATACCGTCGGCAACTGGGACGTGAACCCCAAGCTGGGCATTGCCAATCCCCTGCCCCACTGGGAGCTCGCCAAGAAATACAACCTCATCGACTTCGACCTGGGCGTGAAGATCACGGGTGCCGGCTTCCCCGTCTACATCGGCAAGGGTGCTCAGCTGCAGCGTGCGCTCATCAACTTCTTCCTGGCCGAGGCCAACAAGAGCGGTTACACCGAGATCATGCCGCCTACGGTGGTCAACGCTGCCTCAGGCTACGGCACTGGTCAGCTGCCCGACAAGGAAGGCCAGATGTACCACTGCGAGGTTGACGACTTCTACCTGATTCCTACGGCCGAGGTGCCTGTTACGAATATCTATCGCGACGTCATTCTCGACGAGAAGGACCTGCCCATCAAGAACTGCGCCTACACGGAGTGCTTCCGTCGCGAGGCCGGCTCCTATGGTAAGGACGTTCGCGGTCTGAACCGTCTGCACGAGTTCTCGAAGATCGAGATTGTGCGCATCGATAAGCCCGAGCACTCTAAGGAGAGCCACAAGGAGATGCTGGCCCACGTCGAAGGTCTGCTGAAGAAGCTGGAGCTGCCCTACCGCATCCTGCTGCTTTGTGGTGGCGACCAGTCGTTCACCAGCGCCATCTGCTACGACTTTGAGGTTTACAGTGAGGCTCAGGGCCGCTGGCTCGAGGTATCGAGTGTTTCTAACTTCGACACCTATCAGGCTAACCGTCTGAAGTGCCGCTACCGTCGTGAGGACACCAAGAAGACCGAGCTCTGCCACACGCTGAACGGCTCTGCCCTGGCTCTGCCCCGCATCGTTGCAGCCCTGCTGGAGAACAACCAGACAGAGAACGGCATCAAGATTCCTGCAGCCCTCGTGCCCTACACAGGCTTCGACATCATCGACTAACCAAGGTATTACACTGATACCGCATAAAAAGAATCAGCCGGAAGTTTCACACTTTCGGCTGATTCTTTTATCCTTACACGCAAGAGGATCATCAATCGTTGCAACGCTACTGAATGTACTTCACCTTTGAGGCATCACGCGGTTTGGCATCAGGCTGCTCGTCAGGATAGCCGATGGCGATGATGTAGTTCAGCTTATAGTCAGCAGGGATGTCAAGGCGGTCGAGGAAGAACTTGCACTTTTCGTTAGACAGCAAGAAACGGACAGGCCCTCCCAGACAGCAGGTGCCAAGCCCCATCGACTGCGCTGCCAGCATGATGTTCTCGCCCAGCAGACCGGCGTCCAGTTCGCCACCGCCATTGGCTGGTGTGCATACACAAATCAGGTTCGGAGCGTTGCGGAACATGTTCTTGAAGTCCTTGTCGCGATTCACCTGTTCGGCGTTAGCTTGCTTGTAGACCTCCGTCACATCGGCAATCAGCTTCTGGTCCTCCACCACACGGACAATCCACGGCTGACGGTTCACGCCACTGGGAGCGTTAATGCCAGCCCGGACAATCACCTCCAGTTTCTCGTGCTCTACAGGCTTGTCGAGATACTTACGGATGGAACGGCGTGCCATGATATTGCTCAGCACCGGGTTTACTTCCATACAGACATCAGCCTCCACATCGGTCATCTTGTCGGCTGGTTCATAGCGCTTCAGCACCCTTCCGTCGCGCGATACGAGGAACTTGGTGAAGTTCCATTTGATATCATTGCCCCCCTTCAGCCACGTATAGAGAGGATGGGCATTAGCACCATTTACATCAATCTTGTCGAACTGTGGGAACTGAATGGCGAAGTTGGCAGTGCAGAACTGATGAATCTCCTGAATAGTGCCAGGAGCCTGCTGTCCGAACTGATTGCAGGGAAAGTCCAAAATCTCCAAGCCCTGGCTGCGATACTTTTCATACATCGCCTCCAGCTCTTTATACTGCGGCGTGAATCCACAGCGGGTAGCCGTGTTTACTATCAGCAGCACCTTCCCTTTGTACTTAGAGAGCGACACATCCTGTCCCGAATCGTCCTTCACCTTGAAATCATACACACTCTTTCCCGAGCCACGCTCAACAAGCTGTAGCCCTTGTGCCGAAAGCGTCAGCACACAGACCATTGTCATCAGGCTAAAAAATAATCTTCTCATAATCACATTGTTTATTATATCTGTTTAGTTTCTTTCCAAAACTCTCCAAAAAGCGGCATAAAGATACAAACAATTACGGAATTAGCCTTACTCTCACCTCATTTATTAGGAAAGTTTATGAAAAAGGGGGCATTATAAAGACATGACAGGGACCTGGTACCTGTCATCCCCTGTATTTGCGACATCTCGCCCATTCAATATCGTCTTCGCTGATAAAGGATTTCATTTTATTTCGGATTTTATTGTTTATTCAGAAATTATTCTTATCTTTGCAGCAGAAATCAATTATGGATATAATATGAATGCTACAATTGACATTAGCTATAATCAGATGATGCTATTGCTTCAGCAAATGCCCGTACGTTCTCAACTGCGCATAGGCAAGGCTTTGACGCGTCAAAATATCCGTGCAGAACTAAATCATTTTTTGGAAACTTTCCGCACCGATGAACTATCTGAGACAGACATAATGGCAGAAGTAAAGGCTGTAAGACGTAAGCGTTATGCCAAGAAAGCATAAACTTCGAGTTATTGTTGATACCAATTGTTGGATAAGCTTTCTGATTGGCAGAAGGCTTTCTCGTCTTGTTGACTTGTTGAGCGACGAACGTGTCCAATTGGTTGTATGCGATGAGTTGCTTGATGAAATTCGTGAAGTAACAAGTCGCCCCAAGTTTAAGAAGTACTTTCCAAAGGAGGAAGTAGAGTCTCTGATAGAATTTCTGCAGATTATTAGCGAGAAATTTGCCCCCACTCAAAATGTAAAGCTTTGTAGAGACGAGGCCGATGATTATCTTTTGGCATTAGCTATGGAGGCGAATGCTCATTATTTGGTCACTGGTGACCTAGATTTGCTGGTTCTGCATAAAGTCGGCACCTGTCGAATTGTAGATGCAGTAACCTTTGAAAAGCAACTCTGACTTCTTCATCTTCTTCTATTTTTAGCCTCAGGTGATTATGGTCGGAAATACGTGACAGTATCTGGTACATGTCACAATGTGATCAGAACCGTCCCCTGGTCATTCGGCTGGTGTATGGCTATTGATCAGTTGAAACGAAAACGATACGTGACAGGAACCTGGTACTGTCACACCACTTGGCTTTTGCTTTTATATTTTTCTTTCAGGGAATACAAGCTGCTTTTTTCCGTCACACCTACGAAGAGAATTCTGTCTGCTATTTCACAGATGTATTTGTTGCGGGCATGGGCAGTAACTTTTGATTGACGAACAGCTTTAGTGACTGAGATAATGAGGAGGCGATTGGCATCAAGTAAAGGCTGGAGTTCTGGTGGCATCTGCTTATACATTTGGCGGGCAAGCACGAGGATGATGGGCTGTTTCCCTTTGGCAAGGAAATGAAGCACCTCTTTCTCCAAGTGGGAACTGAATCCACTCACTACGCATTTCCCCTCTTTTGCCATTTGCGTTGCCCAGTCATAGCATTTCAGCACCATATCAGTTGGTATGATACTTGATGCCAAGAAGCCTGTCTTATGCACATTCAGTAGTTCTTTGTTGCCAAGATACTCAATCGTCATCTTCTATTCATTATCATTCAACTCATCACCCATACGGTATTTAATGTCGTAGTTGATGATGAAGTCGAGTTCTTCTTCAGTAAAGCCGTAATGCTTCGCAAGGACTTTGTCTATTTCATCAATAATGGGTTTGGATAGTTGAGGACAGAAAGACTCAAAAACCGATTCTGTTTGTTTTGATTTTATATATTGCTTATTGACTACTTTATTCGTTTCATATGATAGCATTAGCTTATTTCCTAGTATTGATAGGGTCTTAATATCCTCATCAATACTATAGTGGAAATTAAAGATCATATAATCCTTAAAATTGTATAAGTCAAAGTAGTTTACATAATACCACCATAATAGATTTGAGTTTAGAAGCGCAACCAAAGCCGTTGAAGGCATTTCATGCTTAATAAATTTTGTCTTGTTTGATGTAGAAACAGTTGCGAAAGGCCTATTTAATACTATTTTCCAATATCTGCCTCCTGCTGTTCTATATGAAACAGCATTTTGAGTCATACTAATAGATATATACTTGCTAATCGGTGAATCTGCAAAAAACTTTTTTATCATGGATGTCTCTATTTCTTTCTTGAACTTAGGAAACATAGAATAACCATCCATAAAACAATCTTCTGCAATTTGTGTATATGAAATTGAATTAAATAAACTTGGTCTTCCTTTATCTGTCGTTCTAGAAACCCCACTTCCAAAGAAATTATGGTCTTTATTTGACTGACCATTACATATTATAATAGAAAGTGCTATACATGCACCATCAAATAGTTGTTTTGGCCTTTCCGGATAGCATCCATAGTGTATTGTTTCTGCAGTACTTCTAAGAAAATCTTGCAATGATCGCATTGAATCTGTACCGACCGAAGACATCTGAACTATTAATGCGACATGTTTTGAAATGTTATATGAACGCTCGAAAACGAAAGCATATAAATTTGAACTCTTCAATGTCCTGTATCCTTGAATAGAATAACATACATTTCTTTTTGAATATTCCACATATGGAGGATTACCGATTACAATATCGAAACCACCGTTACCATTAATTATATCGTAGTATTCAGCGAGCCAGTTGAATGGTTGATGCGATTTGAGCCATTCGTCATATTTGAGACTGCCAGCAGAAACAGTTGAGTTATATTGCTTATGATTCAACAAGTCATTCAGTTTCTTTAATCTTGTTTTTAGTTCCTTCTTGGCATTGCGGAAAGTTTCGAGGTCGGCATCCTGTTCCAGTTGTACCTTCTTAAAGGTTTCATAGGCATGGGCCACAACGTCCATCTCTGTATGAACCTTGCCAAGGAACTCTTCTTTTGCGAACATATCGCCATAGTTCAAATCATTCTCTAAATCTTTAGCAGTGGCATAACCCACCAACGTATTACCACAGCGGATATTGAAGTCGATATCAGGCAATGGATCAAGGCCAAGATTGGGATCTCTGCGATTGACATCCACTACAGCCACCATCTTCAGGAACAGGCGTAGTTTGGCTATTTCCGTAGCCTCTACCATAATATCTACGCCATAGAGATTGCGCAAGATGATATTCTTGTAGATGAAATAACGGATGTTTGAACGATAGCGCCCATAGAGTTCTTCCAGTTCCTCTTTGAAGAGATTGGGATTATCAGCGTTCCAACTCTGCATCCTATCAATACAAACCTCGTAAAGTGGTTCAAGGATATTAAGGGCTGCAAAGAGGAAGGCACCAGAACCGCACGTAGGGTCGAGAATAGTCACCTTCTGCAACTGGGCATAGAAATGCTTGACAAACAGATGGTCCTCGGTACGAGCCAACAGGTCTTGCACAAATTGGCGGATATCGAGGTTATAGGTAATAAAGTCGTTAATCTCCGTTATCTCACCTTTCTCGATTTTTGACTTGATGCTCTTGTAGCGTTGCAAGCGCTCAATGGTCTCACGCCATATTTCTGTTGGCAGAGCAAAGGCCTCTGGGGTGCGCTCATTCCAATGGCTACGACGTTCTAACAAGTTGGGCTTCGAGGTATCAATGCCAATGGCGATGTCATCAGGGATCTTTTCGTTTTTACCCTTCTTGACGGCATCAAAGATATAAGTATCGCCACTCTCCTTCAAGAATTGCCATACCTCGCCGTTCGTCTTGAAAGGTCGCTCGTCTGCTTTCTTGGTGGCATCCATCAGGAAGGGTACAATGGTATTACGACCTATATACTCTGTGATATCTTCTTTGGTGTAATAGGCCCCCATCTGAGCACGGTCGTTAATATACTGTTCGAAGATATAGCCCAGCACATCTGGGTTAATGTCCTTACCACTGGCCGTCAAACGGTCATCAAGATGCCAATGCCACTGGTCGAAGAAAGCAAACAGACCTTCAAATGCTTCGTCTGCAATATCAAGCTTAGGATACTTGTCTTCCAGCTCATGGATGCCAAACATACCACCATTCAGATAAGGGATGCGACCATACTTCTGAACAAAGTCAGGCTGATGGCGAGGCGAGTTCAGACCATCGTGGAACAAGCTAACCAAGAATCCACGATAGAAAGAATCATAAAAGCGGTCTTCCCCCTTTTCTTTTCTCACCCAAGCCAACTTGTCGCGCAGATAATCTGCATTCAAGTCAAGGAAGCCTTTTTTCTGGATGAAGTAGCAGAACATCAGTCGGTTCAGCATCACAGAGGTGTACCACTGCTTATTACGATTCTTCTTTAGGTCAGTAATCTCATCATCAATGCCTGTGATGTATTTGGCAAAGTTAGTGTGCTCCTTGCGGAAGCCCGTATAGAAGTCCTTGGTAATCTTCTCTGAATTGATGATGAAACCCTCATGGATGCGCTCTTTCACATCCATGATAGTAGTACGCTCGTCCAAATCAAAGCTAATTCTCTCTATTTTGTCATATAAGAAATCGGCTTTGTCTGCTGAGGCATATTCCACCAGTACTAAGTCACGTTTCTCTACCTTTTTAACAGGGACAACCCACAAATGATGCTCCGTGTTTGGTATATGGAAGATGCAGATGTAGTCATTGGCGAATCGACGCAGGCGACTGTCTATCTTCTTGCAAAGCGAAGAAGATGGGATTTCCGTTACTTGGCACGTCAACACCTGGAATCCATTACGTTCTGCTATCTGCGTTAATTCGTAGGTCACATCTTCTATCGTAATATCGAAGTCTGTCTGTCCTTGGGGATTGTTCCATCCCATTTCACGGATAAACAACTCTCTGAAATTACTCTCGCTGATATACTGATTGAATACTCTCTTGTTCATAGGTCTTTAATATTTGAGTCCCATCGAGCAAATGATGCTCGGATCTTTCTGTTTGTTTCTGTCTTCATCAATACGGCAGAGCGTTCCATTGGCCTGCATATCCAGAATGGTCTCTACTATATCATCGTTGGTACTGGTTCGCAACATGCGGCCCAGTACGACCTTGGTACTATCTAACAACTGGAAATTATAGACATCATCGATAGCCAGTTTTAGCATTTGTTTTTTGTCCTCACCAAAGAAGAGCGTTGGTGGCTGCTGGTAGTAATGCTCCATCAGGTCGATGATACGATAACGGGTACTGAAACGATTACCAAGGATGCCACTTACGCTGGTGTTTTCAGTCTTTATATTATCAATAGCCTTTTCCACCAAATCAAAATGGTTGTCAACAGGTTCCAAGCATGGTTCGTCTGCGTCACAGGCCAATGCTTGCAGTATCTTCTTTTGCGATTGGCTAATCATCTCGCCCTTAGAGTTATACCACGACAGTACATCGTAGTCATTGTGGGTCTTGGCATAGGTAATGACACCATCGTTTATGGGACTCTCTGCCTTTTTAGTTGAATAGATAATGTTGCTGAGCTGTGGGATAATCTGCTTTAACTTGGGGTTGGCATCTGTAGCGTTCTTCCATATCTGGAAAGCCAACGATGCAAGGTCAACATCATTATCGTCATCATCATCCAACGAACCATTTTTCTCATTATACATATCACGTAGATTCTGCTCATTGCCTTCGAAGAAGATTTCATCACTTCCCACAATGTTTGCGTTCTCATTGATGCGATCGTTCAATCGTCTGCGCAATCGGATGATGTTCTCAACGCCCTCTGCAGGGAAGAATGAATAGCAGTAGATCAACTCGGCTTCCTGCCCAATACGATCCACACGACCAGCTCTCTGGATGAGTCGGATAATGGCCCAAGGCAAGTCATAGTTTACGATAACATGGGCATCCTGAAGGTTCTGGCCCTCAGAAAGCACATCGGTAGCCACCAGTATTCTGAGTTCGTTTTCTGCAGACACGTCCACTTTGTTACTCAGTGGTGAGAATCGTTCTGCCAATGCTGTTGGATTCTTACTATTGCCTGTCGCTCTTTCAATCTGCTTATAGCCACGTTTACGTAGCTGACGATAGATGTAGTTGGCAGTATCAGAATACTGTGTAAAAATCAGTACTTTGTCATTCTTATGAGTCTTATTCAGCAATTCTTCCAGTTTATTCAGCTTTTGGTCTGTGGCAGGATTCCACTTGTCACACAGCAGAATCATCTCAATCAGTTTATCGCAGTCTTGTCTTAGATGCTGTTTGAGTGTGCGCTTAAAATAAGTTGGGTCAAGCCAAGCTACATTGTTTTTCAACGTCAGCATCTCGTAATATACCTTGGCTTTCTTCATATAGACTTCCATGTCAGTGGGAATCTCTATCAGGTTGTCGCCTGCCTGACGGTCTTCGTCTTCATCATCGTTTGTGAAGATATCGTTGATGTCCGTGTCTTCTATAAATTCTTCTGGTATGGAATTTTCGTCACCGATTGGTAATGGTAGCTTATTATCGATTGCATAGATAAAGACAGCATTACGCAAGATATGGCGATAAAGGGTCAGCAGGAACGAAAAACCACTACTGTCAATACGCTTAAAAAAGGTACTCATACAGAAACCCATCATACGCTGACCGGCACGAGACAGGTTTTCAAGCAGCCGTTTATCAATGGTTGAGGCTTTCTCAACCCTTTCCGGACTTTCATATTGCGAAAGTCCATAACGAGGCAGGCGTAGCTCCCTCATCATGTTCACCATCTCGTCACTATACAAACGGCTGTACTGGTCGCCCTTGACTGTCTCAAACTTAACGGCTTTAGGTATTCTGTCAGGGAAATAGCTCCTTCTGCCATCGTGGAATTCCAGATACTTTCGTCCGTTCTGATCGTCAGTCTTTGCATAGTTCTCTTTTATAAAAGTGCGCGTACGACGAACCAGGAAAAGACGCATGAGCTCTTGCCAATCATCTATGTTGTTAGTCTGTTCGAAAGCCTTGATACTACGGATATGTACCTCGCTATGTCTCTGAAGGAAAGCACGGTCGCCACCCAACTCACGGATGTATTCCTCTGGACGGATACCCAAGTCTTCGTCTGCTGCCACAAAGAGTTTCAATTGGCTGCTAAGGTCTGAGAAATCCTTGTTATAGGGAGTGGCTGTCAACAACAATACTTTACAATTCTGATACTCTATCAATTCTTTGATATTCTGGTATCGTTTTCCGGTCTCGTTTCGTAAGTTATGACTTTCATCGATGATAATCAGCCTGTAATAGCGGGCACTGCTCTTATCAATAGGCTTAGCCATCGACATCACATCAGCTTTCAAGTCGTACTTATTACGATACTTTTCCCACATCTCCACCAGATTAGCAGGGCAGATGATGAGCGTACTGCTGGCAAAAGTCATCTCGTAAATCTTGGCAATAGCACAGGCCGTGATGGTCTTACCCAAACCTACTACATCGCCAATCATTGCTCCGCCTCGCTTATCACTGTTCAAGTGACGGGCAGCAATCTTGACTGCTATCTGCTGGAAATCAAACATCTCGCGTTGGAACTCAGGAGGCAAGGTGAATTCCTTCACACCACTACGAGCTTCTGCACTCAGATGATAGGCAGTCTTCAGATAAATGTAGTAAGGTGGAATGACCACTTCACTGGCCCAACTATTGTCAATGGCATCTATCAGTTCTTTAGTGATATCAATGCAGAAACGATCGTTCCATCGGTCGTCAAACCATTCAGCTAGAGCCTCCAAATCACGATGGTTTTCTATATCTGCATCTAATTCGCCTTGTTTGGTCAATCCTGCATAAGTAAGATTGCTACTACCCAAGATAGCAGAAATCTTGTTCAAGTTGTCATCAGGACGATGTGCCAGATAGAGCTTTGCATGAAGAGGTTCAGCCGTATAGAGTTTCACGCAGACCTTACCATCCTTTAATTGGGCAGAAAGTCGTCTCAGAGTCCATTCATCCTTCTTTGTCGGATTGCCAAGTAGCAATTGCTGTCTGAACTCACGAGCTATTTCGAGCTTGCACTGCTGTACATAATTGGCATCAGGCAATTGCGGCTTGCCATACAAACGTCTAATTAATTCTCTATCTGGCTGATGCATGCCAATCAACAAACGGCAGCAACGGAATTCTTGTTTGTTATTCTCATAGACATAGTCGCCAGGAATCTGGTCTATATGGTTCACGACTAATTCCCAACCACGCAAATTAAAATAACCCACACAAAAGTCCACACGCTTGACACCTATATTTGTGACAATGTCCTGCAGACCTTGCATGAATTTCGATTCAATATTATCGTAAATTCTTGCCATATCTACGCTATAGTTTTAGGAGCGAAAGGACTATCTCGGATAATAATGGGTTCATCAATGCAAAGAACCTCAGGACACGAAAAAAGCGCGAACCGCTCTTATCGATGTCCCAAGGTCCTCGGATGACCCATTCATACCAATAAGCCGTCCACGCTATCGCGCAGACGTTAGTCTTATTAAGTGGTATAAATGTCTTATGAATTTCCGAGGTTCAGGGACATCACCGAATATAGCACTAACGCTATTATTATTTACCCACAAAAGTCTCACTGGCGACCTCCTCTGAAGCCATGTGCCAGCGATTAGGTGCAAAAGTACGAATAATTGAGCGAAGCACCAAATAATTTGCAAAGAAAAAGAAAAGATTAGCGGTGGTGGTGGTGACTGTGGCAAAAAATAGTGTATTAGCAAGTAAACCTCACATACACCTATGACAGCCTTGAAACGCCGATATACAAAGGGTTTGAGGCACGGGAGGT
>Ga0265301_10003759_pt1 | contig 15804 bp, 30 predicted proteins | sample AusTroGonzalo_MG_2_FD_193488 | JGI IMG/M metagenome (GOLD analysis project Ga0265301, IMG submission 193488) | Bovine rumen microbial communities from tropical cattle in Woodstock, Queensland, Australia - Gonzalo_04 | ecosystem: Host-associated > Mammals > Digestive system > Stomach > Rumen ...
CAAAGGTCTCGTACCAGATGGCATCATCGGAAGCAAAACATGGGCTTCCGTTGGCGTATAGATTTTCTTCCACTTTCATTTTTACTTTTCCCCCGGCTGTCAGTTCCCCCGACTGGCAGCCTTTTTTATTTCAGTACGCGTCTACATACAAAAATGCTTGTATATACCGAAAATACGGTATAGTGTGTACTCTGCGACGTAGTATTATGGGAGCTGCAGATACGTTAGTTTGTTGATTTTACGCGCTTTTGCGGTCTCTTAATTGCACTTGTTATCATTCCGTTTAAGTACACGTTTATATACACGTCTACATACACTATATTTCCATTAGGTTTACAGCTTCAAGTTTTGCTTCGAGTGAAATATGGGTGTATCGTTCCGTTACAGATCGCCCCTGCGAATGACCAACAATGCTTTGGATGATTCGGAGGTCTACGCCCTTTTCTGTCAGCATTGATATGGTCGTGTGCCGGGTATCGTGTGGCATATGTCCCGGAAGAACTTCTTTGAACTTCTTTAGGAAGGTTGTATACTTGGGGACTGCCATCACAGGAAGAAGCTCTTTGACTTTATCACACAACGGAACGATCCGAACGCCCGCTGCCGTTTTCGACTGGATAATCTCGATATGGTCATCATAGCAGTTTTCTGGCTTTAGGTTATATAGCTCTATGTACCGACATCCTGTAAGAATATAAACCAATATCAGTCGCACCATATCGTCATCACGATTTTCCCACAACCACTTGCGTGTTTTTTTAGGTATTACGGTGTGCGTATGAGCCTCATTTTGACGTTTTGCGGTCAAATCGATAGTTTTATGCACCGTTTTCATTGAGGGCGGCATTATGCCCTTTTTGACGGCTAAATTGATAACTCCTTGCAGGGTGCGGCGAATATTATTGACGATGGAAGGTGTCGCATCCAGAGTGTAATAAAAGTCCTGAAGGGTTGCTCGGTCAATTTCTTGCATCTTTAGGTCCATGAGTGGCTCAAGATGTTTCCGGGCATTCCTGTGGTTGCTCATTGTGTTCGGTGCTTTGACCTTTTCCTGTTCAGCGTAATACTCCTCATACAGATCCTTCAAGGTGAGTTTTGACAGGGTATAGGGATCTTGGATGTATATTGCAAGTGCTTTTTCCGCTTCGCGCCTTGTCCGGTGATATGACAGATATTTGTATTTTACAATACCTTTTTCTGTAAAACCATTTGGCAGCTTCACCGCCCACGGACGGCGGCGGTTGCCGTATAACTTGCAAATTGTTCCTGTGCCATTGGCTCTTTTCATGTTAAGCCCCCTTTGATGAGTCTGAAGCGTCTTTTTGAGAACTTTTCAATACTGTCATAACCGTTGTCTGTGCATCTGGTGTGGCGTTATGGTATAAGCGGCAGAGTTCCGCATCAAACTGTTCTTCTTCTGATAATTCACGGGGCTTTTGTCGGTTTAAGTTATATCTGGAAAACTTGCCATAATTTCCAACTATTGCGGAAAGGCTTACATTTAGTGCATCAGCTATTTTAATCAATTTATCAACTTTGGGTTCGTACTCCCCTTTTTTCCATGCGGTAAACGTGGATTGAGATATCTTTGTTCTTTTAGCCACATCATTATCCTTTAGTCCCTTTTTATCTCTTATTTTTTTATATCTTTCGTAACTTGCCATCATAATATCCCCTCCGTATCATTTCAGAAACCTTAAAAAAATATATTGACATTTCAGAAACCTTAAAATATTATAATGGTATAGTTTCAGGTAGCTGAAATAATCATTGCCTCACAGCTTGATTATATCGGAAAACCGAAATTTATACAAATACAACATATAGAAAGGAGGTACAAGATGTACGCAAAATACGCTGAATTGCGTGACAAAAAGGGCGTGAGGGATGCGGACATAGCCAAGGCAACAGATATTCCGCAAAGTACTCTGACAGACTGGAAGAACGGGCTATATACCCCGAAAGTAGACAAAATGATTAAACTTGCTGACTATTTCGGAGTTTCGCTGGATGTGTTTATCAGGAAGGAAGAAGGATGAAGCGCATAACCATCAAAGAAGCCGCAAATATGATGGACTGTGGCGAACAGCAGATCCGCGTACTCGTACAACTCGGGAAGATCCCCGGAGCGTTCTGTACCGGTCCCAAATGCCGGAGAACGTATTACATCTATGATACGCAGATCGAAAATTTACAGAAAGGAAAGATCCATGAAGGGGAGTAGGTATGCAGCGGGCGCATTGAGCGCATTAGCCGGAGGGAGTGGACTGGCAGAGATAAGCACAAGCAATCACGGTTGTTTTTGGCTATGTGCAGTGGTGTTCACAATCGGCATTTGCGTTTGCCTGTATGAAATCATCAACGGAGAGGAGTCTGAATAATGAAAACAACAACAGAATTATTGACAACAGGTAGCAGGGTCAAGGTAGAAGCGGAAATCGTTGAGTCAAAACTTGAGCGGGATCAGATCAAATACAAGCTCAAGATTGCAAAGACATGGTTCACGGAAGACGAGCTCGAGACCTGCGATGATGAAAAAAAGGAAGGATGAAGAGCATGAGGGCATTATACGAAATCGAGAAAGAGATCCTCGACTGCGTGGATCTCGAAACCGGAGAAATCCTTGATCCGGGAAAGCTCGACGCTCTCGAGATGGAGCGCGAGAAGAAAATCGAAGCCGTGATCCTGTGGTACAAGGACATCAAGGCAGAAAAAGAGGCGGTCAAGGCTGAAGGAAAGAAGCTCTATGAGCGGGCGGCTTCACTTCAGAGAAAAGAAGACCAGCTGAAGGAATATGTTGAGAACGCACTCGGCGGAGAGAAGTTCAAAACGGAACGGTGCTCGGTATCGTACCGGACAAGCAAGAGCATCAAGATCGATGACCTAAAGGCGATCCCGAAGAGGTTCCTGAAGGAGATCAGCGAGGAATGGATCAGTAAGACCATGATCAAGGAAGTGATCGAGAGCGGCAAGAAGGTCAAGGGAGCCCATCAGGAAGAAAAGATGGGAATAGTTATCAAATAGGAGGCAGAAGATGAACATCACAAGCGGAATAATACCGTGCGCGAAAAAGATCGTGCTCTACGGTCCCGAAGGTATCGGGAAGAGCACATTCGCGTCAAAGATGCCTGATCCGGTATTTATCGATACGGAAGGCAGTACAAAAAACATGGATGTGAAGAGGCTCGACGCTCCGGAGCAGTGGGCGGACATTTTCGAGGCGGTCAAGTACGTCAGACAGAACCCTGACTGCTGCAAGTCGCTGATCGTAGACACTGCAGACTGGGCTGAGATGCTGTGTATCAAGTACACCTGCGAGAAGGGCGGCGTGAACGGCATTGAGGATTTCGGATATGGCAAGGGCTACACATACGTTCAGGAGAACTTCAAGAAGCTTCTTGACAGCCTGAACGAAGTCATCAAGCTCGGGATCAATGTCATGATCACGGCACACGCCAAGATGCGGAAGTTCGAACAGCCCGACGAGATGGGCGCGTATGACCGGTGGGAGATGAAGCTGTCGCGTCAGGTCGCTCCGATGCTCAAGGAATGGGCTGACATGGTTCTTTTTGCGAATTACAAGACATTCGTTGTCGAGGATGACAAGACGAAAAGCAAGAAGGCCCAGGGCGGCAAACGTGTCATGTACACGACACATAATCCATGCTGGGATGCAAAGAACAGATACGGGCTCGCTGACTGCGTAGACTTTGACTATGAAGCCATCAAGTCGGTTGTAGAAACCACAAATGAGAAGCCGAAACGTCAGACGAAGAAGGCTGAACCGAAGAAGGAGCCCGAGAAGCCGGCAGAAGAGACCGCAGTTGATCAGGATGATCCGAACACCGTGAAAACGGAAGTTGTGAACAAGCTGCGCGAACTTATGAAGAAGGACGGCATCGAGTCAAAGCGGCTCGAGTACGCAGTAGCGACAAAAGGCGCGTATTTCTTTGGGACACCGTTCGAGACTTACGATCCGGAGTTCATACAGAAGAGCCTGATCGAGAAGTGGGACGGTTTCGTCAAGTATGCAAAGAAGTTTAAGAAGAGTGACATCGAGGATCTTGAGAATGATCCTTTCAGTATCAATGACAAGGAGGAATAAAAAATGAGCGAAGAAGTAAAGGTCCTGGACTGGGACGATGAGATCGAGAATGACGGCGAGGGCGGCAATTTTACCACGCTTGAAGAGGGAGATTATGAGTTCGAGGTCACGAAGTTCGAGCGCAGCCATTACACACCGAGCGCGAACGCGAAGACCCCGGCCTGCAACCAGGCAAACATCACCTTGAAGGTCGAGACGAAGGACGGCGACGCATACATCGTCGACAAGTTCCCGCTTGCATCGACTATGGAATGGAAGATATCAGCTTTCTTCCGCAGCGTAGGACTTAAAAAGCACGGGGAACGCCTCAAGATGCAGTGGAAGGAATCGATCGGACTCACAGGCAAGGCTCACATCACGAAGTCGGAAGGCTCGAAAGAGGGAGTTTTCTTCAATAATGTCGGATATTACATCGATCCCGTGGTCAAGGGCGAACCCGCCGCAAAGTCAAAAGAGGTGGATGAATGGAGCTGAGACCGTATCAGATCGAAGCCAAAAACGCGATCCTTCACGAATGGGAGGATAAGCAGCGGACACTGCTCGTTCTCCCGACCGGATGCGGAAAAACGGTCGTTTTCTCGGATGTCGCCAAAGAACGTATCCGGGATGGTAGGGTCCTTATCCTGGCACATCGTGAGGAGCTGCTTTCACAGGCTTCAGATAAATTGAATAAGCTGTGCGGGTTAAGCTGTGCAGTCGAGAAAGCGGAACAGACCAGCGTCGGAGCTCCGGAGCCGGTGACTGTCGGATCGGTGCAGACCATGATGACAGAGAAAAGGCTCTCAAGGTTCCCGAAAGACCACTTCAAGACAGTCATCGTCGATGAAGCACACCATGTCGCAGCTCAAAGCTATCAGAATGTTCTCACACATTTCGATGCTGCAAAGGTGCTCGGCGTGACAGCTACTCCTGACCGGGGAGATATGAAGGATCTGTCGGAATATTTTGAAAGCCTCGCTTATGAGTATAGCTTACGCGATGCGGTCATGCAAGGCTACCTGTCGAAGATACGCGTACAGACGATGCCGCTTAATATCGATATGTCAGCGGTCAAGGTATCGCTCGGAGATTTCCAGGTCAATGACATCGGACACGCTCTCGAGCCGTACCTGGAAGACATAGCTGATGAGATGGTCAAGGTATGCAAGGACCGGCACACGGTCGTATTTTTACCGCTTGTCAGCATCTCGCAGGAGTTCCGGGACATTCTGAACAGAAAAGGCTTCAGGGCTGCCGAGGTAAACGGAAACAGCAAAAACCGCGACGAGATCCTCGAGGAGTTCTCCCAGGGCAAGTTCAATGTGCTGTGTAATTCCATGCTGCTGACGGAGGGATGGGACTGTCCGATCGTGGACTGTATCGTCGTGCTCCGGCCGACAAGGGTCAGAAGTCTCTACTGTCAGATGGTAGGACGCGGCACGAGGTTATATCCCGGCAAAGATCACCTTCTTATCCTCGATTTTTTGTGGATGACCGGGAAGCATGACCTCGTTCATCCGGCGGACATCATCAGCCGGAGCCGTGAAGTCGCGGAAGAGATCACCGAGGAGCTGAAGGCCGGCAAGGATGCCGATCTGTTCGAGCAGGAGCAGGAAGCGCGGGATGTTCTCGCAGAACGAAGGAATGCGCTGCAGCGGGCACTCGAAAACTCGGAAAAAGAGAGAAAGCAGAAGAAGCTCATCGATCCGCTCGACTTTGCAATATCTATCGGCGACGACTTCCTGATCGACTACGTTCCGACGTTCGGATGGGAGTTCGAACCGGCGACAGAAAAACAGCTGAACTACCTGAACAGCTTACAGATAAAGACAGTCGACGAGATGTGCAGGGGCAAGGCTTCAGCACTGATCGAAACACTGAACAAACGGCGCGAGATGGGATTATGTACACCGAAACAGGCAAACAGGCTCGAGAAATGCGGGTTCGTGAACGCTTACAAGTGGACGTTTGAAGAAGCCAGCAAGATGATCGGCCAGCTTGCAGCGGTCGGATGGAAGTCATGGAAGCTTCCCTTTACGCCACAGGAATATGTACCACAAAGCCTGAGAGGAGTGATCGAATGGACTTGATCGAATTATTGAACTACATACCGCCATCATCGCTCGAGTATCAGGAATGGGTCAATGTCGGTATGGCATTAAAACACGAAGGTTATCCGCTTGAGGTATGGGATTCATGGAGCCAATCTGACAGCCGGTACAAGGCGAAGGACTGCGTGAAGAGATGGGATACCTTCAAGGAAAGCACTTCAAGCATCGTCACTGGCGGCACAATCTATGACCTGGCTCTCCGGTTCGGGTATGTCCCGGCAAACCGTGAGATCACGACGTTCGGATGGGAAGACGAGATTGAGTATGACGGTGAGACCATCGTCAGGGATAAGGCATGGCTCGACACTTCCACTGTCATTGAAGAGCCGAAGGTCATGGATAGCTGTGACGAGCTCCGGAGATACCTTCAGGCATTATTCAAGCCCGACGAGTATGTCGGCTACTGCGTGGACGCGGTATATGACGAAAGCAAAAAGAAATATAATCCCGCCAGTAAGGGCGTATATGACAGAACGGTCAAACAGATCCTTGAAGCCATCAAAAAGCATCCGAAGGATATCGGATACGCGATCGGGGACTATAATCCCGAGGCCGGTGCATGGATCCGTTTCAATCCGCTGGATGGGAAGGGCGTATCAAATCAGAACGTGGCTGACCTGCGATATGCACTCGTGGAGTCTGACAACCTCGAACTTGAACAGCAAAAAGCTCTGATGGAAGAGCTGAAGATCCCGATCGCGATCATGCTCTATTCGGGCGGCAAGTCCATACATTCTATCGTGCGGATAGATGCCGTCAATGAGCCGGAGTATCGCGAAAAGGTCGATTATTTGTACAAGGTATGCGAGAAGAACGGGCTCTCGATAGACAAACAGAACAAAAACCCTTCAAGACTGTCGCGTCTTCCGGGCGTGCAGCGGGGAAACCACAAACAATTCATTATTGCCGAGAATATCGGCTGCGCGACTTTCGAGGAGTGGAAGGACTACATCGAGGACAGCACGGACACGCTGCCGGAGATCATAAGCTTCTCGGATCTGACAGAATTGCCGCCGCTGGCTCCTGAGATCATTCAGGGAGTGCTCCGAAAAGGTCACAAGATGCTGATCGCCGGAGCATCGAAGGCGGGGAAATCATTTTTACTTATCGAGCTTGCACTTTCGATCGTAAACGGCGCGGAGTGGCTCGGCTTCAAGTGCAAAAAGGGCAAAGTGCTCTATATAAATCTCGAAGTCGACAAAAATTCATTCCTGAAGCGTATCGATGACGTGCAGAAGGTGCTCGGCTTCAAAGAGGCTGCCGGTCTCGACATATGGAACCTCAGAGGGCAGAACGTCTCGATCGACAAGCTCGCTCCGAGGCTGATCAGAAGAGCCAGGACGAAGAACTACGACGTTATCGTTTTTGACCCGCTGTACAAGATCAATGAGGGCGATGAGAACAATGCCTCGGAGATGGCCCGGTTTTTCAACCATCTTGATTATGTGTGCGTGCAGCTTCAGACATCGATCATATGCTGCCATCATCACTCAAAAGGCGCACAAGGCGGAAAGTTCTCGATGGATAGAGCTTCCGGGTCCGGTGTTTTCGCCAGGGATCCTGACGCACTCCTGGATATGATCAGGATAGATCCGAGGGATGTCGGGAAGAGCCTCGAAGAAGGTCAGACGGCGTGGAGGATAGCGTCTACGCTCCGGGAGTTCAGATCTCCGGAGGACATTGATGTCATTTTCGATTATCCGATACATATCGTCACGGATGAGCTCAAAGAAGCGAAACCGATGAGCGGGTCAGACAGCTTGACGAACTCAAAGCGCGGAAATGCAACAAAGGCAGAAAAACAAAACCAAAAATACGAGCGGCTGATGTCATTCATCGAGAACTGGTCAGAATATGATCAGAAAAAGCAGCCGACACCGTTCCCGACAGTAGCGGAAGCAGTTGAATACTTCAAATCAGACAAGGGCTTCTCGTACTCGACGATCAAGAGATGGATCAAGGACAGCGGCGAATATGAGATACAGCATGGACTTATTTATCCATTAGGAAGCGTTCAAAATGATCAAAATGAAAAAAATTTTGAACAGTAAGTGTTCACAACCAAACCCTATAGGGAATGGTGAACGAAAGTGATCACCAAACCCTATAGGGAATGAACAATAGTCACCAAACCCTATTATAAAGGTCTGGTGACCAAACCGGGGCCGGCGGCTGTACACCAAACGCCTCAAAGTCGGCGTTGTGGTTACAGCTCTCCCGCCGTGAAAAGGGAATGAACAGAAGGGAGTGATCAGATTGCATTTTTTCTTATCGATGGATCCTCCGACGAAAACGCAACAGGAGCATCGGATCGGGAAGCGGAAGGACGGCTCGATGTACTTTTACGAAGACCGGGATCTGAAGGAAGCACGACAGAAGCTCCGGAAGGCTCTCTCAAAGATCGAGCGGACCTGCATCAAGAACAAACCGATCAGGCTGATGGTCAAGTGGCTCTTTCCGAAGGGGAAACACCGAAACGGAGAATACAAGATCACGAAGCCGGACACGGACAACCTGAACAAGATGCTCAAGGACGAGATGACCAGGTTGAAGTTTTGGGAAGATGATGCGCTGGTCGCTTCAGAGATAATCGAGAAGTTTTGGGCGGACACGCCGGGGATCTTCATAAATGTGGAGGAGATAAATGACGGAACTGAAGAAAATAGCTGAAATATCGCACGATGTATGGGAAGTGTTCAAAAAGTATCATCCGGAAGGCGCGAACTTAAGCACGATCACACAGGACATTCACGAGCTGGATGAGAAATATTCAGGCACAGACGGATACAAGCTGATGCAGGATCTCATGAAGGCATACTTTGACGAGCTGAACAGGAGAAAAGGATGATCGGACAGATAAGCTTCTTTGACTGGATAGCCTGCGAGGAGAAAATGCCGGAGTGCAGCGGGCTGTATAAAGTCCGGGACCGGCGCGGCAGAGAGTTCGAGACATGGTACGAGACGACAATCCATGGATTTAACCATGTTTTTGATGGAGCAGGGTACACGATCACGGAATGGAGGTATTTATGAGTTACAAAATGAGAGTTGAAGATATCAAAGCGGATATATGCGACAACTATTGCAAATACCCGGAGCAGTATTGGTTAGAACATGAGGACAGCGAGGAAGCGCGTGAGCAGATGCTCCGGGAACAATGCGAAGAATGCCCGCTGAACAGATTATGAACTGGCAATATCCCCTTTGGTACACAACCGAGGGGATCACTCTCAAGACGAATCAGATTTTGGTTGACGGGGAAGTGATCCAAGCATACCCGGATAATGACGGCGGCCTTTGGTATTACGATCCCGAAACAGGAAAAGAGGTAAGAGTTGATGAAAACGCAAATAAGAGCAACACGCCTTCCAGAGACAAAGGCAGGTCACGGAGTACAGGTGGTGTATACGTACACATCCCACAAAAAAGCCGAGATCGACTTACAGGAAGAACTTATTAAGCAGCAGTTGGGCGGAGCGTTCGCAATTACGATGGAAATGGAGGATGAAGAGGAATGACAACCAAAGAATTATTAGCGTGTATAACAGACAGACCGTGTGAGGTATGCAAGTTTCACGGGGAGAACGGGTGTAGTCAGTGGAACTGCGTATTTGACGAACGGCCGGACGATAGCGAAGAAATGGCTATTCAGTATCAAAAAGGGTACATGGACGGATTTAAGGAAGGGCAGAAGGTAGGGGGTGAATGAATGAACAGGGAACAGGACGATAAGAGTTTAGTGTTAAGTATGCTGAAAATGGAACAAAGCATATTAACGGTTTTGGGATTTGATGCAGATAATATGTCACTTGCAGAAGTGATGGCAACCTTCCGTAAAATCGAGCAATTCTGTGAGATTATCAAAGGAGATTAACAATGAACAACGAACAGGCAATAAAAGTCCTTTTGGACGAATGGAAATGTATTGACCGTAATGACGGTATAAATTGCGACAGGCAATGCGAGAAATGCGATTTAGTCATGGATAGTGCGATTTTGAAAGATGCGTATAACATGGCTATCAAGGCGCTATCGCAAGAGCCACCTACGTTTAATTGGGTACAAAATCGTGTTGATTTAGCAAAAGCCGAAATAAAAAATGCAATAGAGTCAACATTCTGTACCAAAGATGAAGCAATAGGTTTGGGGGTGGCACTTAATGTTATAGACAAATATTTCACAATATAGGGGGATGAAATGAAAGGTTGTTGGATAGAATTGTTAAAAGTATATAACGTAATTGAAAGAGCGTACAAAGAAGGTTTAATAGACGATTACGCAAGGATAGTTCTTGAAGCAGAAATGGATGCTTTAGATTTTATGGCACTAGGAAATCCGTTAAAGGAAGGGGATAAAAAATGACAAGCGAAGAAGCAATAGCAATACTTGAAGAAGAAGCAGAATATCTGTATCAAGACGATGAATCATATAATCGAGAAGCGTTCAGAATGGCAATACAGGCACTATCGCAAGAGCCGTGTGATGATGCGATAAGCCGTGAAGATGCGATAAAAGCGGTTTACGGTATGACCAGATATACAGGCATTGATGAAGCACCTTATGAATACGCAGAACACGTTATTGCTGATTTACCACCCGTCACATCCGGCAGACATAAGGGGCGGTGGATAGAATGCGATGGTTATGACGGAGATACTTATTATGATTGCTCTGAATGTGGTGAGAGTTGGACAACGATAGAGGGTACTCCGTGGGACAACGGAATGAATTATTGCCCTAATTGCGGTGCAAAGATGGAAAGTGAGGTAAACAATGGCTGAAAAAGGAACACCGTTTGAAATAATAGGCACTACGGTTTGCTGGATAAAAGAAACTATAACCGTAGTGTTTGAGCCACAGGAAAGTGAGGTAAGGAATGATAGGAATTGCCAAAACAATAGGCAGACTAATAGCCGTGTTAGTTGATGCAGGAATAATTGAGAGAAAACAAGCCGTGTGGATTTTAGAACCATTAAAAGATAAGACAGAAAGTGAGCCACAGGAAAGTGAGGTAAGGAATGAATAATGATGCATTAAATACAATAAACAACATTTTGCAAGATTGGGCAAATAAGTTTGGAACTACGGTTGAGAAACTAATACCAGAAATGCAGAAATATTATATAGTGCAATATGTGGTAACAGTAATAGCATGGTTAATTATACTTGTGATTATGCTAGTTCTTGGTAGATGGCTGATAAAAAAGCATAATGTACTAGAAGAGGATGGTATAGATTATGATGATTTGAATTTTTGGGGTTATATAATATGGGGAGTTAGTATTGTTCCATTTATTGTATTTTGTTATTTTACCACCACTCTTTTTCAATGGATATTATCTCCATCAGCGGCACTTATAGATAAAATCTTATCTATCATGACAAATGGAAAATAAGGAGAGTAGCGATGAAAGAGATAGTGATTAAGTTATCAGATACCGAATACAACCAGTTAATATACGGAGATGACGGATTAGACTACGAGATTTTAGAAGAAGCGGCTGTCAACGGCACAGTTCTGCCGGAGCATGGGCGGCTGATAGATGCGGATGCACTATTTAATGAGTTTTGCGAAATAGCGTGTGAGCCATATATAAACGCACAGACAATACTTGAAGCAACGGGGGTGAGCGAATGAAGTGGACAAAAGAAAAGCGCGATATGCTCTGGTCTGACATGACAAACGAAGAGATATCAGAAAAGCTCGGCAAATCCGTAACGGTAGTAAAGCGTGCAAGGTTTTACTATACCGGGCACACAACCAACCGGAGCAAATGGGAACCGAACTATGAACAGATCAGGATCAAAGCCGAAAAAGAGGCTCGCATCCTTAATCTGGCGAAAAAGCTCAATATTAAGATAGGAGATGGCCATGCCTGATTTAGAAATGCTGTGGTTTTACGACCACAACCGTGATTTTCACAAATATGTAAACAAAAATGCACAAACATACCACAAATCGCCCGCTGCCATAATGGATCTGGCAACCACAAGGCGAGTGTATGAAGAAATGCAGAAAGGCGGTTGCAATGAATCAAAGCAGCGTTCTGATATATAGCTGTGACGCATATTCTGACGTGTGGGAGCCGTTCTTCACGCTGCTTTATCGATATTGGGAATGTCCGTATCGGGTATATATAACCTGTGAGACAAAGAAGTGCTATGTTCCCGGTGTAACGACTATCAATACATCGGGATCATGGACGGAGCGGATGCACGAGGCGGTCAAACAGATCCCGACAAAGTATGTCATCGGCATGTGTGAAGATATGTTCCTGCGGCGCAAGGTACACGATGATGTTATTGAGACGTGTATCGAGCGTATGGAACAGGACAAATGGATTGCGAATTTTAACTTTGAAAAGGAGTATGATTGGACTTTGCCGAGCAAGTTTGAGTGTTGGGGAAAAAAGCCATACGGCAACCATTATCAGAAATCATGTCAGCCGACATTATGGCGCAGGGCAATATTGATGGAGTTGCTTTCCGTGAGCTGTGATGCGTGGGAGTGGGAAATGTCAGCGGCTCCTCCTGAATATGATTATTATATATGGACAGGCTCGGCTGACGATCTTGTATTTGAGTATGGGTACAAAAACAACGAATGGTTTGGCATTCAAAAGGGCAAATGGGTTGAGGATGACATAAAACCGTTATTTGAGAAGGAACGTATAACCATAGATTTATCGATAAGGGGCACAATATGAAATTATCAATAATAATTCCTTACTACAACGCAAAACCATACACAGACGAGCTGTTATCCTGCCTTGATAAGCAAATGGATGACGATACAGAGGCAATCCTTGTGGATGATGGCTCAAAAGAGCCTTATGAAACAGCCTATAAATGGTGCAAAGTCATCCGTCAGAAAAATGGCGGAGCTTCTGCCGCACGAAATACCGGGCTTGACAATGCAACAGGTGATTTTATAGCCTTCATTGACGCAGATGATCTTGTTACTAAAGATTATATTCAACAAATCAAAGATAAACTTTCGGAAGGGTACGATTATTTGTTCCTGTCATGGCGCACGATCGGGAACGGCTGGCAAGCAAACATCATTTTAAGGTCAAACGAAGACAAGTTCCCGCCCGACAATTTATGCGTATGGAACCGCATATACAGGCGTGACATGATAGGCGATATCCGTTTTAATACGAAAAAGCTTATCGCGGAGGATGCCGAGTTTATCCGGTTTGTGGAAACAAAGGGCAAAAAGAAGGGTTTTATCAGCGATCCTATCTATCTTTATCGCTCGGACGCGCCTAATTCCCTGTCGAAACGCTTTATCGCAGGTCAGCTTGATACAAAGCGCATTGTGTATTACTTCAAACACGTTACTTCCGACATGACTTACCTTATCGATGACTTCAAGCGTGATGACGCAGAAGCCGAGGTTATTCTGATGACGGAACAAAACGAAATACCGGAATTGGCAAAGTATGCAATGGTCATCCCTCCGAGAAGGACACGCGCAACAGAGATAAAAGGCGAGCCTTGCGGCCTTGTTGAAATCGTGCCGCTTCCTGTCAGAACGCAAGTGGTATTATGGACTTCATTTGCACAGGCAATAGGCGGAATAGAAACATTTACATACTACTTCGCAAAATCCATGTCGAAATATTACGATATTATCGTTTTATACGACACGATGGATCCGGCACAGATCAGCCGAGTCTCAAAATATGTCGAATGTCGGAAAAACGACCAAAAACATCATATCGAATGCGACCACTTAATAATTAACCGCATTTTAGATCCCATTCCTGATAATGTCCACGCAAAAACAACCATTCAGATGGTACACGGGGCAAGGATAACTTATGCAGACGTACCGCAGGACCGAGATATGATCGTTTGCGTCTCGGAATACGTCAAAAAGACATGGACCGACAAAACCATTGATGCTCATGTCATTAACAACATCGTGAACATGGATAAGCCCAAATCAACGCCGATATTGCTTGTCACTGCCTCCCGGTTGGATGCAGCCGACAAAGGACTAAAACGGATGCTTCAGCTTGCAGAGCTTATGGAAAAGCAAAATGTGCCATATATCTGGCTTTGCTTTTCAAACAAAGGCATCAATAATGCCCCGAAAAACATGATATTCATGGAGCCGACACTTGACATCCTGCCGTGGATCCAGAAGGCAGATTATCTTGTGCAGCTATCTGATGAAGAGGCGTTTTGCTATAGCCTTGTTGAAGCGTTAGAGGTCGGAACGGCCGTGATTGTTACCCCGCTTGATATCCTTAATGAGATAGGCGTAATGGATGGCGAAAATGGCTATGTTGTGCCTTTTAACATTTCAGACGCTTACAAAACATCACAATTCCTTAACATTCCGCAGTTCAAGTATCACTTTGACAGCAGACCTATTGTGAAGAAGTGGCGGGCCTTGCTTGGCGATAAAAAGCCTACACATTCATACAAACCGCAGAAGTTAACCAACATCATCGTAACAAGCAAATACTATGATAACGAACTTCAAAGGATGGTAAACAAGGATGAATTATTGATGGTCCCGGAACGCAGGGCCACGATGATATGCAATGCAGGTTATGGAAGGAGGGTGTAAATGACAGTAGATCAGAGGCGGGCAGAACGTTACCTGATGCAAATCAGGAATGCCGACAGGGAAATAACAGATATTATTCTTCGCATTGACTATTTGAGATACAAGGCATCCGGAACAGGTGCGATCCGGTACGACAAGGACAATGTGCAAACGTCCCCGGAAGATATGGTATGTGATGCTTTGACCGAGGCAGTCTATCTTGAGAGCAAACTATCAGACCGCAACAAGGAGTTGATGAGGATGCGCTTTGATACCGAAAAGATCATAGCATTATGGAACGACAACCGTGCAAAGTTCATTAGCGCGTACTATCTCAAGCGCGGATCCATGACAGATGCAGCCAAGATATGCCATTGTTCTCCACGTCACATATACCGCGTAAAGCTGGATGCCCTTGATGCTTTTTCAACATATTGCGCTTTTTCAAAAAATAACACTTGATGTCATACTATAAGTTGTGGTATAGTACAATCAGAAGAAGTATGAAGATGGCATAAACCCAACACTCCTTAAAGTTCATTTGTAACTTCCATGAGCAAGCGCATCCATTTTGGTGGGTGCGTTTGTTTTTGTAGGGGGTGCTGGAAAAGAACGGGGGAGGCTTTGATAAACAATGAGCAATCCGCGATACGCAAACGGAAACCAACGCCGGAAATACCGCGCCAGGTTCAAAGCCATGGATGCCCCTTGCGGAATATGCGGTGGACGCTTTGGTCCGATCCACTACGATGAGCCAAGTGACTATAAGCATCCTTTGTCGTTCGTGATTGATGAGATAAAGCCAATTTCAAAATACAAAGAATTTGGTTATCCTTCAAAAAAGGCCGCCGCCCTTGATTGGAACAACCTACAGGCTGCTCATTATTGTTGTAATTCTGCCAAGTCAGATAAGATTTCTGCCCCGGTAGTGGCACGCATTCAGCAAAAAACTGTAACGTCAACGCAATGGTAAAAGCATTTTTAGGTGCTAGAAAGCGGCAGAACAGGCATCCAGGGGAGATACCCCCACCACCCCTCAAGGCGCC
>Ga0265301_10003760_pt1 | contig 15802 bp, 19 predicted proteins | sample AusTroGonzalo_MG_2_FD_193488 | JGI IMG/M metagenome (GOLD analysis project Ga0265301, IMG submission 193488) | Bovine rumen microbial communities from tropical cattle in Woodstock, Queensland, Australia - Gonzalo_04 | ecosystem: Host-associated > Mammals > Digestive system > Stomach > Rumen ...
ATCTTTTATATAATAATCATTGAAATTTGTTGACCAATCAGCAGGTTGTGATGTTTGTAATGTATAGAAATCTTCTTTTCTACCATCTGTATTATCAAGAAGAATTGTGGCAGTTTTTCCTATAACGCTACCTAATTGTATTGATTCTCCTTCGCACCAATCATCTGTAAAACTATTACCTGAAATTCTGAAATCAGAAGGGTTAAGATTAAGTACAGTACCATCATGCAACGTGACACGGGCGTAATTTACAAAATTACGCCTTGTGTTCATTATTAATCTTGCTTCTGCTGATATACTTCTCATGCTCTTACTCCATTATGTGGATTTATCGCTCTGATATTAATTGAAAGACCTTTCCAACTTTCTTCATTATGTAGTGTACTACCTTCCCAATACTGCCTTAATCTTACGCAATCTACATTGAAATTACTGGCGTAAAAATCATCATAAGTCCATCCATCAAAAATACTAAAATGATGCATACTGAAAGATGATTTATTAACCATAAGGTCTAATATTTTTCTCACTTCTTCTGTACTCATATCACCCCAGGTCATATCGTACCCTACAATAGTTCCCATTGGTGTATTATGCATTACAAGGTCTTGTGTTCTATCAGAATCTTCGGTTGAAGTTGTGGCGAGTATGGGTTTATATTCTACAGGTGCTTTTATTTCTATATAGTCGCCAACATTTCCATATTTACCTGTATCATCACGTATTGTAAAATTAGCCATGTTATTCTCCTTATGCTAATTCAAATGGATTTTTACCAGTACTTGTCTGTATTATTCTGCCACCTGCTATCGTGTACTGTGCAAGAGTACGGCGGTCAGGAAGAAGGAAGTTTATCTGTTTAACACCACCAACATCACTATTTCTCAAAGCAGTATTGAAAGCCTCAACCATAGTAGCAAGAGGTGTTTCTATATTAGTGCCTGACTTCTGGTCACCAAGAACTGCCATAAACTCTTTGTTAGGAGGTATTACTGCACCTTGAGCAAGTCTAGGAAGTGAAATCTCACTCATTGTAGGTATAGTAAATCCAAGATGTTCACCACCGACAAGTGGTACCCAACCAGGTATATCAAATTCAAGATTATTGATGGCTTCTATTGCTTTGTTAAGACCATTTATAATTCCGTTGACCATGGACTCAACACCACCGATAATTGAATTGATAACACCTTTAATCTTATCCCACATACTCTCAAATATCTCTACTACAGAAGTTTTCATTCCTTCCCAAGTATCTACTACGGTCTCTTTTATGTTAGTAACAGTATCTACAAGTTTTGTTTTGATATTTTCGTATATCTCTATTGCTTTATCTTTAAGAGCAGTTATCTTTTCAATTACTTTTGTCTTTATATCTTCGTATTTATTAACAACATCATCTTTAAGATTAGTAACTTTTTCGATGATTTTATCTTTAATAGTCTGATATAATTCGATTGCTTTATCTTTTAATGCCGTTACTTTCTCAACTACTTTATCTTTAATTTCTTGGAATTTCTCAATCGTACTTGTTTTGAGTTTTTCCCATATTTCCTTGGCTTTATCTATGATGTCTTTAAGGCCTTCTATAAAGCCTTCCCATATGTCTGTACCAATTTCTTTAAATACTGTTGATGGAGAGTGTATACCAAGAAATTCTCTTATTGCCTTTACTATTGAAACAAAGAATTTCAATACTCCTACTACTGGATTTTCTTCCCGTATTCCGTTAATCAAACCTTTTAAAATATTTTTACCTAACTCTTTAAATTTCTCAATAATACTATCACGTATGCCAAGTATTGCCGCAACGAACAATTCAATCAAGCCAGTTTCTATCTGATTTTTAATGATAATAGATTTTCCAATAAGACTAATCCAATCTATCTCTTCCAACATTGCTTTTATGTCTGCACCAATTTTATCCCATTCTATATCACTTACGGTCTCCAAAATAATATCTAATAGTGCATTTAATAGGTTGTTTGCAACTGTACCGAGACGATTCGGTTGAATATCTATACCATTTATAAAATCTGCAATACTTTCGCCAATCTCTGTAATTTTCTCGGGTGTGAGTGTGTCGAGAAAACTTTCAAGCATATCAAGTATGCCATCAATTATATTATTGGCTAAATCTTTATATTTGCCAAATATCATTTTAAAGTCTATACCGTTTATTAGTTGTGCAATCTTTTCACCTATCTGATCCCATTTTGTAATTCTTGTGGCAGTAATAAGTGCGTTAAGAATAACTTCCATTATCTTATTACACATAGCCGCAAAATCATTAGGATCAAATTCATCAACTGCACTATTGATAAATCTTGCTATTGCTAATCCTATATCTATACCAGATTGCTGATTAAAGAAATTATATATCATATCAACAATAGCATTTACTAATCTACCGAGTGCATCACCCATTTCATTAAATATGTCAGGATCAGAGAATATTTCAGCAATGGTTTCACCAATTCCCTTTCCTAATTCGCCGAATGTTTCTGTAATAACATTCCAGTCAAGATTTTCAAATACGCCTTTTACTGCATCTACAATGGTTTGACCAAGTTTCTTCCAATCAAAATTTTTAACAAATTGATTAGCGAACTCAAATCCAGTATTTATAGCCTCTGCTAAAGTACGACCTATCCAATAGCCAAGTGATTTACCGTCATATTCACCGTACATTACGCCATTAAGAAATGTAGCAAGTGACTTACCTAATCTTCTTGCTTCATTCTTAATCTTATCCCAAGGTATACTTGCTAATGCTTCTGCTATCTTATCACCAAGCATTTTGCCTATATCAAAGAAATCTGCATTTTGCCATGCCTTCTTTAATCTATCCCAAAAATCTTTTATCCAATCTTCAATAGGTACTTTTTTGAGCGTGTAATCTCCACCACCAGCACCGCCGCCTGAATCTGAATCGTTTTTGTTTGTCTGATATTTGTTGATTTCATCTATAGGTGAAAGATAACCTTCAAGTTCTTTCTTTGCTTTCTTTGCACTCTTACCAGTCTTATCAAGACTAGCGGCATAATCAACCTGTGTAGCAGTAGCGGCGTAAACAAAATTCTGTCCTGTAAGAAGTGCGATAAATTTACCTACAACTGCTATTGCTCTTGATACCGCATTTATCAGAGCCGTAAGAGCAGGAAGTACGGCAGTAAGAATAGGTTGAAAAGCAGTAGCAAGAGCACCCTTCAATCCATTAACAGCCGTTTTAAATGCTGACATTTGAGCATTTACTTCAGGTATTTGTTTTGATAATTCATTTATTACATCACCAATGGCCGCACGTATTTTCCTCACAAGAAAATACATAGAACGAACACCAATACCATAACGCAATACATTACGCCACAAATTTTTCATTGTAGTTTCATTGTGTTTTTTGATACTACTAAAGATTTTACTTATTGCTGATGCGGCACCCTCTGCCAAAGATACAAGAGGTTTAAAAGCACTTATGGCTATTTGTCCCATCTTCGCAAGTGCTTTTACTTCTGCCTCAGTAACGTTTACCAATGCGCCCATAGCAGTAGTAGCAATTTGTATATAAGGACCAAATGCCTGACTAAATGCTCCCATTGTCTGACTTATCTCACTATTGAAATTTATGAGTGGTTGAAGTGCGTTCTGAATAGAATTGCCACTAGTATATGACAATTCCTGATGACGTAAAATCAATTCGTGCATCCTATCAGTAGTAACATCTAATTCGTGACGTAATCTTTCTACTGCTTCTTGGTCTATTTGCCAACCTCTTGGAGATTGTGCAAGTGCAGTTTGTTGACGTTCTAATCTCTGGTACGCTTGCGTTAATTGATTGATTTCCTTTATAGTCATTATACCACTATAAGTAGATATATTATGCCTACCACCAAAAACTTGTGCTTCTGCCTGTTGTCTTGTAAGATTATTGATTTGTGCGTGTTCATCTATTATCTGCAACAATACCTGTCTTTGATTCTCCAATTCCCTTGTCATTTGGGCAAGTCTTGGTGTTTCAACAGGAGTAGTCATTGCTCGTTGTAAATCAGTTTGTATTCCACGCACTCTTTGACGTACTTGGTCTATTTGTCTTTCAAGATGTGTAAGCGCCTGTAAACGAGTATTCCTATTAAGAGAACGTTCCAAGATATTTCCTATCTCCTGTCCTCTTCTTCTAACATTGCGTAAATCAATATCAAGGTCAAGTTGTATTGCAACCGCATTAGTCATTATTTATCTCCATTATCCCATAACTCATACATCAGTTGGTCAAGTTCCATATCTTCGATTGATTTTGAATTCCAGTTAAAGTATTTAGGATTTTCATTTCTATACTTCTGTTCCCACTTTTCTAACTTCTCACCCTTCAAAATCTTATTCCTTATTGATACTATTGTGGCTAACATACTTTCGCCTATCGACATATAGTATCCTGTAAATGTCCACCAATGCACATATTCTTCTGCCCTTACTTCTTTACCAGCAACATTGTTTACGGCAGCCATTATCATTTGAGCATCTTGTTCCCAATCAATAAGTTTGGGACTTGGTGTGTTGCTATCATCTTCTTGACCGCAGTTAAAGAATGTCATCATTTCTTTAACCAATGCTCTCAACGTATCTTCATCTTGTGGTATATCTTCTACATCGTTAAAATCATCATAGAATATAAGCAAAGCGGCGAGAACACGGTAGTCCTCGCCTAACTCTATATCACTTAACGCTGAAAAGCAATCTAACACCATTCTGAAATCGCCCTGATTAGTTATGGCGTAACTTCTATCTTCTATTGTTATGGAAGTAGGTAAGTCATAATACATAACTATTTGCGTTTCTTTGTGCTGGACTTCGTATATTTAGCAGTATGAGTTTTCATTTTAGCCTGCATACGTTTAAATTCTTCGTTCAGGCTTGTTTTGTACAATTTGGATATTCTGTCTATAATGTACTCAAATCTTAACTGACCACCAACTGGATCGTACATTGAACCGCCATCGCAACAAATATCACAAACAGGATAATCAAATATGTTATCTACAATATCTCTCATCTGCTTATCTATCTTTTTGAATGTTGCAACTATTTCCTCATCAGAAATATCGGCAGAGGCAAGGTTCTTTACCTCTGCCGTAAGTTCATCAAGTTTAGGATATGAATCCTGAAGTCTGCTCATAACACCCATATCTGTGAGGTTAAGTTCAAGCACTTTGGTACAATCTCCATTTACCCATATCTTTGTTCTTGCGGTTTCTGATAAATCAAGATTTACGATGTTTTTATCCTTTACTTCCTCAATCATTCTGCTTTCCTCCATCTTTATTAAATTGTAGCATCAGGTGTGAAGTTGAAATCTATACTCAATTTATTAACAGTACCGTTCGTAATCTCATTACTAAAGAACACGGATATGGGCATATTTACATTTGCATCTCCACCGAGTGAATTATAAGTGATTGTGCAGTTTGTATGCTTCTCTGCCTGATATCCATCCTGTGCATTACCAACATATGCGGTGATGACATAAAGCGTAAACTGTGAAAGTTCTGAAAGTGCATTCCTTCTACGAATATCATTAAGTTTTGCACCAAGTTTTGAACCACCAAGTATCAGATACGGATCGAAGTCCTGCTGAGGCTGGGTCTTATTGATATCCGTATAGTTGATACCGAGAATATCTGTAGTTGTACTCTGGTCTGCGTTATACTCTATGCTAGAATCTTCTGTACGTCTACCAAGAAGTTCTCTTTCCTGTGTTGTTCCTTCTGTCCATTCTGCTACCGTAAGAAGCAACTTACGTTCTGCCCTCTGATTCTGGGCAAGATTAAACTGACTTACTGCCATTGTCTTTTTCTCCTCTCTTAATTATTCCAAAGTTGTTTTGATGTATCTAAATACTTTATTACCAAACCGACACTATATTGTGCTAACGGCGGCTCTAATTCGGGATTTACACCATTAAGCACTGGTCTATTAGAAGTTGTTTCTACGCTTTCTATTATACACCATTCTCCAAAATTTGGAAAGTGCCGATTATCATTTTGTTCTTGAATCCAATCTATAAGTGTTTGACCATCTTCAATATCCTCTAAATTTTCATTGAGATATAAGTCTGATGGCACTCTTTTGCCTTCGCTTGTTTCTTCTGTTACGATTGGACTATATGCGACCGACTTGTACATTAGTATTTCGGCTCTATAGGTTCTCTCTACTGTACCGTCTACATAGGCTATTTCGTCACGAGGCTCTTCTCTACCTACAAGAAGTTGATTACTGTTATCCTGTTCTTCGGCTACTGTGAAATACATAGGATTTTCTTCTACCACAGGACATTCATATATGTATTCTAAAATACGTTTGTTTAAGTCTACTCTTGGCATTTATTTCTCCAGTATTTCTGCTATACGCCACACAAGTTGATTGAAAAATTTTCCATTCGGCTGTATCTCATCTGTCCAATGAGCAACACCTGCGGGCTTATGCGGACCCTGTGTAGTCATGGCATATATAGGATGCTTCAACTTACCTTTTGGGCTAATAAAACGTAAAATCTCGTTGGTTTTCTTACCATTAGCATCTTTCTTGAAAATAGGAATATTCGGACCATATATCATGCCTTCGTGAAAGTAATGTGCTAAATCTGCATTAGTGCCTTTATCAACACTAAACCATAATTGGTTTCCCCATGCTTCGTATGTTGTTCCTTTCGGCAAATAACCGTTTTCCTGAAGAATGTCACCAGCGGCTAATATACAAGCCTCTTTTCTATCCTTCCAAATTCGTTTAACATACCTATCACTTTCCTCAAGCAATACTTCTTGAACCAGTTTATATGGTATTGAAACGCTTATTTCCGACATTACTTTCCCTTTACAAGATAGTGTTCGTTTCCTCTACCACCTTCTGTATTGATTGTGACTTTATCTATCGTCATGCAACCTTGAAGGTCCTTATATTTATTCACAAGGTCAGTAGATTTATAGCCTTTGGTATACTCATCAACTTCATCTTCAACCCTACCACGAATGATTATATCACCACGACCCAATGTGTAGAAATCTTCCATCTCATCATTTGGTAAATTCTTCCACTCATGCTTTGGTAGAAATTCCTCATCTTTTCTGATTCGACAAATTATAGTATCTGTTTCTATTACAACATTTCCTATATTTATCTTCTCGCCGATGTTCTTCCAGAAAGCACCTACTACAACGTGTCTATGCCATGTAATCAGTTTTGATACAGGATCTGTATATTTGTTGTAGATTGTAATGGTTTCATTCCACCAACTTGGGTAATGGTTCATCACTACTCCTCAGACTTTTTCTTTCTCTTGGACGGTCTCTTTTCAACTGGTACTTCTTCTGGTATTTCTTCTTTTACCGCTTCAACTACCGCTTTCTTCTTGGGTTTCTCTACAGGCTTTAATTCTGCATATGCGGCATCAACTGCTTCGATACTTTCATATGGCATAATCATTCTTGCTTCAAAAGAAGGTCTACCATACTTCTCAATATCTTTCGCTAATGCGTCATTAAACTCTTCGCCGAAATAATCTTTATTGAAAGATGCGGCATATCTCTTACCAAGATATTTGTCACCAGTCTTTTTGTTTACTACTTCAAATGTATATCCAAACATATTATTCTCCTGGATAAATTCCTCTGTAAAGCAATCTTCTACCTAAGTCATTGACAATGCTACCTAAATATCTATCTATAATGTCTTTCTTTGGTCTGGTACCATTTGCATATGCAAGCAATTCACCAGAACTCAAAACATTATATTCAGTGGTAACACCGTCATTGCTCTCTTTTACTATGCCTGGCTCTTTTGTCCAACCGATTCCACCTTCACCAACACCACCCATAATCAACTCATTCTCCAACTGCTTAATTCTGATAAGTTGATAGACACAACGCTTAAACTCCGGTGTATCTATCGCATCTTTCCATTCGTCTTTGAACAATCTATTGAATGTGTACCAGTTAATAGTGGATTCGGCATCAAACTCTAAATCAGTAAAGGAGGTCTCGTCAAGTTGTCCTCCATATGCTTGATATTCTTCATAGGTAAGATACATGACAGACCTCCTTAAACAGATTTATATTAGCCAAGTGAGATTATTCTTGAAATAGGTATTGCTTTGTGAGGCAGATACTGCTTACTTACGCCACCCGTATTAACGATTTCCCAGTTAGCACCGATTTCAAGTTCGGTGTTCGTAGGTGAAAGCGTTGACATAGAGTACTGTGTAAACGAGATACCATAAGGTGCCCAGCACTTTCTCTGACGAGAGTACAGAGTATCCTGTCCACCATTTGTCTTAGGATCACGGCTCATTTCTGAAGGTACTTTTGCTCCGCAGTTCGTGTACTCAATAGCGCCACGTCCGAATACGTAGGTTACGTACTTCTTAACTGCTGATGTACCACTACCCTGTGTAATAACTGGCATATCATCATCAACGATAACAAGTCTACCATTGAGAGTAGCAATGTTCGTATCTCTCTGCATACCGTTCGCATCATTGTACTTGATATAAGTGAGCAGGTTCTGGTTCTCAAGGTCTGTTGCTACCTTTGAGTGCATAAGTGCAAGTGAGAACTGACCCTTGTGGTCACCGGCAGCCTTCTGAACTGCGGTATTAAGTGTGGTTGCATCCATGTAACCTACAACATTCTCTGTGTTTGTAAGTGCTGATACATCATGTGTATGTTCCTCTACGAACTGTGCGCCCGCATCATCAGCCATGTTGTAGATACCATTCAGAATAGAGATAAGTGTTAACTGATCCTGCTCTGTCCAGTATTCTGCTACCTGCTGTGCTACGTTCTCCATGAAGTCAACACCACCGGTGATGTCATATGAGAAGTCTTTCTCTGTCCATGCTTTAGCACGACCAACAACTACACGGCTATGTGAGTATGTCTGTGTGCTAGTTGCTGTGATGTCTGTAACACCATCGTAGTTAAGCGGATCCCCACCGATGAGTCCCTTCAAGGGAGTTGTAAGATAGTTACCACCAACCTGGTCTGTCATTGCACTTGCAAGTTCAGGTCTTGTTATAATTGCGCCAGACTTAATAAGTTCGTTGAGATGAAGATTAGGAATACGGTCTACGTACTTCTGAAATACTTCACCATTGAAAAGTTTGCTGTCAAAATACGGCATATTTCATTCCTCCTATACATTAACATTTACATCCGGATTTTCGTTTTTCATCCGCATCAGTTCCGATAAAGAAAGTTTCTTGCCTGTCGGCGTACCAGTACCATCTACGAATTTCGGCAATGGCTTATCAGGTTCAGCAGGCTTAGGTTCTTCTACTACAGGAAAAGCATCGGAGTTGGCTTCTTGATATTTCATTCTGAAATCATCAGCACCAAGTATCATATCTCCATCCATCTTTAAACCTGCGTTTTTCAACTGCCCAATGAAATCTCTTTTGGCTGCCGCACTTGAAAACTCAATACTATTAGCATATTCCTTAACTGCAAATTCATAGGACTGTTCTGCTAACTGTGCTTTGTATGCTTTTGTATCTGCATTGTATTTATCCTGCAATGCTGACATATCAGCCGTAAGTTTTTCGAGTGCTTCTTTGTCTGCTCCATCTGCCTGTGCCGCAGTTTCTAACTGCGCTTTGAGTTCTTTCAGGTCTTTATCTCTGTTTGAGATTGTGTCATTCAAGGTTTTAATCTGCCCATCTTTACCTGATAACTCATCATCGTACTTCTTCTTTGATACATAATCACCTGTTGCCAAATCAGCGAATTTTGCATCTTTTGCCAATTCCTCGAACTGTGCATACGTTAAAGTACCCTCTTCCGCTTTGTCAAAAACTTCCTTAACTGTCATCTTTTGTTACCTCCACATTCTTTTATATCAGTTTTACTTGTAAAGCCGCAGGTACTGTACTGCGTTGAATGTACTCATTTTTAAATGTTGTTGAGTGCAACCTTACTTCGTTAATAATTATACAACATAAATACCAAAAGTCAATACCTTTTGGTATATTTTATGATGTACCGCCATCTGTGTCAGGATCGGGTGTAGGTGTAGGATCAGGTGTAACATTAGTGTCATCCTGGTCATCAATATACACATTCACCAACTGTGCTGATGCAATCTGTACCTTCTTAACTTTCTTAGGTCCTAAATCAGATTCTATCCAAGAATACCCACCTGAATTATAGGTGATAAGTGCGACATTCTCATCATCATACACCGTGACACTTACTTTGGGATTGATATTGTCTTTTCCCATTGCCGTAAGTAAGTCTATCAGTTTCATTTATTCCTACCTCCTTTCTTCAATTTCTTTTCAATATCTACTAGCAACTCAGGTTCATCCCAATATGTTGCCATTAAATATTCTGGATTCTTTGTTCTACCACCATTTATAACTGAACCACCTATAAGATGGTCTATATGATTAACTACATTTGGTTTAAGGTTTCTTATGCGTATATTAGGATAGTTCTCTTTAAGGAAATACTGCAAGAACATATCGTCATGCTTCTTTTCAGCAAAGAATGCCTGAAAACGTCTTTGTGTATCTGCTTGATGCATCCAATTTATAAAGTGTGCAAATATATCACCCGGTATTCTTATGCATGGCATTGAATACCACATATGAGGTAAACTCAAATATCCTGGTGCACCATTAGAGAAACTATTACAAAATCCACACACTATGCCTTTATTATACTCTTCCGTAAGTTCCTTGAACCTACTGCTGATAATAATATCATCCTGTAAATGCCATGTATCGTCACATTTAACAAGTTTAAAACTATTCATTAAAGATACTATTTGACCTTCACCATCTTCATCACAATATACCAATATTTTTTCTATACCTTGTTCCATCATAGATGGTATAAGGTATTTATTGACGTACCACTTTCTTTGTTTACAGGTATGAATTAGATATTGTTCCACTGGTTTAACTCCCACTCACTATCGACATCGCAAGTATAATCATTTATTACCGTATAATTATCATAAACGATATTATTTGGTCTTGTATCTTTTATTATCTGCCAGAGTTCCCATGATATAGGCTCTCTGCGCCACACATTATATTTCTTACACTCTTTGGTTTTTAACACGCATTCCCTAAACTTCTTATTATCAACAACCTTAAAAGCGAAAGGTTCTGCATGATGTTTGGGATAATTACGGGCAAAAGGTGGAGCACTTGCAAAAAACTCTATACTATCTGTTTCAGTTTCCACAATGGTTTTAACTGCATAAGTAGAATACACTACATCACCAAACATATAACAGACAGGTTCTTCCATAAGATAAAAAGCATCTAACCATACAAATGGAATATTGTTTGATTCATATGGTATTACTTCTACTCCGAACTTATTATAATTATCCACCCTATTAGGAGAAGTAGTGATTGCAATATCGTTTACACCACACTCATGCAATAAATCTATGGTTCTTTCTACAATGGTCTTATCTTTGTACTGAAATAGATGTTTGGGTTTTTCGCAATTACAAGCCCACCCTCCGCACATTATGATGTACTTCATTTCTTCTCTTCCTTATTATCGTTAGCGAATTTCTTTGCCTTCTGCTCATTCGTTGCTTTTACACCAGTAAGTGGATTAGAAAGATTTTCAGGCTTAAAAGTACCTGGTGCCTGATTCTGTGCTTCTTCTCCCATCTGTTGCTGGGCTGCCATATTAGTTGCAATGGCTTCTTTTGCTTCATCATCAACCTTCTGCAATGCGGCCTTCGCTTGATTCTCTGTTTCATTGAAGTACCACATTCTTGTTTCAAGTTTTGATGCAAGTCCTGATTGCATAAGAGTTAATCTCTTGGATAGTTCTGTTTCTATATCTACCAATATACTATCATCCCACTCAAATGAACATTCATATTCACCCTGCGGTGTAATATTGTAAAGCGTTGAATAAATATCCATTATATATACCACATCTTTGAGTGTATCTTCTAATGCCATCTGAATATCAGCATTGGTAGAATAACTTCTCTGACGTAATATCTTTAACTCTGTTGCCGTCTTTGCTTCATTGAGAGGTGTGTTTGAAATAGAACCTCTACTCATACCAATACAATCCTCTATTCTAACAAGTATTGCATTAAGTCCATTGAGATATGAACCATCACGTAACGCAGGTGCAAATACGTTATACGTATCTTCTGCATTAAGGTCTACCTTTCTGAATAGACGTTCTTGTGAAATAGGTCTTTCTGTTCTATCATTGCCCTGCTCATCCATTACAAGTTTTAAGGCGTCACGGTCAACATCTATCGCAAGTTCACCACCCTCAAATTCCCAAAGTGTTCTACTGTACTGCATATCGGCATCTTTAATAAGGTTTACAACCCTACTATATCCAGAAACACCGAGCGGTGAGTAAGTATCAACTGTATTTGCTTCGGGCATCTTAAAGTAAGCAAAGAGCAATCTATCAACACCATCAATTACAGTTTTCTTCTGCAACCCTGACCATTCAGGCACATCTGTAAGTGGTATTTCTATGCCAAGGTCTGTTTCTGTACCGGGTTGAAGTCCTTTAAGCATTTTGTTTGATTTATATGCCAAATTTATTATAGTACATTGCTTACCTACAAGTTTATGATATTCTATACGGCTATATGTTGTATCTTTATCCACTTTCTTCTGAATGAAGGCTGCCTCTGTCATTTTGCCACTGGCATCAAACGCAAGAGGATAAAAGCCATCTGCTTGTATATAATCAAACTCAAAGTGTGCTTTATAATCTTTCTTTTCTTTGACACTACTATCGTTTGATTTCGCTTGATTTACGCTCATTTTTGCGTTTTTATCATTGCTCTCGATAGTTTTATTGTCTGCGTTCGATTTTTCGCTAGAATCGTCAAATTTAGCGTTGGATTTAAAGTCATCATCAAAGACAGGATAGGGTTTAATTGCAAGACCGCCCATAGCAATACCATACTCTAACTGTCTGCGAATGTTTTTCTTGACCTTTTCAAACTCATCCGCTATAAAATCAGCACGTTCTGTATTACCCTTTGGCACATTCTTCTTTATTGTCATAGCACCCTGACCGAGAGTAGGCATACCGTTCTCATCTGTACCAGGTGGTATGTAATCAGGATTAGGTTCTTCTATCTCTTCCATGGGTGCATTTATTTCTACTTCCATTTCTAAAGTAGCCATTCTTGCTTTTTCACTGGCTATCAATGCAGGAAGTCCTAAAGAAGTAATTCGTACTGGATCATCTTTAGTTGGTTCTTTCAACCATGGGGCTTTATTCTCATACATCTTCGACCATAATGTTATCGCCGCTTCCATTTCTTGTGAAACACTTGATTTTACACCAAGTACCTGTTCTATGGTTTTTGCACCTAACATTTTTCCTATACTCTCCTTTACTTTATTCCATATGGAACTGAAACTCATAGGAATACCTCCTAGTCCCAAATATATACTTTAGGCGGCTCTTTTTTTGGTTTTCTTTTTGTCTTTGATTTACTTGTTGAGCCTAAATTCTTTTTTACTGTTTTCTTTTTTCTATCTTCTGCCATTACTGTTTCCCTCCCTTTCTTTTCTTTCTACGTCTAAATATTTTATTGCCATCTTTAATCTTATCTTTGATTTTTCTATTATCTAATCTATATAGACCCACACTATCCTTTTCTATATCCTTTTTGAAATAGTCCTCAATATCATAGGAACGATGTGTTTGAAAATCAAATACACTGGTACGATATTTTTCTCTATATACAATTACCACATGAGCACCTCCTTGTTTCCAAGAAACATTCATGGCTGCAAAAGAATGTGTGCCCCATTGTTGCATTTTATTGTCAACAACACTTGCTACACTATCGTTTGTTTCAGTAGACATTTTCCAATCTGACGTTTTATTTGGATTGCTATAACTTCCAAAATAATCGGTTCCCGAATAATTGAATCTGTCCACATCACCTGGAGACATATAATTATCATAGTCTTTCCAGTCAAACTCAAACACGTTATCAAAACCTCTCCAAACTGTATCTCTCGGCATTGCCTCTACATCATATCCCATCAACTGTAATGCGGCTGCTGTTACAACCAATGCACAATTCTTTCCCCATTTCCAATATTCTGAACCTTCATCTCGTTCAGTTGGTGGATACCTCAACCAATACTCATCAAAATTAGGATTAACTATTCTCAACGCCTCAATAACATTAGGATACCGTTCAAATATTTCTTCTAGTTTTTTACCTAATAATTTTGCGGATGACTGCTCACCGCCTCTTTTTGAACTTAATCCTCTACTACCCATTACTGTATCTGGTCTCCTTTATGCAATTCCCACCTGATATACTCAATGGGTCCTGGATAATCTTCAAAATTTCTTGTGAGCATTAACACCTTTCTGGGTTGTAGTCTTGTGAGCATTTCATTATATCCATCTCTGAATATTTGCTTCGCATCTTTTCTATTACCAAGACCTACGTTTGATACTGCTACAATACTATCTTCTGGTTCTCCATCAAAACACCAATCGTAACTGTCTTTATCTACCCAACCTATCGTAGGTACCACAGTTATATTATACACCATTTGGTAGTATGCCGTCAGCCAATGTTTTCTATAATGATTATAAATTTGAAGTGCTTTAGGAAAATCTGTATACATTGAAAAATCTGGACCTAGCATACATCCAAACTGCATAATCATTTCGGCATATTTATCCGGTTTTTGCCAAAGTCTATCAAACTTATAATCAGGTTCAAAACAATGTACACCTACTTTTGACCTATCATATCTATCTGCCCTAAATCTTTTACAATAGGCAAATTCTATCCACTTCTGTATTTCCGGCATTTCATATACGGCTTCTACTTGTGGTATTCCGTACTCACCAACACCATCAAACATAAATTTTTCTGCATTTTCAAACATCATAAGCATAACCGGCTATAACGGTGACCAGTCTGGCCGCTTGAATTTCACATATGAAGGAAAACAGAAAATGAATAAGAAAGTAATCATTGTCCTTTGCGTTTCCAATACCTCTCTGTGGCATATCTAACGCTATCAATACTATGATTGTTCATATCTGGATAACCACTTACTACGTTATCTTCTTTATCCCTATCGTACTCATACTCCACAAACTCTTTCAAAGTCTGCGGGCATCTATTAGGGTCTATATAAATGTGGTTCAATGATTGCAACCACTTCATAGAATAGTTTATACTATCTGGTCCTTTTTCTGCAGGTCTGCACCCATATCCGCCATAACTCTTATAGTCAGATACAGATTTAGGTTCTGCACTATCTGCCGTTACAATTTCATCTTGTTTCATAAATGGCATAGCAGGGTGTACCTCATTATCATCACCTATATATTCTGGATATACCGTAAGTTCGTGGTATAACTTATTGAACGTATCTTTGTTTGACATCTTATTTACCCTAAACTCGGCGAATATATAAAGGTCTCTTTTTGAAGCATTGAAATAACATTTGGTAAAAGCAAACGGGTCAGGGTACCAACCCCAGTCTATACCACTAAATATCTTATCGAAGTGGTGTATCATATCATCATTCATATATAGTGGCTCTACGTTCTCAAACACGTTTCCTCCCGTACCTACTGGTACTCCGAGATATTCGTGTTCGTAAGCCTTAGGGTTTGTCTGCTTTAGGTCAAGTGCTTCATCTAAAAACGCGGGCCCTAGCCATTCCTCCGGTACGTCTAAATAAGTATTTGAGGTGACCAGCGTGTTTTCTCGGCTCATAGCATCTGTGGCATATTGATTTGCCCAATTC
>Ga0265301_10003761_pt1 | contig 15794 bp, 14 predicted proteins | sample AusTroGonzalo_MG_2_FD_193488 | JGI IMG/M metagenome (GOLD analysis project Ga0265301, IMG submission 193488) | Bovine rumen microbial communities from tropical cattle in Woodstock, Queensland, Australia - Gonzalo_04 | ecosystem: Host-associated > Mammals > Digestive system > Stomach > Rumen ...
GGGAGTACAGGGCGTCGACGAGGCTGTAGAGGAACTGCTGGCGGCTGAGGGTCTGGCCGGCTGCCACGTGAACTGTCGTCTCGTGGAAATCATCGGGATTGCCAATGCCGTAGAGACACGATACCGAAGAGACGACGATAACGTCTCGTCGGCCGGAGAGCAGGGCACTGGTGGCGCTCAGTCGCAGTTTCTCGATCTCGTCGTTGATGCTCAGGTCTTTCTCGATGTAGGTATCGGTGGTCGGAAGGTAGGCTTCGGGCTGGTAGTAGTCGTAGTAGGAGACGAAGTATTCGACGAGGTTCTTGGGGAAGAAGGCTTTGAATTCGCTGTACAGCTGCGCGGCAAGGGTCTTGTTATGGCTGAGCACGAGCGTCGGCCGCCCGAGCTGGGCGATGACGTTGGCCATCGTGAAGGTCTTTCCCGATCCGGTCACGCCCATCAGGGTAGTCGCAGGGTTCCCCCCGCGGATCGCCTCCACGATCTGCCTGATTGCCTCCGGTTGATCCCCCGTCGGCTGATACGGAGCTGTTAAATCAAATTCCAACCTATTTCTTTTTCTTAACCAGCCCCTTCGATTCGGCGACCTGGGAGAGGTAGTCTTCGATGCCGGCGACGACTTTTTCGGCGATTTTCCTGTGGGTGGCGGGATCGGCCAGCATTTCCTCATCGGCGAGGCTGCTCATGAAGAGGCATTCGACCAGGGCGTTCGGGTATTCGGTCGGCATGTTCAGCGAGAAGTTGAAGTTGCCGGTCAGGCCGTAGCAGGGGACGTTCAACTCGAGCATGTGCTTGAGGAGCGTGGCGGCGAGGGTGCGGTTGGCGATGTGTTTGTAGTAGGTGCTGGTGCCCATCGGTACAAGCGGCGAGCCGCCGGCGTTGTTGTGGATCGACACCATCAGGTCGACGTCCGCGTCGTGGAAGATCCGCTTGCGCTCGGGCATCGTCATGTTGACGTCTTCGCTGCGGCTGAGCACGACGGTCGCGCCTTTCTTCTTCAACAGCTTCTCGATTTCCCGGACGATGCTCAGGTTTACGTCGCTCTCCTTCATGCCCGTTGGGCTGATGGCGCCGGGCAGCTCGCCGCCGTGGCCGGCGTCCAGGCCGATCGTCAGCCCCTTGAGGGTGAGGTTCTTTGGCGTATGTTTCACCATGATCACCAGGGCGTTGCCTTCGTAATAGACCTCATGGCCCCAGGAGAACTTGTCCTTGAGCTTGATCTTGAGCCGCAGGACGTCGCTGTCCACTTGCTGGAGATCCACATAGTCGACCATGCCGAGCTCGTTATACTGGCTCACCCAGTTGCTGTTGTTCATGGCGCCGAACACGTCCACCTGGATGGCGGTGGGATCGAGCATCGTGGTCGAGGCATAGGGGAGGCGTTCCGGCAGCGAGAGCCGGATGCGGTCGCGGTCGCCGAGGTTCTGGATGCCGATGTTGTTCGTATTGACGATGTGGCTGCTCTTGGCCGAGAGTTCGACGTCTTCGGCGTGGATATAGGCGAAGCGGTTCGTCGACAGCTGCACCTTGTAAAGGTCGCCGATCTGGCCGACCACCTTGAGCACGATGCCGGGATCGAGGAAGCCCATCTTCGAGCCGCCGAGGCGGTCGGTGCCGGAGCCGTACTGCAGGTAGGCGAGTTCGCGGGTTTCCACATAGAAGAGCCGGTCTTCCAGCTGGGGCTGGGGCTCGGGCCGGGCCACGAAGTCGTCCGGGGCCTTCCGGTAGAAGATGTTGAACTGCCGGGTCTCCATCTCGGTGCCCTTGAAGAGGGTGATGTCAACGGTGTTGTCGCCGGGCTGGAGCCGGAGTTCGCGGCCGAAGGTGCCGGTCTTGTAGACCTTCACCTGTTCGCCGTTGATGGCAGCCAGGTTGCCGGGGTCGGTGATGCAGACCACATAGTAGCGGCTGCTGGTAACGGTGTCGCGGCTGTACGCCGGCGCCCGCCGGAACGTAATCTCCGCCGTCGCGTCCGTCAATGCGGCCAGCAGCAGTGCTGCGGCCAGAATCGTATGCAAGTGTTTCATAATCGTTTAAAAATATCGGTCGTAGTCGCTGATGGCGACGATGCGTTCACCATTCTTGAATGCCTGGTCGATCTCAGCCTCGCCGTTGGAGACGGAGCAGCGGCAGCTTTCGCGGCCGGTGATTTCGCGGACTTTCACCTTGCCGATCTTTCGGGCCGATTCGATGCCGTTGATGTCGGAGACCACATAGAGGAAGAACACGTCGCCGTTGCTCACGTCCATGTCACTGCCGCAGCTCAGGTAGAGGTCCTGCAGCTTGCCACGCTTGTTATATTCGCCGAGCTGGATCACGGAAGCCTTGAAACGGAACTCGTCGGTGACGAAAGATCGGGCCTTGCTCCGGAAATTCTCGATGGCCTGGCGCTCGGCGAACTCGGGGTTCGAGGCGCCGTTGTAGTCGTAACGCCAGCGCAGGGGGCCGATGGTCATCTGGGTTTCGGCGTCGAACAGGTAGACGTCCGCTTCGAGGACGCACGAGAAATCGGTCTTCACCACTTCTTTGCCCTCGCTGTCCTTGCTGTGGTGCTCCACCGGATGGCTGTTGAACCGGGAGATGTAGCAGGTCAGGTAGTAGCGTGCCTCCTTATAGTCGTTCATGATCCGGACCACACGGTTAATGTCGTACGGGTTGCCGGCGTTGGCGTGGGCGTAGCGCAGCGACGGGTAGACGATGTCGGCGCGGCCATAGCCATCCTGTTCCACGTCGATTACGTTCAGGCGGCGGTGTGCCAGTCCTTCCATGACACACTGGCGGGCATATTGGAAAAGGCCGAGGGTGATGTTCGGTACGGCTGTAAAATTGTCGACGACAATGGTTTCCCGTTCCGGAATGATGGGCCTTTCCTGCACGTTTTCCTGCACGGCTTCCTGGGCGGGCTCCTGTGCCAGGGCCGCGGTTGCCGCCACCATCAGGACGAGGAGCGAAAGAAATCTTTTCATGAGAGTTTATTTAAACTCTCAAAGATACGAAAAATCTCCTTAACTTAGCGTTGTTAACCTTTGACAGGCATTATGACGAAAGACATCTATCTGGCCGGCGGCTGCTTCTGGGGCGCCGAGCATTTTTTCAAGCAGATTGAAGGCGTGGTCCTTACGGAAGTGGGTTTCGCCAACGGCCATACGCCCGATCCCACGTATCGGCAAGTCTATACCGACACCACGGGTTATGCGGAGACGGTCCATGTGCGTTATGACACTGAAAAGGTCGGGCTGAAGTTCCTGCTGCGCATGTTCTTCAAGGCCATCGACCCGACCTCGCTCAACAAGCAGGGAGAAGACGAGGGAACGCGCTACCGCACAGGTGTTTACTATGTGGACGAGGCCGATGCGCAGAAGATCCATGAGGTCTTTGTCGAGGAGCAGAAGAAGTGGGAGGATCCCATCATGGTCGAGGTGCAGCCGCTGCGGGTCTTCCATCTGGCCGAAGACTACCACCAGGACTATCTGGACAAGAATCCTTCCGGCTACTGCCATCTTCCCCTGGAACTCTTCCGCTACGCCCGCGAAGTCCGTCCGGAGCGGGACTGAAACTGAATTTACTTATATTTGTAAGATAATTCGACAATTACATGAATATGCGGCGATTTCTTATTTCCCTTCTGATGCTGGCAGCTGCGGTGCTTCCTTTGCATGCCCAGGAGAATCCCGGCGAGTACGCAAATATGAGTGAACTGCGCATTTCGTTGAAAAACGAATACATGCAATGCGATAATGAAAGACAGTTCTTTTACGGGGAATACGACATCGTGCATGATCAGATCCTGGAGCTTCTGAAAAAGGACGAAGGACTGCCGATGCTGCTCTACAACCAGAGCCCGGCCTTTACCTTCATCCTTTCCTGGGTGCTGAAGACGGTTTCGCGGGAGTCTGAGAATTTCAGCCAGGCGAGCGAGAGTTACGACCGGATTTTCAACAATATCGACATCGAGATCGAACGCTACAAGCTGATGGCCAGTTGGCTGCAGCAACGCATCGTCGAACCGGGGCAGGAGGAGGACCGCGATTCCTGCCTGTTCTATGCGAACGCCCTGCTGGAGTACCATCAGTCGCTCCGGGAATCGCTGGCGGTCGACAAGGGCATGTACGATAATGCCGTCGAACTGTACAATGAAACCCAGTCCTTCGTGCAGCTCCGTTTCGAACAATTGAAGAACTATGTCTTCAAGGAAGGCCAGGTCCACTGGTTCTACATCTTGTCCAACTGGAACGAGTATGTGGACAGGATGCGGCAGGACATGAACCTTCAATATGGCCTGATGACCATGCAAAACGGGCAGAAAGGGGACGAAATCCGGGACAAGGATGAACGCGTACACGTACGCTACGGAGGTATTTTGATGGTCCTCCAACTGCTGATCATATGCGGGTTGGGCATCCTGGCCGTCAAGGGGCTCTCCCGGCTGACGCGATTCGGGAAAAACCTGACGGGCATGCAGGTCGTCGTGACCGGCCTGTTGCTGGGCTGCCTGTTCTTCCTCATCATTCTTTCCTGCAAGCAGCCCTCTTACAATCTCTTCCTCGAGGGAATGGGCAGCATGTTCTGGCGCTTCGTCCTTTTGCTGGCCATCATTCTGGTGTCACTGCTATGCCGGGTGAAACAGCAGTCCTTCCAGACGACGCTCCGGTTGTACCTGCCGACCATCTTCCTGGCCCTGGCCATCATCGTCTGCCGCGTCAGTTTCCTTCCGGACACGGCGTTGACCTTCGTCCTGACTCCGATCGTGCTGGTGTTCTGCGTCTTGCAGCTGATCGTCTGCCTCCGGCTCAGAAAAAAACTGACGCGTATCGACCTGATCCTGGGCTGGGTATCGTTCGGCGTCTCGGCTGTGGGTTTGATCGTGGCCTTGACGGGCTACACGTTCATTTCCATGCTGCTGCTCACCTGGTGGTACATCCAGCTGACCATCATCCTGGCGGCCTTGTGTATCAACGCGTTGATCCAGCGCTACAGAGAGAACCGGATGGAACCGCGCATCAACAAGTACCTCGCCCGGCTCTCCGAAATGACCGGCATCGACCAGCGTTCCCTGCGCTTCCGTTTCACGTGGTTCTATGATCTGGTCAGGGGCGTTGTCCTGCCCGTGATCGTGTTGCTGTCGATTCCGTTCTGCCTCCTGATGACGCTGAACGTTTTCGATTTCGACGAGTTCTTCCATGCCATTTACTTCGACCCGTTCCTCCACCTGACCGACAGCGACGGCAAGGATGTCCTGCAGCTTTCCCTGCGCATCGTCATCCTGTTGTCCTGCCTGTATTTCGTTTTTGCCTATGTCAACAAGGTGGTCCGTTATCTCTGGATGAGTTTCCGCTATACGTCTTTCCGTCGCAAGACCGGCCGTTTGAAACTGCACGGCAACGAGCTCAACCTCACCCTCGGAAACAGCATCATCAGCGTGCTGGTCTGGTTGTTCTATATCGCGATTGCGGTGGTTCTGATGCGGATTCCGATGGGTTCGCTGGGACTGATAGCCGGCGGTCTGTCGGCTGGTATCGGTATTGCCATGAAAGATATCATCAACAACTTCATCTATGGTATCCAGCTCATGAGCGGGCGCTTGCGCGTGGGCGACTACATCGAGTGCAACGATTCACGCGGCCAGGTGACGGCCATGAACTACCAGTACACCGAAATCATCACGGATGAAGGGAATTCGATCGTTTTCACTAACTCTACGCTCTTCAACGAGAACTTCAAGAACCTGACGCGCAACAACCCGTATGAGTATGTCAAGCTTACCTTTACCGTGAAGTACGATACCGATGTCGAGCGGGCCAGGACCTTGCTGAAAGAAGCCAGCAAGTCGCTCCTGACAAAAGACAAGGAGGGCCGGGACATCGTCGAACCGGGATACGGCCTCAACGTGGTGGTCGACGGTTTCGAGAAGGGCGGCATCACGATGGCCTTCAAGCAGGACGTGCTGGTGGAACAGCGCTACGGCTATATTTCCCGCGCGAAAGAACTGATCTTCAAGACCCTGATCGAAAACAACATCGAAATCCCGTTCGACCAGGTCGACATCCACATCGTCCAGGACAAATGAGCCCCGTTCCGGCCTACTTTTTCAGCGAGAACTGGTGCGTAGTGGCGTAGTCGTTCCAATTGCGGAGCGAGAGGGTGAGGTCGTGCTGGTCGTAGACGTTGCTGTACTGGGTATCTTCTACCTGGCCGCTGGGGAGTTGTAGGTTTTCCCAATGGACGAGGGAGAGGCATTCCTGAGCCTGGTCGAAGGTCAGGATGCCACTGAGTTCGCGCAGGTAGGCGTCGGCCGTCTCGTAGCGCCACCAGCTGCGGCTGTTGGGGTTGCCAACGGCGATATCGGGCTCGGTGGTGTAGTGTTTCGGGTTGAGCAGGTGGTTGGTCACCAGCATGAAGTTCTCACCTTCCGGCTTGCGGACGATGAGGGTTTTCCAGCCGTCGTCCTTGTCGAATTCCACGACGGCGCAGTCACCCGATGCGTCGGCCACCATGTAGTGGTAGCCCGAGCCCACGGCCGCGTCGTGCCGCACGTCCACCGTCTCCAGGAGGGCCAGCGCTTCCTCCACCGTGGCGCAGCGGTCGAGCCACAGGCGCATGATCAACGTCGTACCGACGTCGTGCTTTTCGGTGTCCTGCTGCGAAGCCTGTTTCGGCAGGGCCATGACCGACGTGCAGAGGCCCTTCTCATTCATGCCGTCGACAGGCGCGTAGATGCCGGCCAGGCAGTTGACGCGGGCGATGAATTGCTGCGGAAGTTTGTCCAGGCCGTAGCCGATGTGCGACATGTCGGAGCAGGCAACGGAAGCATAGCCCTTTCTGGGATGGGAGAAGGTCACCAATGTGGGGTTCTTGAAATAGTCGTAGTTGCGGCCGTACCAGTAGCCTTCCCCGTCAGCCTGCCTGGCCTGGAAGCTGGTGCAGTTGAAGGTATTCAGTTCGCCGTTCTCGTCGGCCACCTGAGAGCTTTTGATCTGGATGGGCAGGCCCTTGCCAATGCGGGAAATCACATAGCTGAGCAGTTCGGCATTCGTATCGACATCTTTCTCAATGACGTCGTCGAGGTCGTAGGATGCCTTGTATTGCATCGTATAGAGATACGGGTTGTCACCTACCTGCTTGACAGTCGCCATTGTGCGGATCTCGCCCTGCCAGACCAGCAGCACCGCCAGCACGACGATCACGATCATCGCCAACAGGATTCTCAGGAACTTTTTCATGGTACGCTTTCGTTTTTGATGCTTCAATCAACCTCAAAGATACGGATTATTTTTCTTAACTTTGACATTGTTATGAAAGAGACACTGGCATTCCTGAACGAGCTGGCAGCGCACAACGATCGGACCTGGTTCAACGAACACAAGGCTGAATATCAGGCGGTAGCGTCGCGGTTTGGCGATTTTGTGGCGGGGCTTATCGAGGGTATACGGTCTTTCGACTGTTCTATCGGGCTGCTGACGCCGAAGGACTGCACGTATCGCATCTACCGCGATATCCGCTTCTCGAAGGACAAGTCCCCGTACAAGACCCACATGGGCGCCTACATCAACCGTGGCGGGAAAAAATCGGGCTATAGCGGCTACTATTTTCATGTCGGTGCAAAAGGGACGGGCAACATGGTAGCTGTCGGCGATATCTGCTGTCCGCCGGATGTGCTGAGGATCCTGCGTGAGGACATAGAGTTGGGCGGTGGCGATTTCCGCCGCATCCTTGCGGGCGTGGACCCGCGTCTGTATATCGACCAGACAGATGCGCTGAAGCGTGTACCGGCTCCGTTCCCATCTGACTCTCCCGACGCACCCTTCTTCAAGCTGAAGTACTATTGCCTGTGCTATGAACCGGACAACCGCTTCGTCTTTTCAAAAGACCTGAGCAAGCGGCTGCTCGACATCTTTCAGAGCGCCAAGCCGTTTCTGGACTATGTCAACCGTGCGGTCGAATACGCGAAGGAAGAAAGAAATGCAATGAAATACGATATGCCATGAACAGAAGAAGCATGCTCAAAGCTACCGGCAGCGCCGCGGCCCTGACCATCCTGGGCGGCATCCCGCTGGCCCGGGCGGGGGAGACCCTGATGAAACCCGTTCCGAAGAAAGACCGCAAGAAAATCCTGGTCATCGGGGCCCATCCCGACGACCCCGAGTCTGCAGCGGGCGGTACCATCTGCCTGCTCACAGACGCCGGCCACGAAGTGGTGTGCGTCTACCTGACCCGTGGTGAGGCCGGCATCCCCGGCAAGAGCCACGAGGAAGCGGCGGCCATCCGCGTCAAAGAGGCCCAGGCCGCCTGTGCGGCTACGGGCGCCCGTCCGCTCTTCATGGACCAGGTGGACGGCAGCACCGAAGTGAACCTGGAGCGCTACCGTGAGATGCGCGAGCTGATCGACCGCGAAAAGCCCGACCTGGTCATCACCCACTGGCCCATCGACGGCCACCGCGACCACGCTGTCTGTGGCATCCTCGTGCTGGACGCCTGGCGCCGTCTCGACCGCAGCTTCGAGCTCTACTATTTCGAGGTGATGAGCGGTACGCAGACCCAAATGTTCCATCCCTCTGACTGGGTGGACATTACATCGACCCGCGACCGCAAGTACAAGGCCTGCTACTGCCACGAAAGCCAGAACTTGCAGGAGGTCATGGAAGGTTGGCACGACGCGATGGAGCGCTTCCGCGGCATCGAATGCCGGACCACCTTCGCCGAAGCCTATCTCCACCACGTCGAGCCCGTCTCGCTCGTCTGACGGTAGCGTCCCAAAATCTGGCAGGCTACCGTCAAATAAGGCTGTTTTTGACGGTAGCCTGCCAACAAAGGGGACATTACCCGCACTGGACGTTAAAATTCCGTCACGTCAACTTCGGAGACGCCGGTCAACTTCAGGTCGAATGACGTTCCGCCGTTCAACTTGATGGTTACGGTATGGCTGCCGGAGGAGGAATAGGTGTGGTTGAGCGAGGATGAATAGTTTTCTTCAGCGCCATCGCCCCAATTGACTTTACCCGTGACGCCGCTGCCGGAAATGACCGGAATGGCGAACGACGGATTGTCGTGTTTGATTACCAGCGACTGCGACAGGTTTGCTGCCTGGTTCACGGTGATGGTCACCTTGCTCACGGAGTGGCAAGTCAACAGTACGGAACCCTTGCGCGCCTTGCCCGTGTTGTTGGCATCGGCCTTGATGGTCAGTGATGCAGACCCTTTTCCGCCGGACGCCGGCGACACCTGGATCCAGGAATCGGAGGCCTTGGCGGTCCATTCATAATTGGACGTCAGGTTGACCGTCTGGGAACCGCCCTCGGCGGAAACGTCCAAAGTCGACGCACTTACTTGTAACGAGGGATTCTCCGGCTGCGGAGTCGGTTCGGGCTCAGGATTAGGACAGGCTGTAAGCAGGAAGGCAGCCAGCAATATAGCCAGGAATTGCGTATAGTATCTGATCTGTTTCATTTGTTTCCCATTTTAAGTGTGACAACCTGTTTGTCCTTGCCGCGTGTGAGCGTGAGCGTATAGGATCCCTTGGCGAGGTCGGCTGCAGGAATCTTTAGTGCCATGTCTTTGCTCACGCCTTCGCCAACGACAGTGCCGGTGGAGCCTTTGAGCGTCCAATTGACGCGGTCCATGGTCTTCAGCGACACGGTCGCATCCGACTTGTTGTAGTTGAGCGACGTCACGTCGGCGAGTTTCGTGTCGTCGGCCTTCACAGCGATGGCTTCGACCACGTCTTCGTCCAACCGGTACAGCGGCAGTTTCCAGACGCCTTCGGGCCATTTATTGCTCCGGTAGACCATCCGCACCTTGTCACCTTCCATCGGATAGGCGTTGATCTTGCAGCTGATGCCCGTTAGTCCGAGACCGCCCCGAGGCTTGAGTTCCTTGATGTCACCTGCATCAGAAATGCGTTCCAGGATGTTTCCTTCACTGTCCGTCAAGGCGAAACAGACCTTTCCGTCGAAATTGGAGAGGCCACCGTTGAAGAACCAGATCACATCCATGTAGAATGTTTTACCCCGCTCCGGCGTTTCGGTACAGGAAAGGCCCTTTCCACCCTGGCTCGACGTGAGGTACAGATACTCATCGGGTTGTCCGCCCTGGCCCTTGTCAGGCACGAGGCCGAGGATGGTGGTATGATCATATTTATAGTTGCTACCTTCGACCGGAGTAAAGGCGGACAGGGCGAAATAACCGTTGTAGGACGGGCCCCATCCCCAGTTGATGTGCAGGTTGTCCTTCTTGTCATAGCCATCGACCACGAACGCGTGTCCACCGCCTTCCTTGTTGGCCGCATAGATCAGCGGATGGTCCTGCAGGTCACCCTTGATCATGTTCATCCATTCCTTGTCCGTAAAATACCAGCGTCTGAGATGGGTGACGTTGGGGTCATATCCGAAGTATTCCAGCACGGCGGGAACGATCCGCTCGAAATTGCAGTCAGTTCCGGTAGCGGTAAACCAGGCCTGGCCGGCCATGGCGACGTCGCGGATAAAGGTGGCTGCGGCTTTCGCCTGGTCATCAGTGAAGCTCTTGTTGAAATCCACGTTTCGGAACTTTTCCCATTCGTAGGAATAACCCAACTGATGTCCGTCGACATGGTAGGACTTGCCCATCAATTCGTAGTCGTATGAAGGAAGCGTTCCCTTGCCCTGTGCCGGATAACCGAAGAAGTTCATGACCAGGCTCATGGCCAGCGGAACGCAGCCGACGTACGAGGTCTTTCCACCGTCCACCGGACAGAGGCGGTTGAACGGGTCTCCCTGGTTCCAGGCCGGCGTATCGTGGAGGACTTCCGGCTTGAAATTAGTGCCGGCCTTGGTGGGGTATTCGACCGCCATCCACTCGGACCGGGCTGCCGAGACGGCTTCAGGACGGGCGGTCTCCTGGCGGACCTGTACGACCTGTGCCTCGAAATCGGCGAGCCAGTCGCGCAGGCCCTCCGGCATCTGGTCCACGGGGCCGAAATCGTTTTCAAAGGAATAGCCGAGGATAGGCTTGCAGGCATCATCGCCCGAAACGATGACGAAGCCGCCGCCCTCGCGGCTGAAAATGTGGAACGCCGGCGTGGCGTCACCCGCCTTGGTCAGCGGGGTGCCATAGCGTTCGAGACGATGGATCGTCGAAAAGCGACGTCCGCTGACGGGGTCGTTCTGGAAGAACTTCCGCGCCACCTCGCTTGCCCGCTGCGCATCGACCGGCCCCGCCAGGACCGGCCAAGCGACAAGCAAGGCCATCAAAGAAGCAAAACAAAGTTTAAAATATCTCATAAGTCGATTAGTTTGGCCAAACCCATTTATGCAAATATACAAAAAAAACGGCCGATGTGTTCCGAAAATGCCCTCCAGATGGCCTCTGTGCACTACGTCCCATGTCGTATCAAATCGAAGACTGGATGATCCCGATTTTTTATTATATTTGTCTCGGAATGATCCACCCATAATGAAACGACCTTACATCTCCCCGCATTCCGAGATCGTTGCCGTTCAATCGTCAAAAGCCATCCTGACGGGCAGCCACGAAGGTTTCCGCGTTACGCCGGTGAAGCCCTTCATCATATCTGGCCGTCAATCCGACGATGATGATTTCTTGACTGATTTCAATTCCCTTGCGCTATGAAACAGAGAATTTATGGATGGCTGATGATGGTGTTGTTGGTGGCATCCGCCTGCGCAACAGACGCGGTGTTTGACGAATCCGAGGTCGTTTGGCCCACCAAGATCGACAACTGGACGCTGGTCGATCAGTTTCCTTTCTTAAAGAAGGTTGAGGGCACGCGGACCACCGTGAATGTCGGCTTCGCGCAGACGAAGGCCTATATGGAAATGAACGATGAAAACCTTTTTGCCAAGGTGCTATGGAAGGCTGGAGATCGGTTCCTGATGCTGGGGGCGGATGACAAGTTCGCTGTATTCTCTACTGCCACCGATGGTGAAAGGGTTGCCTTTACGACGACAAACGTTACACCTGTCGCTCCCAAGCATTGTCTTTATACCCCTACAGGTAATGTTCAGTTTTACGCCGACGAGAGCGGCTACTATTTCGGCTTCGATGTTCCCAATGCACAAGAAGCCGTAGCGGGCAAGGTCAATGACGCGTATCTCAGATCCTATGCGCGTACAGACAATGATACGGATTTCTATTTCAGAAGCGCCATCGCCTTGGTCCGGTTCAGAATGAAAGGCAGCATCGTCAGCAGCGTTACCTCTGTCCGGCTCGAAGGCGCATCCCAGCTCTCGGGCAACTTTATCATCAAGCCCACCCCCGAGGGCATTCCGGCGGTTACACTCTCCGTAGATTTTGAGTATCCCCAGTCATATCCTTATATAGATCTTTCTGGCTCGTTCAAAGAAGGAGCGTATTACTATTTTGCCGTTATTCCCGGCACCCAGAACGGTTTCTCCCTCAAGTTTACGGATGGGACCCGAAGCACGACCCTGATCTCCGGAAAAAATATCACTTTTGCGCGTGGGGAGATAACGGACATTGGCGAGATACGTCTGGGTGACGCGTTTTCCGACCCTGTTGCTCAGGACATGAGCACCATTAAGTTCATATCCGCAACGGCCGGAGCTCCCAAGCCCGTCTCAATGGCTGTCATCCCCGATGGCTTCACCGCTTCAGAAATGAGCAGGTATGAGATGCTCGCGAAGGCTGCCGTCAACACCTTGTTCAGCGTAGAACCGTACAAGAGCTACAAGGAGTACTTCAATGTTTTCATTATGAAAGCAGCATCGAATGAATCGGGGGCCAGGATTGCCGATGGTACTTATGCTGAGCAGAACCGGGACTGCTATTTCCAGTCAAGCTGGTCAACGAAGGATTGGGGCTCAACTATGACAGCGAATTGGACAATCATCAAGGACTTCGTCAGCACAAACTGTCCGGATATTATATCGGGCGTCCATACTATTAACGATGTCCCCATCCTTATGATCATCAATGATACCCGGTATGGTGGAATTTGCCATACATCTTCAGAAGGTTTTGCCTGTTGTATGGTTCCTTATATCAATGGTGGTCATCGACTTTACTGGCCATACCCGGATAACGAAGCCATTAGCGACAAAGATCCCTCATTGGGTTATGCGGCCACGTCAGACGACCGAAGAGGAGAGGTGGGATACAGCTATGGTAACTGGTTGAATCTCGCTGTACACGAATTCGGCGGACATTGCTTTGGCCGTCTGGCTGATGAGTATTGGTATACTGACGACAAGGGTGAAGTTTCTTTTATTTCCGAGCATCGCTGGGATGATGACACTGAAAAAGGCGTTCCTTACGCTTTGAATATCTCCGCAACTTATGACAACCCAGGCTATGATCCCAGTGTCAACGGATCGTCCATTAAAGAAGGATGGCAACACCTCCTTGACAAACGTTCCGATTTGATAGCCAACAAAAGTGGCCTGTATTCACGTATCGGCGTATTTCAAGGAGGCGGCGTGTCCCTTCTCCATCGCTGGCGGAGCGAGCGGACCAGTTGTATGGTCGACAACCGTTTTTATTTCTCGACGTTCCAGCGAGAATTGATTGTCAAACGCATCATGACACTGGCGGGTGCTTCATTCGATGAAGATTCCTTCTGGGCAAAAGATGTGATGATGGATCCTGTGCGGGATATAGACCGCGACCTGCTTATGGACGCTGAAGACGACGTCCCGCCTCGCCCGATGCACATGACCCCTCCTCCGGTTTATCATTCGGACTGGTAATGACGCGCCAGCGTTGAACAACGTGTTCCGATAATGCCCTCCAGCTTGCTTCTGGACATGTTGTGACGAAATGTGTCCGTGTTTAAACGTTTAATAACGGATAATCTCACATCCGAGTTTTTATTTGTGTCGATGACGCATTAGTTTTGCAAAACGGTCTGTATGACGACCGATTTGCATTGTTCAACTTTTTCGTTTAATTTTGTGGAGGATTTTGTATGGCAACAAAGCTTGAGGTGCAACGTTTTTTGAGGACGTTCCATGCGAAACTGAAAGTGTTTGACATCCTGTTCCGTGATGATCGGGAAAAGAACAGAAAGACCTTGCTCGACTTGGATATTACACCTGTTTATCGGGTTGAAATCATCAAGAGTCTGGCCGTCACGGATTATTCGGCAGGCCCAATTGTCAGCGATCTTGACAAGAACACTGAGATGTGGGTTTTCGGAAAGGATGTCAAACAAAGGGAAGTGTACATTAAAATCAGTTTGGGGTTCCCGAATGCATCGGTCATTTGTATTTCATTTCATCTGGCTGAACATGATTTGAGTTACCCGTTTAAAGAAAAAGAACAAGATGATGAAGAGCCCGATGACTGGGAAGGAGATGACTTATTGTCAGGAGACGAGAACTGCGAACTACCGTGGTGAAACGTTCACGTACACGGCGCATTACTACCTTTGTGAAGACAGTGGGGAACGATTTACGACGACTGCTTCCGATACGGAGGATATGGAGCAGGTGTATAGCCAGTACCGGCATCGCCACGGCATACCCGGCCCGGAAGAGATCAAGGCTATCCGAATGAAATACCGGGTATCCGCCGCACGCATGTCCCGAATCCTCGGCCTGGGTGCCAACCAGTATCGTCTCTACGAGGCAGGTGAAATGCCTTCGTTATCCAATGCCCGGCTAATACTGCTGGTCGCTGACGAAAAGAACTTCAAAGTTCTTCGCTCTATGTCGTAGCGAATCATTGCTACCAATGCAACTAAAGCCTGACGGTAGCGTCCCATTCTTTGGGACGCATTTCAGTAGACTTTTCTGAGATTCTGGGCATGTTGTGACGAAAAGCATGTAATGCTTGTCATGATATTTTTTATATTTTCCTTTGATTTCTTGGATTTATTCTATAAAACAATGTAATGTGCTCTATTTCAGTATATAATAAATTGCTTTTCTGATGCCGATATTAACGCAATAATGCTTTTATTTGGAAGACAAATCAAAAATTACCAGATTTTGTAATTACCAAATATTGTATTAAATTTGCGTTTGAAAAATGATCATTGAAACAGAAGACGAAAGCCTGTGGGAGCTATGTAAAAGCCGTCAATTATTTGAAATGGCCCAAGACATCAATGAATTGATGCGGATTGGCAGACTACACTACAAAAGGCTTAGTGGAGACTTGAAAGAATATGAGTCCGTCCGTTGTAATGGTAGATGGAGACTCGTGTTCAAAAGCTATGCTGATCAAGGGCAGACGAAGATTACGAATGTCAAACTCATTAAACTGTCAGACCATTATGAGGACTTATGATTTAAGCGATGCAACGCCCTATATCGCTATTCCTGTCGGAGAATATATCCAGGATGAACTTAGGGACCGAAAGATGTCGCAAAAGACATTGGCCGAAGCAGTTGGCGTGCCTGCATCACGTATCAATGAGATCATCAGGGGGAAGCGGCCGCTCAGCGCCGAGATGGCATTGAAGATGGAAGGTGCTATCGGGATACCGGCCGATCTCTTGCTCTCACTACAGTCGCAGTATGAACTTGATCTGGCTCGTCTGAAAGAGAAGGAAGAGAAGCGGAAAGCCGCCAAAGGCGACTATGACCAGAAGCGGAAGAATCTCCTGTCCGCCATCAAGCAGTTCATCGAAGCATGCAAGGCCTCCGGCCGCGATGTTCCGGAAGAGCTGATCGATCTTCATCTTTAAGTAGTTTCTTTTCACTACCTTTGTCTCAGATATTCCACTTCATTGTGAAGGAAGACATATCCATATCCATCGTCATTCCGGTTTATAAGGTGGCTCCTTATGTGGAGCGCTGCCTGAAGACGGTGATGTCGCAGACGTACGATCGTTTCGAGTG
>Ga0265301_10003767_pt1 | contig 15773 bp, 3 predicted proteins | sample AusTroGonzalo_MG_2_FD_193488 | JGI IMG/M metagenome (GOLD analysis project Ga0265301, IMG submission 193488) | Bovine rumen microbial communities from tropical cattle in Woodstock, Queensland, Australia - Gonzalo_04 | ecosystem: Host-associated > Mammals > Digestive system > Stomach > Rumen ...
TGCACCAGCGCTGGAGCAGATAAGGCCACCCACGAATACATGACCGTATTTCTCCCAATCAAGCCAACTGTTGTCCTCACCTATCTTAGCGTATGATGGGTGCAGGTCACCGCTTGAAGTGACTACTGTCCAGCCAGGAATAGCCGTAGTATTTGTCTTACCCTTCTTGATTCTCCACTTGCCGTTGCTGTTAGTCTCCATATCGCGGTCAATATCAGCCTCGTTATAGAGGAAATAGTTCGGTATGAGAGCACTTACGTCATATCCTTCAAATGAGGCAATCTTATCAGGATCCTTTTCATCATACATGTCTATGATCTGGAGAATGGCGGCCTCACGCAACAACTCGGTCAGTTTTACATCATCATCAACAAGAGCATCAACCTTAGCCTTATAACCTTCCTTGTCTCCATTGAACTCAAAGCCTAAGGCATCAGCAAGAACAAACAGTTCCTTGGCCTGCCTTGTCTTGGCAATAACATAGTCAATCTTGAATACATAACCGTTGTATGCCTCAAAGAGTGAATTATAGTAGCCCTGGAATACATCATCAGAATCTGTAACAGGATTAACCACATCCATAATCGCCTCATATGTTCTCTTCATGGCTGCAAACTCATCAAGATAACCGTAAGTTGCGGCATCAATGGCAGCCTTGATCTGGGCAGCCTGGTCATCGAACAAGTCAATCAGCGCCATACGGTCATCAAGAGCCTTGATCTCGGCCTCATACAATGCAATCTCTGCCGTTAGTTCAGCATTGGTCTTTTCTGAGCAATCCCAATCCACATTGTCATCAAGATGGTCTGAAAGAGTAATATAAGTTTCAAGATCCTGATACTTAAGCATATCATCCTCATCAAACTCTTCAAGTTTCTCATATGCCCTATCCTCGGTTGTATAGTACAGGTTAACGGTATCCATACGGAGCTTTAGGGTTGTGATACCACTGATTACATAAGCCACGACGGAATCGTACTTGCTAGGATAATGGCCCTTATATGCAAGACCCTCTTGAACAATCTGTTCTAGAGCCTCGTATGCCGCACCTCTGTACTCATCAGGATCAGCCTCATCAAGTTTCTCCTGAGCAGACTGGATAGCTGCGTTCAACTTCTTTACGTACGTTGTTGACAGGTTAATTGAAGCCATCTTGTTAATAAAGAAGTTACCGATGAAAATACCGTTCTTGTTACCGTCAAGAGTAGCCCACTCAAACACATATTCACCTGCTGCAGGCACACTAAATGCGTATTCAAATGTCTCAACGCCATCGGGCCACTTACCGGTGCTCTTATCCTCAACGTTTTTGCTATTAATAAGAGTCGTAGGAGTCGGACTGCCCAACACAGTCTTGTTTTCTACAGCCTGAAGTGTTGCAAATCCCTTATCGTCTCCATCAGCCAATGTACCGCTTGGTTTTGGATACATATAGAGTTTTGTCGTTACACCAACATCACCCCAAGCCGTTGCCTTGAAACTGATGGTGAAATCACCTGTCTTGTCAAAGTTTACGATAGTATAGACATTACCCGTCTTACCGGCCGTTGAAGACCTGCTGACAATCAGATAACCGCAGTTGTCCAGGTTGACATCTGTCTGTGTTCCATAATCAAGAACATAAAGACGTGACTTGGCTTTGTTATCAATGGTTCCGTCACCCTTTCTGAAATACGAAGCATTGTCATGAACATAGGTACTGGTGGGGTTGCAACCCTCATTTGCATCAAATCCCTCAATCTCACTACGCCAGTTGGAGTTGAAATAGATCTCGGCATCTGCAATTTCAGTACTGAAATCACCAAAATGATAGTTCAGAGTCACATTCTGGCCGTAATCCGTTCCAACACCCTTTATGTTCACAAACTCAAATTTGTAATCACCGCTAAGGGCACCCTTGGCTATGTCCTTGGCATCACGTACGTATGTGGTGGTTGAGTCTGTTGACTCACTGATCTTCCAGATCTCCTTGACGCCAGACTTGGTAACGCGCAGCCAACCTAAAGCTGAGGTCTCACCTGCATCATCATATTCAAGGGCTCTGGTATAGCCTACTGTTATGGAATTAATGGGATCAAGTCCGAATGAACCTTCCTCATATGGAATGCTTATCATCTTTGGAGGCAGGTTCTTCATGGAATAAACGCCTATGCCGATGTTCGGGTTAGGAGTAGAAAGCTCATTGGTAAAACTGTGAACCTTCTTTCCGGCATTTACCCACGCCTCATCAAGAGCCTTTGGATATGTCTTGCCGGTATAATTCAGGCGCAGAGCCTCATCATCAGGATTGATGAAAGATACACGTACCGAGTCATATACATTGAACAGGCTACGGGTAACCCTGCCAGTTGACGGATCGGTATATGGTTTGGTCCACATGTACATATAACCGTCATCATGATACTCGGCTGAGTTGATCTCAACCTTTGTCCATGTATCGGATTTCTTACGGTAGCCCCATACCTCAAAATACTGACCGCCAAGTTCAATGGCAGCAATACCGGTCTCACCTTCTGCCTTCTTGGCCAACTCCTTAAGGTTGGTCTCATAGCCAAAGTTAACACGTATCATATCTTCATGGTGCTCAACACCACCAATCCATGATTTGGTAAGAGTAAGGTTGTCAAGTGAATACTCTATACTGTCTGTTGCAAATGACAGGCGAATAAAGAACTTGTCCGGCTGCATTATGTAGTTCAGGGAATCACCAGGGTTGAGTGTCTTGCCCATAGCTTCAAGTTCTGCGTCAGACGGACGCCATCTCCAGTCATCAGCCCACTCATAACTGTCATAATAGGTATATGCCTCTGCAACTGAATCATTCAGGTAATAGGTCATAAAGGTAACCTTTTCCCAATCACCTGTAAAGTCACTTTTCTCAAATTCAAAGGCAATACCGCTCTTGGCACCCATTGAGAACGGGGCACGCTGGTGGTGATAACCACGCATCACATCGGCATAGAATAACGGATTGATGCTTTTCTTGGCAATATTCTTGGCCTTGATATAGAAAGTCAGGCGGTATGAAGACTCGTCTTCAATGTCCAGGCCACGAACATACATGTTCCTACGGTATTTCTTGACACTGTAGGTACTGCTGCTGTAACCACTTGCCGTTGAAGCATCGGCCGATGTATATTTAAAGAAATACTTTCCACCGTTCTCGCCATACTTATGGAAAGCCTCATAACGGTCGGGATCCTCACCACCGTCAAACTCAATGGAGTAATCATCATCAGCATAGGGGAATGGACTCTTTTTCAGGTCACTGGAACTTGTTGATGACTCAACACCATTGAACATAGGAATAATGGAGTCTGTTCTGACAGCAAAGATCTTCCAATCTTCAGAACCGTCATAAATGTCTGCACTACTTACAGTACTTGTTCCAATCTTGGAGTAATAATAAAGTTCCTTGATAGTGTCAACAGCAGTAGTCTGCCATGCCTCCCACGCAGAATCAGCAGAAATTGTCTGGTCCGTGGGTTCAAAATCCTGACGGAAAATAATCCTGGGATCATCGGGATTGCGAACCAATCCCTGAGAGACTGCCGGTAATGAAGCGAGCAGTACCCCCGCAAAAAACAAGTAAATAGTCCTCATAATATAATTCTGTTATAATTAGGTTATTAATTAATATGCAAACAACACGTTAAACCCGTTGTAAAAAACAAATATACAATCTGAAAATAAAAAAAACAATATTTATCATAAAAAATGTAATGTCAAACAAAAAAAACTGGCGGGGAGCCTTAAGGCCCTCCGCCAGTAATTATAAGGTTTATTCAATAAATCACTTGATCAGTTCTATCTCAGATACTGACTCGCCGTTGCTCAGGATAGAACGCTTGATAACGATCTCACCTGCCTTAGGAGCGTCAATCTGGATACCGCCAAGGCTGAAGTACTGAACCTCTATCTCATCGGCAACAGGAGCGTCAGCGAACAGGATAGCCTCATTAACCTTGTTCTCCTGATCTGCAATGAGCTTAGCATAATCTGCTGATACCTGTGCACCGGTAAGGATCAGACCTGCACCGGCAATATCAACATGACCTGAACCTGAAGCACCGGTGATGGTGTAGGTAATCGTAAGGTCACTGCCTGCCGGTACCAATACATCTGTCTTACTGTATGTCTTGGGTGAGGTGCTCTTTGAACCCTTCTCTTCACTACTTACTGAATCAGTAACAATATTGTACTTAGAGTTAGAAAGGTTGTTCTGGATCATCTCAACATTTACAGTATAAATACCTGCAGGAAGACCCTTGACTGTAGTGCTTGCAGAACCGGTAGTGTTATTCTCAAAGTGGAAACCGGCAATGAACTCATGACCGTCATTCTCCCAATCCATAGCCTCTCTGCCAGGATAGCAAGAACCAGATGAACCATAAGAACCTGCGAATGTGACTGTCCACTCAGGAATTACTGTGGTGTTGGGGCTTGAGTTTACAACCCACTTGCCGCTACTGTTCTTACGCATGTTAACACCGGCCTCAGCCTTAGTTGCCATGAAGTAGTTAGGTATCAGGACTGATACGTCAAGACCTTCGGCAATTGTGTCAGAGTTAGCTGCAAGAGCCTTGTAAACCTGGAGGATTGAAGCCTCACGGAGAACGTTCTCAAGACCAGGATCACTTGTCTGCAGATTCTCAACGGTAGTCTTTATCTCATCCTTCTTGTCACCAAAGTCATAACCCATTCCAATTGCAAAGTTGTACAACTCCTTGATCTGTCTTGTCTGAGCCTCAAGGGTTTCAGGTTTGAAGATAAAGGTGTTAAAGCTTTCGCACAGAGTGTTGTAATAAACAGTCAGGAGACTGTCTGAGTCAGCGATTCTATCAACCACATCCATGATATCTTCATAAGTTTGCTTCATGCTTGCAAACTCATCAAAGAACTTGTATACAGAGTTGTCAATTGAATCCTTAATCTGTTTAACCTTGTCGTCAAACTTGCCGATCAACTCCATGCGAGCATCGAGAGCCTTGATTTCAGCCTCATAGAGCTTAATCTCAGCGGTAATCTCAGCATTGGTCTTTTCTGAGCAATCCCAGTCAATATTGTTGTCAAGATGGTTATAAAGAGTGGTGTAAGCTTCAAGATCCACATACTCAAGCATATCATCTTCATCAAACTCTGTCAGTTTTGCATCAACATTTTCCTCTGTGGTATAGAACAGGTTAACGGTATCAACGCGCAACTGCATCTTGTCAATCTCTGCCTGAACTGCTGCAGCGGCTGCAAGATATGCACTCGGCTTGGTATCCTCCCAGTTCTCATATGAATAGAAATCAGCGATATCTTCAAGAGTTTCAAACTGCTTACCAAGATACATGTCCTCACTGCCAATCTCATCAATCATCTCAAGGGCAGCATTTACAGTCTTGTTCAACTTGGTAACATAAGGATAGGAGAGACCCGGTGATGCGCAGATCTTGAAGTTTGATATCATGGCACCGCCATAACTCTTTGCGTTGCCACTCTCACCCATTGCAGAATTGAACTCAAGGATATAATCACCGTCAGCAGCAACTGCAAATGCAAATTCATACGGTTCCTGACTCCAAACACCGTAAGGAGCAGTATATACCTGAACATTGCTTGACGTAGAGTTGGCAACAGGCTTGAATGTACCAACCTTTATCTTTGATGCAGCATCAATAGGTGACAACTGAGGATTAGCAGTAGCACTCTTTGGATATACATAGATAGTTACGTCACAACCTTCATAACCATCCCAGTTAGAAGCACTGAAACTCAGGCTGTAAACACCCTTTGTAAGAGTCATAGGATATGCATCATCATAACCAAAGAATACGTGACCACCGGCTGATGCACCTCTTGATGAGAAATACATACCGCAGTTAAAGCCGTTAGACTGTTCAGGATCTGTGTAATAAAGACGTGACTTTGAACCGATGCTCTTACCTGTACCGGTACCGGCAGCAAATGTAGTGTTGCCATCCCAGATTGTGATACCCTTAGGAACACTCTGAACGTCATTTTCAGCACGCCAGTCAGTCTCATAGAGAGCATCCAGTTCTGCATCCGGATTATGTTCGAAACTACCAAAGCCAAGGCTCATGGTTACATTCTTACCGTAATCGGTACCCTCACCCTTGATGTTCAGGAACTCAAATGTGTAGTCACCGCTAAGGTCACCCTTCTCAATGTCCTTGGCATCACGTACATATGTGGTGGTTGAGTCTGTTGATTCACTGATCTTCCAGATCTCCTTGACGCCAGACTTGGTAACGCGCAGCCAACCTAAAGCTGAGGTCTCACCTGCATCATCAAACTCAAGTTTTCTTGTAAAGTTAACAGTGATTGAGTTGATAGGCTCAAGTCCGAATGAACCATCCTCATAAGGAAGACTTGAAACCTTTGGAGGCAGGTTCTTCATTGAATATACACCCCTGTCAATGTTCGGGTTAGGAGTTGAAAGCTCATTGGTAAAGTCGTGAACTTTCTTACCGGCCTTGATCCATTCAACATCAAGGGCTGTCGGGAACAACTTGCCGTTATATTTCAGGCACAGAGCATCGTCATCAGGATTGGTGAAAGATACACGTACTGAGTCATATACGCTGAACAGACTCGGGGTAACCTTGCCAGTTGAAGGATCAGTATATGGCTTGGTCCACATGTACATGTAGCCGTCATCATGATACTCGGCAGAGTTGATCTCAACCTTTGTCCATGAGTTGGTTCTCTTACGATAGCCCCATACTGCAAAATACTCACCGCCAAGTTCAATGGCTGCAATACCGGTCTCATCCTCGGCCTTCTTGGCCAACTCCTTAAGGTTGGTCTCATAACCAAAGTCTACACGGATCATGTCATTGTGGTGCTCAACACCGCCAATCCATGACTTGGTGAGTGACATATTGTCAAGCAGGAACTCTGTACTGTCTGATGAGAATGACAGACGTACAAAGAACTTGTCAGGCTGGTTGATGCAGGTCAGGGTATCACCGGCCTTAAGGGTCTTGCCTGCTGCCTCAAGTTCTGCATCAGAGGGACGCCAGTTCCAGTCATTGTACCAGTAGTAACCGTGACGATATACATAACCGTCAGCAATTGAGTCATTCAGGTAGTAGGTCATGTAGGTAACCTTCTGCCACTGACCGTTAAAGTCAGTCTTTTCAAACTCAAACCTGTTATTATACTGATAGTTATCTGCGTCACTTACAAGACCCATTGAGAAAGGCTTCTCAGAGTTGTAGTAACCACGCATGATGTCAGCATAGAAATAAGGAGCAACCTTAGCCTTTGGAGTAGCCTTGATGTAGAATGTCAAACGGTATGATGACTCATCCTCAATGTTCAGACCACGAACGAACAGGTTTCTACGATAGTTGTCTACCTTATGGGCGCTTGAGCTGTATGTATCGGCACCGGTAGCATCAGCTGATGTGTAACTGAAATAATACTTTCCACCGTTCTCACCATATTCAGCAAAAGCAGCGTTACGCTCCTGATCCTGACCTCCGTCAAATACCAGGCCGTAATCCTCATTGGCATAAATGGCATTAGCCTTATCATTTTTGTTATTAGAGGTAACAACACCATTCTTAAGAGGAATGATACTGTCCTTTCTTACCATAAAGACCTGATAGTCTGTAGAGCCGTCATAAATGTTGGCACCGCTGACAGAGCCTGTTGCAATCTTGTTGAAATAGGTGATTTCCTTAATCGTGTCAACAGCAGTGTTACACCACAGATCCCATGCTTCATTCGGATCTACTCCGTCTTCAACCTCAAAGTTTTGAGTGAAGATTACCTTAGGATCACTAGGGTAACGTACTAAATCTTGGGATACTAAAGGCATAGTAGCCAATAGAGCCCCCGCAAATAAGTAGAATTTCTTCATAAATACAGTTATTAAAAAGGTTAATAATATAATTAGGATTATTTCATATCAAGGGAATAAACCTGTTATCTACTATATAAGGACAAACCCAAAGTTAAACTATAATTGTAAACATTATACCACAAATTAACATTTATTAACCATATTGGAATTAAACCAAGACAGGCGGACTGCATTTGCAATCCGCCTGCCTATTATAGGTTGGCTATTTAATGTTATTTGATAATAACAGTACTAGCCTCTGACTTACCGTTGATGGTAACTATTCTGATCAGGATCTGGCCAGGCTGAGGAGCAGGAACCAGGATTCCGTCAAGAGTAGTGTACTCAACCTTAACCTGAGCAGCCTCATAGCTGTCAACGAATGAGATGAGTTCCTCAAGAACCTGCTGCTCATTCCTTGCTGCAGCTTCATAATCAACACCCTCGTAAGGCTCACTCATGATTATAGCAAAGTTATCAATCATAGCCCATGAATTGACATTAGCCATCTTGATACCCAATGTTACATTGTCACCGTCAGCAACAACGACTGAATCAAGCCACAGGTTAGGCTCTTCTGGACGCGGATGAGTATCTGAACCAATGTTAGTAGGAGCAAGAATTGAGTAAACAGTATCTGAAGTGGTAGCAGAGAAGGTATGCTTATTGTTACCAGCGTCAACTGATACGTTGAAACCAACACCAATACTGTAAACACCGGCAGGCAGGTCCTCAACAGTCTGTGACATGCTTACATAAGCATTCCAGTCCATAGCAAGATATGCATCGAAGATAGGAGCCTTGCTATCATCCCAGGCAGTAGCCTCATTACCTATATGTACGTTACCTCCGTTAGGATTAACCTTCCAACCCGGGAATATATCCTCAGACTCACCGGCTTTTGCCTTCCAGCGATCATGCGGCTCACCCCACTGGTAGTAGTACTTGTCAACCTGGTCATTGGTAAGAGTAGAATAGAGGTTGAAGTTGCGGATAAAGCCTGACAGGTCAAGAGTATCTGACAACTCACCGTTCTCAGCAATCTCCTTATAGATGGCAACCTTGATGGCGCTCTTCAATACATCAGCAAGTTTAAGGTCATCAAATACAAGACCTTCAATTCTTGACTCAATCTCATCTGTTGCATCACCAAAGTCAGCATTCACCTTCTTGGCGAGACGGGCGAGAGACTTGACACGTACTGTTGTAGCGGCCGAAGCAGCGATAAATGCATTGTACTCGTTAACAGCAGCATTCAAATCAGCAATAGCCTTGCTAAGATTATCATCTGAAATAGTGGCAAGATCATCAAACAATGCAAACGCATTATCAAGTTCATCCTGCAGATTAGCATACTCATCAATAGTAGTAGCAGCATTAGGATCATTAACGATATTATCAGCATTCTCAACTGACTTGAAATAATCCTTTGTAAGAGCTCTACGATCATCCATCAACTTACCAACTGAATCCAATTCTGCCTTAACAGCATTGATTTCGTCATCAGTCTGGTCAAAGCACTCATAACCGCCATACATTGAAACATAATAATCCATTGACAAGTAAGCTTCAGTCTGATCATAATCTACACCGTCAAGATCAGAGATAGAATCACCATAAGCCTCTAACTTAGCCTCAAGATCACTGTATGAAGCCCACATTGCATCAACAACACTGAAACGAGCCTTAAGAGCAATGTTTGCTTTGTTGAGGCTGTCTGTTACAGCAGTGTAACGACTTGGCTTGGTGTCATAGAAGTCAACATAGGTATCATAAACAAGTTTGGTTGCCTCATAAGCCTCACCTGAGTACTGATACTCGTCTGCATCAACAATTTCAAAGCTCTTGTCAAGACCTGCAATAGCATCGTTCAGACTCTTAACATAAGGATAACCGAGAGTGAAGTTAGACTCAATGTTCAAATACCACAGAATCTTACCACCCTTGTGGCCACCACCCCATGAACCTTCATTCGGGAGAGTAAGAGCCAACTTATAGGTACCTGCAGCAAGATTTGCAGAAATAGCATAATCCTTAACTTCATCAACCTGACCACCTTCATCTGGCTTGAAACCAGTACCGCCATATGAATTCTTGGCAATTTCAGCGCCGTTTGCATCATAAATGAATACAACCATGTTGGCATCATCATTCCATGAACCCTTCTGGCAACCGGTTACACCAAATGAGAATGAATATGAACCAGGCTCGTCAGCTGTAAATGTAAAGAACAGTTTGCAGCAGTTGTTTGCATTGTTCTCTGCACCGGTGCTTACACCATAAAGACCCCACATGAGACCCTTTTCATATGCACCACTGAATGACTTGATCTTTGCAGCACATCTGTCACCAGAGAATCCTGAGATACCCAGAGTCTTAACATCTGTAGTATAATCATCACTGTCATCGTAATCTGCAAAGTCAATAGAAGCAGCAACATCAGCCATTACGGTCTGACCGAATGAGTAGTCAATAACGGTATTCTTGGCATAGTCAGTACCAAAGCCCTGAATGTTAGCCAGAGTGAATGAGTAGTCACCATCAAGAGCACCGTTCTTGTTTATGTCACTAGCCTGACGGGTAAATGTGAGAATTGAATCAGCCTCGGCACCAGCCTCCTGAGCAGAAGGAATCCAGAACTCCTTGACACCGTCCTTCTCTACTATAAGCAGAGCATACTTTGATGAAGCACCTTCCTCAGGAGCAATCAGAACCGGTCTTGAGAACTGGAACTGAACTGAGTTGAGGTCACCGTCAAGATGGAATGAACCCTTTTCATACTGCAGGTCTGTCAATACAGGAGGCAGGTTCTTCATAGAATAAACGCCCTTGCCAATGTTGGGGTTAGGAGTGGCGATCTCATTTGAGAAGTCATGAACCTTCTTGCCATCCTTGATCCAGTCAGTATTAAGAGCCATCGGGAAATTGCTACCGGTATAGTTAAGACGGAGAGCCTTCTCATCAGGATTCTTGAAACTTACAAGTACTGAATCATAAACATTGAACTTGTTGACGATATACTGTGAGCCGTTAATGGTCGGCTTGGTCCACATGTACATGTAACCGTCATCATGATACTCAGCTGAGTTGATGTCAATCTTATACCACTTCTGGTTTCTAGCGCGGTAACCCAAAACCTCAAAGTACTCACCACTAAGTTCAATTGCATTTACAAAGCTGTTCTTACCGGCCTCAACGGCAAGGTCCTTAAGGTTGGTCTGATAGCCAAAGTCAACACGAATCATGTCATCGTTGTACTCAACACCGCCAATCCATGATTTGGTAAGAGAGATGTTATCAACTGCGAACTCTGTGCTGTCTGATGCGAATGACAGACGTACAAAGAACTTGTCAGGCTGTTTTACGTGCTTAAGAGAATCGTTTGCACCCAGGGTTACGCCTGCAACTGCAAGAGCATCGTCAGAAGGACGGAATGACCATTCTGAACCACCTGCCCACCAATAAGCGGTATAGCAGAAACCGTCAGCAATAGAGTCATTCAGATAGTAGGTCATGAATGTAACCTTCTCCCACTTGTCAAACTCAAAGTCCTCTTTCTTGTACTCGAAAGTAGTATTGTACTCGTATGGGTGATCTGAGCTGCTGTTTGCAACATAACCCATTGAGAAAGGCTTCTCTGAATGGAAATAACCACGCATTACATCTGCATAGAAAGTGGGTTTGGTTTTACCTTTAGCCCTAGCCTTAACATAAAGAGTCAAACGGTATGATGACTCATCCTGAACGTCAAGACCACGTACAAACAGGTTACGACGATAGTTAGGAACTATACCGTCGCTATAGTTTGCAGCACCCTTTGCATCACCTGATGTGTACTGGAAGTAGTATTTACCACCATCCTCACCATATTCAGCGAAAGCGATATTACGCTCCTGATCCTCACCATTGTCAAAGTACAATGTGTAGTCATCAGCATCATAATAGCCACCAGCAATATCACCGGCATCATCAGTTGTCATTACACCGTTCTTCATTAAAATCAGTGAGTCTTTGACAAAAGTCGTATTCCATTCAGCAGCAGCATCTGTGTAAATGGCAATGTTGCTCTCTGAACCTACATGGTTAATGTAGGTAAGCTGACGAAGGGTGTCAACAGCTTTGGTTGACCACTGTTCCCAGGCAGCATCGGCATCAAGACCGCCGGTTGCTTCAAACTTCTGGGTAAACATGACCTTCGCATCATCGGGAGTACGAACGACTGTCGCCTCTTCCACCTGAGCCATAACGCTGGCAGGTAATGCCAACATTAAGATTCCAGTCAAAAATAAGTCTCGTTTTTTCATAAAAATAAAGTTTAAATTGATAATTAGGTTGAAAAAAACTTTTTTTCCTTTTTAGATTAATAACTAAATTTTCTATCTCAATATTTAATCCTCTCCCACAGCCGTAATCCGGCTGCGAGAGAGAGATTGAATCAATAATAAATTGACGTGTTCAAACGCAGGAACCAACTCTGCGGGAACAGGTCCTCATCACCATCATCACCCTTAAGGGTATTATAGAGATCACTGCCACGGCCAGCAAAAGGATTAGCTGTAGTAGCATCATCCCTTGAAGCAACTCTGTCAGCAAAGAACGCCTTGTCAAACTTTATCTGCTCTTCACTCAGATCAGGTTTGGCAGGATCATATTCACCTTTATCATATGAACGGTGCATTGAGATTCTCATAAGGTCACCAAAACGATAACCCTCAAAGCAGGTCTCAAGTGCCATTTCATCAAGAATCATCTCCTCAACCCTACGGATTGTGTCAATCACGCTGTTACCAACGCTCTCTGCAGGATCAAGAGTAATCTTATAATACTTGTTCATGGCAGCATCACCGGATCCGCGTGAATGGATACCCATATTGACGCCTCTGGAGTTGTTGTCATTTGAAGCAGGTCTTACATAATCAGCAGCAGACGGATTGTTGGGATCATTATTGATGTTTATCTGATCCGTAACAATCTGGTAGCGCACTGTATCGAAATAGTTTATCGGGAATACAATACCCAGTGCCGTTGCTTTGTCCTGTTCCGTCAAGTTAATTCTCTCTAAAATAAAACTTTCAGTAAGGCCGTTCTTGAGTACTGCAAATGCCATATTTGGTAAGCCAGCTCTATTCAGGGCCTCAGCAAGCCTCAAATATACGACATCCTTTCGATATAAAGAAATTTTTTCTGAATTAATTTTCTTTAACGTTTGACGGGACGTGTTTTCAAGCAATGATTTGATGTCTTTGGCATTGGCTGCCTTGACCTCAAAGATTGACTGTAATCTCAAGTCACCGCGCAACAGAGGATTGACCTGCATACCCTCAGGATCAGACATATACTCGGCAACGGAAACACCGGTAAGAGGTCTGATGTTATGATAGCAGTATACCTGACGCTGGCTAAGACTTGCCATGGCATTTGACCAGGTAAGTTGCGGATAGTAGCGGTTCTCCTCAGTTGAGTTGAATATGTCTGGCAACTTGCTGGTTACGCCTGCATACTCTTCGGATGCCATGGGAATATAGGTAATAGGCTTGGCGTTTGTACCGAAGTTTGAAGCATAGCTGTCTTCACCTAACTTGGTGAATGTAGTACCGTTCCACAGAATCATACCGGTTCCTGTGCTGACAGTATTAAGGATATCTGCCTGATTGTTGAAATAAAGGTAATCATGATAGTACTTGGCAGCCTTTTCAAACTGCTCTGACCAGAGATAGAGGTCACCCATGATCAGACGTACCGGAATGAGAAGGTCCTTTGAATCATGTTTCTGTGATTTTGAACCCTCATCATTGTCATCACCACCAAGACTGCCATAGTTGAGAAGCTTGTAATCAGGATATCTGTTCTCATTTTTTTCAAACTCAACCAAAAGTTCCTTTGCAAGAGTCTTGATATCCATCAGTCTGAAATTTCCATTGGTAGCCTCATCACCGCTGGTGATAGGTTTGTCTACATAATAGACACGACCGTAAATCTGAGCCATCTGCAGATATGTCCATGCCCTGTAGCAGAGTACGGGAATATACTCCTTGAGGAATACGTTCTTACCGTTTGAATAGAGGGTGGTATCAACATTTGCAAGGAAATAGTTGCAGTTGTTTATGACAGCATAATAATCAATCGGACGATTATACTTGTTGTCAGCACTCAGATTTGCAAAATCATAATTGTAAAGTTCTTTAATCTCAGGAGACGGATTCTGATTTTTGGTGGTTACAAGATCACCACGAATCTCTCCCAAAAGAACGGTACGGTCAGCTATCTCCTGTATCTTCTGGATTATACCCATTACTGAGTAAACAGTATCCTGGGCAGTCATTTCATGACCATAATCATAAGTAGTGGAATCAACCTTGAGCATATCCTCACAAGAGGAGATTCCAGCCGTAAAGATAACGGCCAAGGCTAAAGTGAATATTGTTTTTGCTTTCATATTCAAACAGTATTATAGATTAATCTTCAATCCAAGCGAGAAATTGGTGGACTGGGGTAACAGTCCGCGGTCAATTCCACGGGTAAGGATATCATTGCTAGTAGAGAACTCAGGATCAGAACCGAGATACTTTGTCAGAGTAAACAGATTGTTGGCTGAACCCCAAATGGTAATACCCTGCAGATAAGTCGTAGCCATAGGAATCTTATAACTCAAGGTAACGTTCTTTAAACGCAGATATGAGCCATCCTCAATCCAACGGTCTGAGAAACGTGAGTTTCCGTGAGGATCACCATAAGAAAGTCTGGGTATATCCGCAATCTGACCCTCGGTAGCCCAACGGTTGGTAACAGCAACTGTCTGATTCATGAAGCGTGAACCACTCTCAAGAATCATACGCTCATAGTTATAAATATCACCTCCCAATGAGTATGTGAATGTTGCACTCAAGGTAAAGTTACTTACGCTCAACTTTGTAAACAGACGGCCGTAGAATTTAGGATTGGGATCACCAATCTGAACCATATCCTTACTGTCAAGGATTCCGTCCTGGTTTGTATCAACAAAACGGACATCACCACCAACAGGAAGAACATCGCCATCAACGGTATTGATCTTGTAACCGGCCTTAACAGCTTCTTCAGTAGTAGCAAATACTCCATTGGTCTTATATCCGTAGAATATTCCAACGGGGCTTCCCTCCTGAGTCCTGATTGTAGCATCAAGGTAGGTGTTGTTCAAAGCTCTGCCATCAGGCAACTTTGTAACCTTATTGGTATAGTGACCTATACTTGCGCCAGCCTCCCACTTAACCATGTTGGTATTTATGAGTTTGCCGTTGAGAACAACGTCAAAGCCAACATTTGACAGAGAACCGCCGTTGCTCCATGAGTTTGGAATACCGGTCAGATATGACAGGCTGCTTATGGAGAGCAGGTTGTCCGTTACGCTGTAGAACATATTGGCTGAGAGTGACAGCTTGTTGTTGAACATATTCATATCCAATCCTGCCGTGAGTTTCTTGGTAGTCTCCCACTGCAGTGAGTTGTTACCGATATTGGAGAGTGCAACACCCTGCATCTGAACAACCTTTACAGGATAGAAATAGGTCTTGGCTGCAGAATCATCAAATCCGTCATTACCTGTCAGGTCAAATCCTGCATTCAACTTAAGGTAGTTAATCATAGGAACCTTAAACCAGGGCTCTGAAGATACTATCCACGAACCTGAGATTGAAGGGAACAAGCCCCATGGCACACCGAACAATTTGAGTCCGTTGGATACATCACCTCCGAATCTGGATGAAGATGAGATACCCAAAGCAGCTGAAACGTAGTACTTCTCACGATAGTTGTAGTTACCCTGAGCCCACCAGGTAAGAGAGATGTCAGTAGCATCACTACCGTCAGTCTTCTTGAACTTGAGGGAGTTAGTCATGTTAGGAGTCTTATCGTTACCGGAGTTGTATCCCTCCATTGA
>Ga0265301_10003768_pt1 | contig 15772 bp, 11 predicted proteins | sample AusTroGonzalo_MG_2_FD_193488 | JGI IMG/M metagenome (GOLD analysis project Ga0265301, IMG submission 193488) | Bovine rumen microbial communities from tropical cattle in Woodstock, Queensland, Australia - Gonzalo_04 | ecosystem: Host-associated > Mammals > Digestive system > Stomach > Rumen ...
ACTATCTTTGAATGTTGTGAACAAGGTGATAAAATGGCCATCGAGGTGTTCCGTCGTACAGGTGAGATCTTAGGTCTTGGATTGGCTAACTATGCTTCAATCATTGATCCCGAGGCCATCATCCTGACGGGTGGTATTTCGCATGCCGGAAAGTGGCTCCTTGATCCTCTGTCAGAGTCGTTCGAGAATCATGTCTTCGGCAATATGAAAGGCAAAATCAAGATCCTTGTGTCAAAGCTCAACGACCGTGAGCGTGACGTTTTAGGTGCCAGTGCTTTGGCATGGAGCGTACCCGAATATTCACTATTTAAGTGAGAATTAAGAATTTAGAATTAAGAGATATCAGTGAACGTAGATAAGATAAACGAAATCATCAACGCAAACCCTAACCTGAGTACCGCCCTCGGGATGGAGTTTATCTCCACACCTGAGGACGATACTTGTTTGGCACGTATGAAGGTCGACGAGCGCAATCGCCAGCCCTTTGGCTTCCTCAGTGGTGGTGCCTCTCTGGCATTAGCCGAGAACGTGGCAGGTGTCGGTTCTTCAGCCCTCTGCCCTGGTTGTGCCTGTGTGGGCATTGAGGTCAGTGGCAGTCATGTGAAGGCGGTAGTGGAGGGTGACACGGTGACGGCCTATGCCAGGATGTTGCATCAGGGAACGACGCTGCATGTCTGGAATGTCGACATCAAAGACACCGCTGGCGACCTCATCTCGAACGTACGTGTCACCAACTATATCATTAAACAGAAGAGGTGATGTCAGCATTAGCAGTCTATCGTCTGCCGTATGGGAAGTTTGCGACAATGATTCAGCAGACTGACGGTGAGCCTGCAGAACTGTTATCGTGTGCCGAACTTAATGGGAGGCAGGGCTTTGTGATGGCTCCCTTCGAGATTACCGATAGTCATCCGATACTCTTGATTCGGCCTGATAAGGTGGAACGGATTTCGGTGGAAAGAGGAATGAGAAATGAAGAAAATTCCTTTCTACAGGACATTTCTTGCGTCCCTCCGGTAGCAAGCGAGCAGAGCTCGAGCGCTCCTTCCACTTTCCGCTTTTCGCTTTCCACTCCTAATACTTATGCCATCGATTTTGCCAATTTCCACTCCCAACTGGAACTGGGAACTTTTCGTAAGATTGTTTTGGCACGATGTGCTGAGGAGGAATTGGCTGAGAGTATCATGCCCATGGAACTCTTCTACCGTGCCTGCGACCTTTATCCCCGTATGTTTATCTCGCTGGTATGTACGAAGAAGGGCGGTTGTTGGCTGACGGCCACCCCCGAGATTCTGTTGGAAGGCAAGGGTACTGACTGGCGCACAATCGCATTGGCTGGTACTGTTCGCTTGGAGGGAGAACAACTGTCTGGAGAGGGTGAGACCGTCAATTGGTCTACCAAGAACATTCAGGAACAGCGCTATGTGGCTACATATATCGCAGAGTGTTTGGAGCAGTTTACGTCAGAGTTCTCTGAAGAAGGACCTTTCTCCGTGAGAGCTGCCAATCTGGTTCATCTGCGCAGTGACTTTACGTTTACGCTGCCTTCGAATGACCATTTGGGCGACTTGCTACAGGCTCTTTATCCTACGCCAGCCGTGTGCGGACTTCCCAAGCGTGAGACCTTTCATTTCATTACGCACAATGAGCATACGCCACGTTTATATTATAGTGGTTTCCAAGGATGGTTGGGTGAGGAGGAAACGCATCTCTATGTGTCGCTGCGATGCATGAAGGTTGAGGATCGTCGCTATTACCTCTATGCAGGAGGTGGTCTGCTTAAGGACAGCACCGAAGAGCAGGAATGGCAGGAGACTGAGGCCAAGCTCGAAACCATGCGGGGACTTTTAGTGAAAAGTGAATAGTTAATAGTAAAAAGTGTATAGCAATAAAGATAATGTAAATATACTGACAGCGCTGCTTGTCGCTCATGGCATCAAACATGCTGTGGTCTGTCCTGGTAGTCGTAATGCACCGATTGTGCATAACCTCAATGAGTGTCCTGATATCCAGTGTTATCCTGTGACTGACGAACGCAGTGCAGGCTTCTATGCTTTAGGCATGTCGCAGGCCATCAAAGCGCCAGTCGCTGTCTGTGTCACCAGTGGTACGGCTTTGTTGAATCTCGCCCCAGCCGTTGCTGAGGCTTACTATCAGCATGTCCCCTTGGTGGTGATCTCGGCAGACCGTCCCCCTCAATGGATCAACCAGCTTGACGGCCAGACACTGCCACAGCCCGATGCCCTTGGATGTTTTGTCCGCAAAGCCGTTACCCTCCCAGAGGGGAGCAAGAACGAGCAACATTGGTACTGCAATCGTTTGGTAAACGAGGCGCTTATGATTAAGAACGCCCCTGTTCATATCAATGTTCCCATCAGTGAACCCCTGTTCGATTTCTCTGTACCTTCGCTGTCTGCAGAGCGCAAGATCGATTGGCTGCCAGCTGATATCTCTGCCAGTACCCTGAGTCATGTCACACGCATGTTCCTTCAGGCCAAGCGCCCTATGCTCATCAGCGGACAGCCGATGAATCCGCTCATGGATGAGGCTGTCAGTTTGGTGGTTGATGATGAAAGTTATGTGCCAGACTTCGTCCTGTATATCGGAGGTTCTATCGTCAGTAAGCGCCTGAAGCACTTTTTGAGGAAAGCTAAGGAGACGTGGGTTGTCAATGAGACGGGTGAGGTCACAGATACATTCATGAACCTGACGCATGTCGTGCAGGGCGATGGTGAGGCTGTGGCTGATCATATCCGATATATGTTGGTGACGGAACCTCATCCCTTTGTGAAGCTGTGGGACGAACTCTTAGAGCGTCTGCGCCATCATGCAGAGAACTACGAGCCAGCTTATTCGCAGATGGCTGCTGTGAAATACTTTGAGTCGCAGGTGGGTGATGCCGTAGTCCATTATGCCAACAGCTCCGCCATCCGTCTGGCCAACAGCTTTGCCCGTTCCCATCTCATCTTCTGCAATCGTGGCGTAAACGGCATCGAAGGCTCACTATCCACAGCCGCAGGCTACTCTGTGGCATCAGACGAGCGTGTGTTCTGCGTTATTGGCGACCTGAGTTTCTTCTACGATCAGAATGCATTGTGGAACCAGAACCTGCGTGGCAACCTTCGCATCTTGTTGCTGAATAATGGTCGTGGGGGAATCTTCAATATGCTGAAGGGGCTGGAGCAGAGTCCTGTCCGTGATAAGTTCGTGGCTGCTGAGCACCATACCACCGCAGAGGGCATCTGTCGACAGAATAATGTGGTCTATCTGTCTGCTTCCGATATGCCTCAGATGCGTTCTGGCATCGACACCTTATTATATATAGAGAGCGACCGTCCTGTGCTCCTTGAGGTCTTTACCGATGCCGATGCTGACGAGCGGGTATTGAAGGATTACTATCATTCGCTTAGTATTTGAAGCTTGAGCCGCCCACGAACTCTCGCATAATCGAGGTGGGTGGAATCTCCTTGTCGCTGACGGGCAGGAAGAAACGCAGGAACTTCAGCAATCGATGAGCCTCTGAGTACTCCGGACAGTTCTTGGGTACTGAGGTGAGGATGATCTCAGCATGCGTCCTCAGTACGGCAAACTCGATGGTCAGCGCTGAGTTGAACATCACGTCGGCAGTCTCCTGATAGGGGAAGATCCACTGGTCTTCAGCCTCGCAAACATTCTTCCATTGGGCGATAGTCTGCTGGGCGGTATAAGCGCCCTTATTGTAGTCGCGGATGATTCTTCTGAGCAGACGATTATCGCGGACTGGTATCCAGTTGTGATCGTCGAGCGAGATACTGGTGAGGGCAGAGATATAGATCTTGTATTTCAGCGAGTCTGGCAGTTTCTGTGTCAGTAGTGGGTTCAGGGCGTGGATGCCCTCGATGATAAGCACCGTATCACTACCGAGTTTCAGTTTCTTGCCGTTCATCTCACGCTTGCCTGTCACAAAGTTGTATTCTGGAATCTCCACACGTTCGCCTGCCATCAGTCGCATCAGATGGTCTTCCATCAAGTGGTAGTCCACTGTCTCGATATTATCGAAGTCATAGTCACCGTTAGGCAGTTTTGGCGTGTCCAAGCGGTTCACGAAGTAATCGTCTGTAGAGAACGATACGGGCCGAAGTCCGCAGGCCAGCAGCTGCACGCTGAGTCGTTTGCAGAAGGTTGTTTTGCCTGATGACGAGGGCCCAGTGATGAGCACGATCCTCACAGGGTCCTTTTCCTGATGGAATCGACGGTCTATCTCCTCGGCTATCTGCACGATCTTCTTTTCTTGCAGGGCCTCAGAGACTTGTATCAGCTCTGAGGCGTAACCTCGCATGATGGCCTTGTTCACGTCGCCAGCATTCGAGAGTCGCATGATGATATCCCAACGTGTCTTTTCGGCAAACATGCTGAAGGTCTTGGGCTGCTCCACTTTCTCGGCTACCTTCAGGGGATTATTCCAGTCTGGCACTCTCAGTAGCAGACCGTCTTCATAGCGCTCCAGATCCCACACCTTCAGATAGCCTGCACTGGGCACCAACGGACCGTAATAGTAGTCGACGGTGTCGCCCAACGTGTAGTAATCGCTGTAGATCTGACCACTGGTTTCCAGAAGCTTCACCTTGTCTTGGAATCCTCGTTCGGTAAACACGCGGATGGCCTCTTCTGTCGTTGCCTCCGTCCTGCGGAAGGGTATATCGAGGTCTATGATCTCCTGCATCCGAGCCTTGATCTGTGCCACATCCTCGTCGGATACCAGATTCTTGACACCTTTCTTTAAATTACAGTAGTATCCCCTCGACAGCGAGTGCTCGATAAAGAGCTTTGATCCAGGGAATACATCCTGCGTCGCCTTGTAGAGCAGGAAACTCAGGGAGCGCACATACACTCTGTGGCCGCTCCCCTCACGGGCATCGAAGAACTCTACATCGCGATTCTGGTAGAGCCTGAACTTCAGTCCCTGCGAGGTGTTGTTCACTTTGGCAGATACTACGGGGTAGGGCAGGTGTATCTCGTCGGCAAATGCCTGATACACATCGAGCAGCGAGGTCCCCTCTGGGAAGCTCTTTGTTACATTGTTGTTCTTGCAGCGGATCTGTAGCATATTATATTGTTTGGTTGGCGCAAAGGTAGTCATTTTTTGCCAAACCACCAACGCTTTATAGGTGTTTTCTTTGTTTTCCCCCAGAGAAAACGATGTTTTCCCTGAGAGAAAACAGTGTATTCTCTGAGAGAAAAGAGCGTTTTCTCTCAGGGAAAAGAACGTAAGGACTTATCTCTAGCGCATCAAGCCTTCTGAAGTCGCATCGTAAATCCTTTCCCGAAAGATTTTCTCCGATTTATTTGTTACTTTCAGAAAATATGCTTATATTTGCAACCGAATCATATTATTCAGATCAACAACTAGAAACTTTATGAGTATGAAAAAACTGATGATGATGGCACTCCTGATGGTTATGTCCGTCACTGCCAAAGCCCTGAGTTATGAAACGGCCCGCTCAGAGGCCCTGTTCTTGTCTGACAAGATGGCCTATGAGCTGAATCTCTCTCCATCTCAGTATGAAGCTATCTATGAGATCAATCTCGACTATTTCATGTGTGTAGGCTCGAAGCTTGATCTCTATACCGATCTGTGGAAGCAGCGTAACTTTGAAATACAGCAGGTGCTGACGCCATACCAGTACGATAACTTCCTCCGACTGAAATATTTCTATCGTCCGTTGGGATGGCGTGATGGTCGTTGGGAGTTCAGGATCTACCGTGTATATCCAAATCGCGGCCACTTCATGATGGCTCGTCCGAGGGCTTATGGCCACTATCGCGGAGGCCGCCACTTCGGAGCACGCCCAGGTGGTCCTGGTCGTGTTGGCCCAGGTCCTCGTGGCGATGTGCGTCGTGGAGGTCCAGGCGGTAATCGCATAGCTCCGCCACGTAGCAACAACCTCCGTGGTCCTGCACCTCGTCCGAATAATATGAGGGATCGTGGCCCTGCTCCTCGTCAGAATCAGATACGAGGCAATGGCCCAGCCCCTCGTCCTAATCAGTTCCGAGGCGGCAATGGCGGTAATCGTCAGGGTGGTCCTAATGGCGTTACTCGCAGGACTGAAACCCGTCAATTGGCTCCACAAGGCCGTACCACTCCAAATGGCATGGTGCAGCGTGTGGGTGGCACATCACGGACTACTGTGACAACGCGCCCAAGCCAGAACCAGCGTCCTCAGCAGGCCCAGCGCCAGCAAGGTCAGCAGCGTTCTCAAGGCCAGCGTCCGCCACAAGGTCAGCGCCCTCGTCGCTAATTAAATAATTGATATGAAAGTAAGAAATTGGAAAACCGTTAGAGAGTTTAAAGAGATTCTGTTTGAGGAATATAATGGCATTGCGAAGATTACGATCAACAGACCGCAGTATCGCAATGCCTTCACGCCAAAGACAACGTGGGAACTGAGTCAGGCCTTCGCCATGTGTCGCGAGATGCAGGAGGTGAGTGTGGTGCTGTTGACTGGTGCTATGAGCGAGGTGCCTGAGGGCAAGACCTTGGGCGATGTGAAGCACGCGTTCTGTTCTGGTGGCGATATGCATGTGAAGGGGCGTGGCGGCTATGTCGATGATGAAGGCGTGCCCCGTCTGAGTGTACTCGATGTACAGATGCAGATCCGTCGTCTGCCCAAGCCCGTGATCGCTATGGTGAATGGTTATGCGATAGGTGGTGGCCATGTGCTGCACCTTGTCTGCGACCTGACCATCGCTTCGGAGAATGCCATCTTCGGACAGACAGGTCCCAAGGTAGGCTCGTTTGACGCAGGCTTTGGTTCCAGTTATCTGGCCCGTATCGTGGGACAGAAGAAAGCACGTGAGATCTGGTTCCTCTGTCGCCAGTATACAGCAAAGGAGGCTGAGGCGATGGGTATGGTGAACAAGGTCGTACCCATCGAACAGTTGGAAGACGAGTGCGTGGCCTGGGCCGAGGAGATGATGGAGCGTTCGCCATTGGCACTCCGTATGATCAAGGCAGGACTGAATGCAGAGCTTGATGGTCAGGCAGGTATCCAAGAATTGGCTGGCGATGCCACAATGCTCTATTACTTCCTCGACGAGGCGCAAGAAGGCGGCAAGGCCTTCCTTGAGAAGCGCAAACCCGACTTTAAGAAATATCCCAAACTGCCGTAAGGTTTAGCCACGGAAGAACACGGATTTATACGGAGATAGTAATTCTATGCAATTTGAGATAGAAGAAAAGACACTCCATTTCAAGCAGCCGGCAGGGACGTCGAGAGGGGTCTATACCACAAGGAAAAGCTGGTTCGTCCATCTGAAGGACGGCGATAGAGAGGGAGTGGGGGAATGTGCCCCGCTGCCAGACCTGAGTTGTGACGCAAGGCCTGACTATGGGGAGGTGTTGGCAAAGATGTGCGAGGAATTCTGCCAGCGGCAGGAATCACAGGTGGAACAGTCCCCCTGTGATTCGTTCGAGGCACTACGAGACTATCCATCGATGCTCTTCGGACTGGAAACGGCGCTACTTGATTTAAGGAGTCCTCTCTCACCTCTCACCACTCACCACTCAGCTCTGTTATTCGACACCGCCTTTGCCCGTGGTGAGGTAGGTATTCCCATCAATGGACTGGTGTGGATGGGCAGCTATGAGGAGATGTTGCAGCGTATGGAAGAGAAACTTGAAAAGGGTTTCCGCTGCGTGAAACTGAAGATTGGTGCCATCGACTTCGATCAGGAGCTTGATTTGGTCAAACGTATCCGTGAACGATTCTCTTTCCATGAGGTAGAGCTACGGCTTGATGCCAATGGGGCTTTCCCCTACGAGGATGCACTCTACAAACTGGAACTTCTGTCGCAGTATGCCATCCACAGCATCGAACAGCCTATCCGTCAGGGTCAGTGGGCCTATATGGCAGAGCTATGCAGGGAGTCGCCTCTGCCCATCGCCCTCGACGAAGAGTTGATTGGCGTGAACGATCCAGAGATGAAACGGCACATGCTTAACATCATCAAACCCCGATATATCATCCTGAAACCCTCGTTGCATGGTGGTATGCAGGGTTGTAGGGAGTGGATAGAGACAGCCCGCGATATGGGCATCGGCTCGTGGATTACCTCAGCCTTAGAAAGTAATATCGGCCTGAATGCCATCGCTCAGTTTGCCTCGGATGTCTATGGCGACGATATCCGTATGCCGCAAGGACTGGGCACAGGACAGCTTTTTACCGATAATATTGAGATGGGGCTGGAGATCAGGGGCGACAAACTATGGAGAACTTTTTAGTTTACGGTTTATAGTTTACAGATGATTACACTGGAGGCGTTTTTGGAGGAATGGCACAACGATAGCCCTTATGTGAGGGTCCAGACGAGTGGTTCTACAGGAGCGCCCAAGCCGATGCTTGTGGAGAAACGGCGTATGCTGGCTTCGGCCCGTAGAACGAATGACTTTCTTGGCCTGAAGCCTGGCGATACGGCTCTGCTCTGTATGTCGCTCGATTATATCGCTGGCAAGATGATGGTGCTGAGAACCATAGAGCGCCATCTCCAACTCATTTACGTGGAGCCGTCAGGACATCCGTTGGCGATGATACACGAGGGACAGCCCTCATGTATCACCTTTGCGGCGATGGTGCCGATGCAGATGTATAATTCGTTGCAGGTGCCAGAGGAGAAAGAAAGGCTTAAGCAAATTAAGCATCTGATTATTGGCGGTGGGGCGATTGATGAGGCCTTGGCCGATGAACTAAAGGCCTTTCCTAACAACGTGTGGAGTACCTACGGCATGACAGAGACGCTCTCGCATATAGCGCTGAGACGTTTAAACGGCGAGGAGACCTCTGACTGGTACACACCCTTCCCTTCTGTAGAGGTGAATCTCTCGGAAGATGATTGTCTGGTGATTGATGCTCCAGAGGTATGCGAGGAACGACTCGTCACCAATGATATCGCCGAGTTGGATGGCAAAGGCCGTTTCCGCATCTTGGGACGTAAGGACAATGTCATCTGTTCAGGAGGCCTGAAGATTCAGGCCGAGGAGGTAGAGCGATTGCTTCATCCCCACTTGCGCGTACCTTATTTAATAACTAAACGACCTGACGAGAAGTTTGGCGAGGTAGTCGTGCTGCTGACGGAAGGGGATATGGAGACAGCGAAGACGGTCTGCGAATCGGTGTTGCCAAAATACCAACGCCCGAAGGCTTATGTCCATGTTAGCGAGATTCCCCTTACAGAAACAGGAAAGCCTGCCCGAAGGCAGGCTCAGCAATTAGCTAAAGACGCATAAACCAAAGTCTTTTGCCAAATCCTTTTTTAGAACGTGGCAGGCTCGCGTTTGCCCCACCAGCCAATCCACCAGTCGAGGTCGATGTCCTTATAACTCTCTGGTGCGATGCGCACTTTTGTATTCTGATTGTCCTTTCCCAACAAGAAACGGTCGATATAAGCCTCTACCTCAGGGAACTGCACCTCCGGCAATTGACAGTGGCCATGGTTGGCAACGATGGAATAGCCCACACGATCGTCGATGCCGAATTGCTCCCATACCTTGATGGCTCCGTTCATGGAGACATAGGCAGAGGGATCGGCCAGCCATACGAAGTCGGGATTGCCTAACATGAGCAGGGCTCGTGGACATACCATTGCAGCCAGTTCGTGATGGTCGTGGGGCAGATAGGACACGTTCTCCTCGCCGTAGTTCTCACGCATGCTTTCCATAAACCAGTTGTAGTCCGTCTTGTCGAGGTTCTCTACGGCTTCAGCACCAGGTTGGATATTCAGATATCGGGAGTAGCGCCAGGCTGCTGCTCCTCCGCCACCAGGCTCCTGGGCGATGGTAAGAGCTACGCGCTCATCGAAGGCACCACAGAAGAGAGCCATCTTGCCTGCATAGCTGCAGCCCGTCACACCGATATGCTTTGTGTCGATCTTCGTTACCTCAGGACCGAGTTGCTGCAGTCCGTCAATCAGACGGCTCAGTCCCCATGCCCATTCGCTGTAGGCACCATTGTCCTTGAGGTCAGGATAGAGACGATCGAAATCGTAGTTGCCACGGCCTGCGGGTTTCTTACCGAAGCGGGCACCGAACTGGCTGTAGTTGTTCACCTGCGCCTCACGGTAGATCATCGTGGCGATGGGGCGCTTTTCGAAGATGCTCTTAGGCAGGGCAATACCGCTGGTGCCGATCATCAGTGGGTAGGGGGCCTCTCCAATGGAGGGATAGCTGATGAGGGCGCTGAGTTCGAGCGACTGGTCGCCGATGGTAACGACAACCTTTAGTGTGTCGCCGTCCATGCGTGCCTTGACGGCAGAGGGATCGACGGCAGGTTTGGTGCCGATCTCGTAATGCTGGATCTCCTTGGCTATCTCACCACGACGCAGGCTCCAGTCCTTGAAGTCCGTAATACGTCCGCTACCGTCAGACCACGTCAGAGGGTCAGGCAGAGGATCCACTTTGTTGCCCTGCTCTTTGGTGGGCAGCACGGGAGTGGCGTTGATACCTGTGTTCTCTGTCTCATAGACGAGTGGCAGCTGCTGTGCCTGGGAACAGACGCTTGTCAGCAACGCTGCCGTCAGCATGAATAGTTTCTTCATATTCCTTACGTTTTATTGTTAGTGACTTATTCTCTTTATAAAAGAGATAGGACTACCCTCGCGAGCGGCCCTATCCGCGATTAGTTAGTAATATGATCAGGTCTATTAAGTTGATTGGTTGAACGTTTAGCACTCTCTGTAGAAGTCGAGCGCCTCGTATATGTCTTCCTTCGTGGCGGTCTGGTTGATGCGGATGTCTCCGATACCGCCTAAAAGGGTGAAATTGATCGTGCCTGCCACGTTCTTCTTGTCGTGGGTCATCAACTCCAGAAGGGTGGGGTAGTCGTCACAGGTGATGTCCATCTTCCCGTAGTGCTCCTTGATGAAACTGACTGTCTGGTGCATCTTGTCTGAGGGGAATCCCGTCTTGATGGTGCTGAGGTATAGCTCGCTGATGAGACCGTAGGCTACAGCATAGCCGTGGAGTATTGGCTTGTGCTTCAGGGCGAACGACTCGAAGGCGTGACCTACGGTGTGACCGAGGTTCAGAGCCTTGCGGATGCCTTGCTCCAAAGGATCCTCGGTGACGATACGCTGTTTGACAGCCACGCTGTCGGCCAGCATCCGGCTTAACTTTGAAAGGTCTGGACTCTCAAGATCGAATGTGACCAGTTCTGCCCACATCTGATCGTTGGAGATCAGCCCGTGCTTCAGCATCTCGGCATAGCCGGAACGGATGTTCTCTGCGTCGAGAGTCTTGAGGAAGATGGTGTCGAGGATGACGGTGCTGGCGTTGCTGAACACACCTACCTCGTTCTTCAGTCCGCGGAAGTTGATGCCTGTCTTGCCACCCACGCTAGCATCGACCATCGCCAACAGGGTGGTAGGAATGTTGATGTAGTTGATGCCTCGCTTGAATGTCGAGGCGGCAAAACCACCCAAATCGGTTACCATGCCACCACCTATATTAATTAATAAGGAGTGACGTGTGCCACCGCCCTCACCTAATGCTTTCCAGACATGAGCCAGCGACTCCAGCGTCTTATGGGTGTCGGTAGCACCGATGATGATAGACTGGGCTCCTTTGAGGCAGTTGAGGCCTTCGACCACGGGCAGACAGCAACGTGCTGTCGTTTCATCGACAAGGATAAAAGTGCGGTCGTGCTCACACTCAGCGACGGCTGCTGCGAGGACCTCTGCCAGATTATGGGAAATGACAACCTTTTGCGGGTTCATCTTATGGATGGTTACGGTCGTTTGTTTAGCGTTTACGGTGCAAAGGTACGAAAAAAAGTGAAAAGTGGAAAGATAATAGTGAAAAAAATTGCACTTACATTAAACTTTTCCCTTTTCACAGCGTCAAAGAGGCAAAAATTATCAAAAAAAGTAAATGAAGAAATATGTTTTGCTGATTGTCGCTTTGATGATGACAGTCGTTACATTCGCCCAGCGAACAGTTAGAGGTACAGTAGTAGAACAGGATACGCAGGAAGCCGTTATTCAGGCTACTGCATCCCTGCTAAGTGGTGAAAAGGTTATTGCCAATGCAGTTACCAACACAGAAGGTGCATTCTCCATCAAGGCTCCAGAGGGTTCTTATACCTTGCAGGTGACTTATGTGGGATTCAAAACCTACACCAAGAAGATCTCGTTGAAGGATAAGGATTATAATGCCGGCACCATCAAACTTGAGCCCGATGCCATCATGCTGAAGGGAGCCACTGTCACAGCTCGTGCCCAGAAGGTGACTCTCAAGGCTGACACCTTTGTATATAATGCCAATGCCTTCCGTACCCCCGAGGGATCGGTAGCAGAAGAACTCGTGCGCCGTCTGCCTGGTGCAGAGGTTGGCGACGACGGTACCATCAAGATCAATGGTAAGCAAGTGAAGAAGATCCTCGTCGACGGTAAAGAATTCATGACTGGCGATACAAAGACGGCTATGAAGAACCTGCCTACGAACATTATCGACCGTATCAAGGCCTACGACCAGCAGAGCGACCTCGCTCGTGTGTCGGGTATCGAGGATGGTGAGGAAGAGACGGTACTCGATTTCGGCATCAAGGCAGGTATGAATAAGGGTATCATGGCCAATGCCGACCTCGCCGCAGGTACCAAGCATCGCTATGCAGGCCGAATCTTCGGTGGCGTGATGAAAGACGACATGAAAGTATTCCTTATGACCAACGCAAACAACACAAATGATATGGGTTTCCCCGGCGGTGGTGGCGGTGGCCGTTTCGGCGGCGGACGACAGGGCCTGACAGCCAATAAGATGGTCGGTCTGAACCTGAACTACGAGAAGACCGACAAACTGAAGGTCGATGGTAGCGTGCGCTGGAACCACAGCGATGGTGATACTTGGTCGAAGAGTTCTACGGAGAATTTCTTCAGCGGCACCACCTCATCGTTCGGCAATAGTATCAGTCAAAGGTTCTCACGTTCCAACCAGTGGAATGCACAGATGCGCTTGGAGTGGCAGCCCGACTCGATGACGAACATTATGTTCCGTCCCAATGCCCGTTATAACTCCAGCGATGAAGAGAGTAACAGTTGGAATGCCACTTTCACTGAGAATCCCTTTGACTATACCGCCGATCCCTTCTCGAATTACGCTCAACTTCAGAACATTCTGAAGAACTATAACATCCAAGATGGTATCAGTTACAGCGATTCTAAGAATGTGGGTGGTATGTTACAGTTCAACCGCCGACTGAATAACTCTGGCCGTAATATCACGGTGCAGTTGAATGGTAACTGGAGCGAGGGCACCAGCCAGTCGATGTCGAACAACTACATCTATTATTTCACTCCCATTGATACAACGGTCACCAACCGCTATAATGTGACACCTCAGGACAATTGGAGCTATAGTGCCCGCATTACCTATAGCGAGCCCATCATGCGTCAGGTGTATTTGCAGTTCAGCTATCGCTATAACTATAGTTATACAAAGAGCGACCGCAAGACATACAGCCTGACTGATGTCGATTATTCTGATATCGTTCCCATGTACCGTAATTGGGATGCCTATCTTGGCATACTGAGAAATCCTCTCGACTCATACGAGGATACGAAGTTGAGTCGTATGTCTGAATACAAAAACTACAATCATACTGCCGAGGTGATGCTGCGCATCGTCCGCCCGGCCTACAACTTAAATGTTGGCTTCCAGGTGCTTCCTCAGAAGTCACACTTTATCCAAGACTATCAAGGTATCCATGCTGATACGACACGTACAGTGACGAACATCACTCCGACGCTCGATTTCCGTTGGAAGAAATCTGCCACCGGTCAGTTACGCTTCACCTATCGTGGTCGTACCCAACAGCCCTCGATGAGCGACCTGCTCGACATCGTTGACGACAGCAACCCGCTGCGCATCACCCGTGGTAACCCCGGTCTGAAACCGTCGTTCACGCAGAACTTCCAACTCTTCTACAACGACTACTTCCAGAAGCACCAGCGTGCTGTGATGACCTTCGTGAACTTCTCGACGACGAACAACTCCGTGTCGAACAAAACCACCTACAACTCTGAGACCGGTGGAACCATCACTCGTCCCGAGAACATTAATGGTAACTGGAATGGTAACCTTGGCTTCATGTTCAATACAGCCGTCGACTCCGCTGCCTATTTCAACGTCAACACGTTCACCAACCTGAGTTACAACCACAACGTCGGTTTCGTGAGTGTTGATAATGTCAGCGACTCGCAGAAGAGTGTCACCAATACTCTTGGCGTCGGTGAGCGTCTGGCAGCCAGCTTCCGTAATGAGTGGCTCGAGATCGAGCTCAACGGTTCGTTGAACTACAACCACTCGCGTAGCGAGCTGCAGCCCAACAATAACCTCGACACTTGGCAGTTCTCTTACGGAGGTATGGTGGGTATTACCTGTCCTTGGGGCACATCGCTCACAACCAATCTGAATATGCAGAGTCGTCGTGGTTTCGCTGACAACTCGATGAACACCAACGAGCTTATCTGGAACGCCCAACTCTCGCAGAGTTTCCTCAGAGGCAACGCCCTCACCATCTCGCTCCAGCTCTACGACATCTTGCACCAGCAGTCCACCTTCAGCCGTACTATTACCGCTATGTCGCGCAACGATACAGAGTATAACGCCATCACAAGCTATGCCATGTTGCATGTCATCTATCGTCTGAACATCTTCGGTGGTGGCGGTGGCTTCGGCTTCGGTGGTCCTCGCGGTGGGCGTAGAGGAAATGGTCCTGGCGGTCCTGGTGGCTTCGGTGGAGGTCCCCGTGGTGGCTTCGGAGGTGGTCCCCGTGGTGGTGGCGGTGGCTTCGGAGGTCCTGGTCGCTTCTGATCAGAATGACAGCAGAAATCAACGATTTGTGTCATTTTGCAAAAATAATTCTGATTTTGCTTGCAGATATGCTATAAAAGTAATACCTTTGCAGGCAAAATCAGTTTAAACTTTAACATGGGACAAATCATCAAACCCCTGCACTATGAGCCGTTGCTCGATACAAAGCAGACGGAGCAGGGTATCAAACTTATCAAGGACTTCTTTCAGCAGAACCTCTCTACCGAGTTGCGTCTGCGTCGTGTCACAGCTCCGCTGTTCGTGCTCAAAGGTCTGGGTATTAACGACGATCTGAATGGTGTGGAGCGTGCCGTCACCTTCCCCATCAAGGACTTGGGCGACGCACAGGCTGAAGTCGTACATTCGCTGGCCAAATGGAAGCGTCTGTCGCTGGCCGAGTATAAGATAGAACGTGGCTATGGTATCTATACCGATATGAACGCCATCCGTGCCGACGAGGAGTTAGATAACCTCCATTCGCTCTATGTCGACCAATGGGACTGGGAGGCCGTTATCAACAAAGAAGACCGTACGCTGGCCTTCCTGAAGAATATTGTGGAGCGCATCTATGCCGCCATCCGCCGCACGGAGTACCTCACCTGCGAGACCTATCCCCAGCTGAAGCCTTTCCTGCCCGAGAAGATCCATTTCATCCATGCAGAGGAACTGTTGAAGATGTATCCCGATAAAACGCCTAAAGAGCGCGAGGATGCCATCTGTGAGGCCTACGGAGCTGTGTTCGTTATCGGTATCGGTGGCAAACTCTCCAATGGTGAGAAGCACGATGGCCGTGCCCCCGACTATGACGATTGGTCTACTGTTGCCGAAAACGGTCGCCAGGGTCTTAATGGCGATATCCTTATATGGTATCCAATCTTGGGACGTTCCTTCGAACTCTCGTCAATGGGTATCCGTGTCGACAAAGAGTCTCTG
>Ga0265301_10003770_pt1 | contig 15772 bp, 13 predicted proteins | sample AusTroGonzalo_MG_2_FD_193488 | JGI IMG/M metagenome (GOLD analysis project Ga0265301, IMG submission 193488) | Bovine rumen microbial communities from tropical cattle in Woodstock, Queensland, Australia - Gonzalo_04 | ecosystem: Host-associated > Mammals > Digestive system > Stomach > Rumen ...
CATGCTTTGATTTATAACGATATAGAACCAGAACCAGTTCTATTCGGTAGCATTAGTAAGCTTGTAAATTATGAACATGCGGAAAAGCCAACTATCTTTGTTGTAGTTAAAAATGACAAAGAAGTAGAACAATTAAGACAAATCGTTAATGATGCAACAGGTGGCATAAAGGGTAAAGGCTTTATGTTCTCTGTACCAGCATTATTCATAGAAGGGTTGGAATAGAAAATGACAGCCATTTTGGCTGTTGCGATTGCGATGGTGTTTGGTCTAGCTTCCACAAGACTTGTGAAGCTAATTCATCTTCCAAACGTAACAGGTTATTTAGTAGCGGGCTTATTAATAGGTCCAATCTTTCATATAGTTAATGATGATAACCTAGCATCACTTGATATCATATCAACTGTTGCTTTAGGTTTCATTGCCTTCTCAATTGGAAGTGAATTTAAATTAGCTAATATTAAACAATTAGGTGGTAAGATTGTAATTATCACAGTTGCGCAATCACTTACAGCTGCCTTACTTGTAGGGCTAGCTTTATGGGCATTTAGAGCACCTCTGCCAATTGTATTTGTGCTTGCGGCAGTTGCTACAGCTACAGCCCCAGCAGCAACTCTAATGGTAGTAAGACAATATAAAGCTCATGGTCCAGTAACTAATACATTGCTTCCAGTTGTAGCATTTGATGATGCGATTGGTTTGATTGTATTCTCAGTATGCTTTGCTTTAGCGCAAACATTCGCTAGCGGTGTTGAGATTACAGCATATACAATTGTAGTATTACCACTTTGCGAAATTGCCTTTTCAATTGGTATTGGTGGAGTGTTAGGTGCAGTCCTTGCTCTAATGATGAAGTTTTTCCATTCACGTGCAAATAGATTATGTTTAATGGTATGCACAACTATTCTTGGTGTAGCCATTTGTGAAATCATTACCAATAATACCCAATTTAGTATGTCATCACTTTTAACTTGTATGATGATTGGTGCTACATTCTGTAACTTGAGAAGTGATTCTACTGCAATCCTTGATGGATGCGAAAGATGGACGCCACCACTATTTATGTTATTCTTCGTATTAAGTGGTGCGGAACTTAAGTTTAATGTAGTTACAACTGTTGGTATAATTGGCGTAGTTTATATTGTAGCTAGAAGCATTGGTAAATACTTTGGTACATTCTTCTCAGCTATGGCAACAAAGTCAGAAAAGAATGTTAAGAATTATTTGGGTATCACGCTACTTCCTCAAGCAGGTGTTGCTATCGGTATGGCCCAAATTGCATCAACTGCTTTAGGTGAATATGGTGCTAAAGTAATGGCAGTAGTATTAAGTGCTACATTATTCTATGAAATTGTCGGACCAATTCTTACTAAGTGGGCACTTAAGAAGGCTGGCGAAATTGAAGAAGAACCAAGACGTATTAGACGTCGTGATAAAAATAAAGCAGTTACTGCTGCTTAAATGCGAAAACCTACATTGTAGGTTTTCTTTAAATATATATTAAAAAAAGTTAGGCTAAATATTTATTGCTTGATAAAAAGGGCTTTTTTTGTTAAGATGTTAATAGTGAAAGGACGTGAAGTTCATGCTTAAAACTTTATTAGATGCTGGTTATAAAGAATTAAAACGTTGCTCTAAGATAGCTGATCAAGTTGACGCATTACAAGAAGAATATAAATTAAAAACAGATGAGGAGTTGCAAGGTGCTACAGCCAAGTTTAGAGAAAGACTAAAAAATGGCGAACCTCTAGATAATTTGATTGTAGAAGCATATGCTACAGTTAGAGAAGCTTCAACTCGTGTTTTACATATGACTCCATTTAGAGTTCAAGTAATTGGAGCTCTTGCTCTTCATGGCGGTAATATCGCTGAAATGAAGACCGGTGAAGGCAAAACTCTAACTTCTACAATGGTTGCATACTTAAATGCTCTTCCAGGTGAAGGTGTTCATATCGTTACAGTTAACGAATACCTTGCTAGACGTGACGCCACGGAAATGGGTGAGTTATTCAAATGGCTAGGTTTAACAGTTGGACTAAATGTTAGAGAAATAAGTGCTGATGAAAAACGTGCGCAATACGCATGTGACATCACTTATTCTACAAACAACGAACTTGGTTTCGACTATTTAAGAGACCATATGGCAATTAGAAAAGAAGATATGGTTCAACGTCCACTTAACTTTGCTATCGTGGATGAAGTCGACTCAATCTTAGTCGATGAAGCTAGAACTCCACTAATCATTTCTGGCCAAGCTAAACAAGATACATTTGATGATAAATATCGTCGTGCTAATAACTTCGTCAGAGGCTTAAAAGTAACTGACTATGATATTGATATTAAAGCTAAGACAATATCTTTAACTGATGAAGGTATGCTTAAAGCTGAAAAGTATTTCAATATGATCTCAAGCGGTGGTGATGGAAGCGAAGAAATCACAATCGCCGAAGGCGAAAAAGCAAACGCAACTGAACTATATACTGAAAAGAATGCCGATATCGTTCACCGTATAAATAATGATCTAAGAGCAAACTACATTATGCAAAAGGATATCGACTATGTAGTTCAAGATAATACAGTTATTATTGTAGATGCCTTTACTGGTCGTTTGATGCATGGTAGACAATATACTGAAGGTTTGCATCAAGCCTTAGAAGCAAAAGAAAATGTAGATATCAAGAAAGAAACTGTAACTGTTGCTACAATCACATTCCAAAACTTCTTTAGAATGTATAAGAAGTTAGCTGGTATGACAGGAACAGCTAAGACTGAAGAAGAAGAATTTAGAAATATTTATAACATGTATGTAGTAGAAGTACCTACTAACTTACCAGTTATAAGAATTGATGCTCCTGATTTCATGTATGCTACAAAGAAAGCAAAGTTTAATGCGATTGCAAATGACATTGCCGAACGTCATGAAAAAGGTCAACCAGTCCTAGTTGGTACAATTGCGATTGAAACATCAGAATTACTTTCAGATTTATTAAAGAAACGTGGAATCAAACATGATGTTTTAAATGCAAAGCAACATGAAAGAGAAGCTGAAATTATCGCTAAAGCTGGTTACTTAGGTGCCGTAACCATCGCCACAAACATGGCTGGTCGTGGTACCGACATTAAGTTGGGCCCTGGCGTTAAAGAAGTAGGAGGGCTTGCTGTAATTGGTACTGAACGTCATGAATCAAGACGTATCGATAATCAGTTAAGAGGTAGATCTGGTCGTCAAGGTGACCCAGGATTTACAAGATTCTATTTATCTGCTGAAGATGATTTAATGAAGCGATTCGGAAGTGAAAGATTCAAGACCGTCTTAACAATGATGTCTAATCGTGAAACTGGTGAAGAAGTACCTCTTGAATCAAAGATGTTCTCTAAATTCGTAGAAAGTGCCCAAAAGAAAATTGAAGGTTCTAACTACGATGCTCGTAAGAATGTCTTAGAATATGATGAAGTATTACGTAAACAAAGAGAAATCATCTACAGCCAAAGAGATAAAGTATTATTCTATGATGATATAACTGATGTAGCAGTTAACATGATTGAAAACTGCTTTAGAAGAGTAGCTGGTGAAGCTATCGATTATAACTCTCGTCATCATTTAGTTAATCCAAAAGCAATTCTTGAAGCTGTTAATCAAAAATATCTACCTACTGGTTTAATTCAAGAAAGTGATTTTGAAGGATTAACAGTAGATGCTGCGACTGCTAAACTAATGGATGTAGCTAAAGGATTACTAGGGGATAAGAAAACTAATTATCCACCAGAGATCTATCAAGAATTCTTAAAAGCCGGAATCTTAGGTTCTGTTGATAAATACTGGATTAGACATATCGATGAAATGGATGGCTTACGTCAAGCTGTTAGACTTCAATCATATGCCCAAATCGATCCATTAAGAGAATATCAAGAGATCGCATTTGAAAGATTCAATGAGATGTTAGTTAATATTGAAAACACAGCAACAACTCTAATTAACTGCCGTGTTGTTCATATGAACGTTCATCGCGAACAAGCAGTTAAACAAACATTTGCATCTAGCGGCAAAGAAGAAAAGAAAGTACCAGTTAGAGCAGGCGTTAAGGTCGGAAGAAACGACCCATGTCCTTGCGGATCTGGTAAAAAATATAAAAACTGCTGCGGTAAATAAAACTTAAACCTATCCATTTTGGATAGGTTTTATATTGTTAATTAAAAGAATGATTAGAGATAACCAAAGATTATTATAAAAATAGTTATTTCATAAATATTATAAATAATATATTAGACTAGAAAAATAAGACAAATAAAGTTAAAATATATATGGAATATATTGGAGAATAATATGGAAAATTACGAAATAATTAAACATATTGAAGATTATAAAAAGCGCATTAGTGAGTTAAAGGTATCTTTAAAGTTAGACGAAGTTAAAGAAAAACTTGCAGCTAATGAAAAACTAATGGGCGATGCTAACTTTTGGAATGATAATAAAACTAGTACAACTATCTTAAAAGAAGTAAAAGAACAAAAAGAAGTAATTAATAGTTTTGGTGCACTTGATGAAAAAGTGGAAGAGTTAGAATTATATTTTGATATGTATAAAAATGATGGGGAAGACTTAATGGCTGAAATTGAAGCAACAGTAGCTTCAATCGATAAAGAATTAGGTGAATTTGAAATTAAGTCTTTATTATCAAAACCATATGATGATTGCGATGCAATCGTGGAAATGCATCCAGGAGCAGGTGGTACTGAATCACAAGATTGGTGCAGTATGTTATATAGAATGTATATAAGATATTGTGAAAGAAGAGGATATGAAGTAGAAGTACTTGATTACCTAGATGGCGATGAAGCCGGAATTAAAAGCGTATCATTTATGGTTAAAGGGCCGAAAGCCTATGGATATATGCGCTGTGAACAAGGCGTTCACCGCCTTGTAAGGATTTCACCTTTTGATTCTAATGCTAGACGTCATACATCTTTTGCATCCGTTACCGTATTTCCAAGTGTTAATAGTGAAATCAATATTGAAGTAAAGCCAGAAGACATTAGAGTCGATGTATATCGTTCTAGTGGAGCTGGTGGACAGCACATCAATAAAACATCATCTGCTATTCGTATTACGCACTTAAAGACAGGAATTGTAGTTAGTTGCCAAAACCAAAGAAGTCAGTTTCAAAATAGAGATACTGCGATGCAAGTATTAAAGAGTAAACTATATCAACTGGAATTAGAGCAACAAAACAAGTCGATTAAAGATGCTAGTGGTGAGGTAAGCGATAATTCATTTGGTAATCAAATTAGATCATATGTCTTTCATCCATATTCGATGGTTAAAGACCATCGTACAAATTATGAAACTGGTAATATTGGCGCAGTTATGGATGGGGACTTAGATGGATTTATCAATGCATATTTAAAATCAAATTATAATCAGGGTAAATAATATGGAAGAAAAACAAGATATTAAGAAAGCGAATAAAAAGCGTATTAAAGAATGGATTAATATTAATATAGGTTTACTAATTGCTACCTTTTCTTTTAGTTTCTTTCTAGATCCTAACCTATTAGTAATTGGTGGAACTGGGGGAATTGGTACAATTGTTGGGGCATTAACACCACTTAATACTTCATTAGTAATATTAGTATTTAATGTATTATTATTAATTGTTAGTTTCTTTGCATTAGGAAAAGCATTCTTTATTAAAACAGTATATGCATCATTAGTTTATCCAGCATTCACATATTTATGGAGCTTATTATTTAATGTATTATTCAAGACTACATCGCCATTAACTGATGGCAGTGTTGATATGACATTAATAATTATTATTTCTGCCCTACTTATGGGAGCAGGAATTGGCTTAACTATTAAAAGTGGAGCAAGTACTGGTGGAGTAGACATTATTCAATATATCCTCCTTAAGTATTTGCATATACCTTTATCAGTATCACTAATTATCGTAGATGGATCAATTGTAGTACTAGGTACAATCCTTTTAAGTAATTATAGTTTATTATTATATGCGATTGTCTTTATTTATGTATCAGGAATGGCAATGGATGCAGTAGTTTATAATGGCTTTAACAAGCGAGCAGTACATATCATTTCTGATCATAACGAAGAAATAAAAGAGCGTATTCTATATGATTTTGAAAGAGGCGTAACTAATATTAATGTTATTGGTGGCTATACTAACCAAAATAGAAGCGAACTAGTATGCGTATTATCAAATGGTGAGTTCTACCGCTTAAAGAGCATTATTAAAGAAATAGATCCAAAAGCCTTCTATTATGTAGTTAGAGCGAGTGAAGTAGGTGGTGAAGGATTCACCTATGAGTAATGTCAAGATAATTAGTGTAGAAGCGAAAAAAAGCTACTACTTAGTTACCACATCAATTAACGATTATAAGTTTGATGAAGACACAATCGTTAAATACGAAGTATTTAATGATAAGGTTTACGAGAAAAAAGAATTTGATAAAATCATTAAATACAACGAAGAACAAATCGCTTTTAATAAAGTCATTAGATATTTAGGATATGGACCTAGAAGTAAACTAGAAATTATCAAATACTTAAAAGATAAAGGTATTGATAACTATAAGCCAACCCTTAAGAAATTAACTGAATATGGTTATATCAATGATGAGAAGTTAGCTTGCGATTTAGTTGATTACTATATGGAATTAAAAAAAGGTCCTTTATATATTCTAAAGAAGATGGATGAAAAAGGAATCGATGAATCCATTAGAAAAAAGGCCATGGCTATTTATGATAAAGATAGTGAAATTGAGATTTGTTACTTAGTTAGTCAAAAAGAACTAGAACGACTAAGTAAATATCCAATTCGTAAACAAAAAACAACCCTTTATTCAAAACTTCAAGCAAAAGGCTTTAGTAGCGATGTCGTTAGATTAACAATTGATAAGCTAGATTATATTGACGATTCACTAGATAATTTAAAAAAAGATTATGAAAAATTATTAGTTAAAGTTAATAAAAAAGATATTAGTGAAGCAGAAAAGAAGTCATATGTTATCGAAAGACTGATGGCTAAAGGGTATGAATATAAAGTAATTAAAACCATTCTTTGAGAATGGTTTTCTTTACTTTTAGGATTATTAAGAGTATAATCTATATTGTTGTGGGGTGGAGAGGAATATGAATAACTTATTCTTACTAATAACTAACTGGAAAATTGAAACTCCAAAGTCATATGGTGCTTTTCACCTTGTTGCTCTTGCTTTAGCAATTGGACTTGCTATCTTTTTAGGAATATATGGAAATAGACTTTCTAAAGATCAAGAAAAGTGTGACAAGGTTACAAAACGATTAGCATTTTTTGTTGGGATTGGATTATTGATAATTGAAATATATAAACAAACGCTGTATACACTTGATGGTGGTAGTTATCAATGGTATGCATTTCCATATCAATTCTGCTCAGTACCAATGTATGCATGTTTAATTAACTTTTTTATTAAGAATCAAAAAGTTAATAACGCTATTTATTATTTCTTAGCGATGTTTGGATTTGTATCTGGTATAGCAGTTATGTTATATCCTGGTGATGTATTTGTACCTACACTTACTATTTGTATTCATACAATGTTATGGCATGGGTCATTACTTGCTTTAGGTGTATTTATGATGACTAGTAGAAGGCTAGGAAGAAGCTTTTTTAAGGAAGTAATTCCAGGAACAATCGTATTTACATGCTTTTTAGCAGGTGCATTATTATTAGATATTGTAATGTATCATGCACTATTTAAAGAAGGTGCAAAATATGCTGGCCAAACATTTAATATGTTTTTCATTAGCCCATATTTCAATTGCACATTACCAATATTATCAAGCATTTATCCTAAAGTACCATATCTAGTGTTCTTATTTTGCTACTTGTTAGCATTTACGCTAGGAGTATCAATCGTATGGGGAATTAACTATCTAGTTAGATTTATAATTAGCAAAACTAAAAAAGAAAAAGTAGTTAACGAGTAGTTAACTACTTTTATTTTATTTCTCCATTTTCAAGTTTGGTTAAGAATTCATAAACGCCACTTTCGGAAAAGCTACTAGTTTTATATTTAGCAACTTTTAATAGTTCGCTATGAGAATTGCCCATGGCAACACCGTATCTGGCAAACTCGATCATATCGATATCATTGTGACCATCACCAAAAGTGATTGTTTTATCTTTATCGATACCATAATGTTTTCTAATATCTTCTAACGCTTTACCTTTAGTGATATGCGGATTATAAAATTCTCCGATTAGCGGATTGTTTTTATTCCAAAAGCGAATCATAACATCGCCTTTGAATTTATCAGCAACATACGTTTTAAGGCGTTCTTTATAATCGATGTTTGCAAAGAAGATGGCACCGGCTGGATCTTGGTCTAAGATTTCTTCTAGAGGACCAGTATGGAGTCTTCCTCCATCCATGTGAAGAAACGGACGGATTTCTTCTCTAAATTCATCTAAGAAGATATCATCCCCAACTTCGGAAAACAAGTTATAGATAACATCTTTATTATCATTATAAAAATCAATGATCTTTTGTTTATCCATTGATATCATCGTCACCGGATAAGTAGGATCAGATGGGTTATGAACCCATGCACCATTATAATTAATAAGAGGGCCTTTTAGTCCTAACTCGTTATAATAATCAATACTTGATCTATTAGGTCTACCAGTTGCGATTATTATTAAATTATCATTTGCTAATTCTTTTAATTTCGCAAAACTTTTTTCATCTTTTTGAGAAAAGTTGGTAACAACCGTATCATCTAAGTCAATGGCGATTAAGTAGTTTTTTAGTTTCATAATTAGTACCTTTAATATATAGACATTATAACATAACTTTATAAATTTTAAAATGATAAACAAATTTAAAGATAATTTTAGGGAATTATTTATAATTAATTATGGATTGAAAAAAAGAAGATGATGTAGTAAAATGGATTAAGATGAGAATGATGATTTTTAGTGTTAAAATGCGGTTAATCTCCGCTTTAAACAATATGAAGGATAGGAGGGCATCATGAAGAAATTTTACATTCCTCAAATTGAGGACGAAACAACTGAAAAAAAGCCAGAAACTGGTGAACAAGAGGCTCCTAAAGTAGAGCCTAAAAAACCTGCGCGTGAACGCGATCGTTTCGTATCCACATATTATGGAACAAAAGTAAAAGATGAAATTACTATCATGGGTGCTCAATTCGGTAATAGAGGTGCCCAATATGATTCGTTTAGAGATCCTAAAGATCGTATTCGCAAAGATGATTACATGGATTATGTAACTCATCGCGAAGATGCACCAGTTAGCGCTCGTAGCGATATGACTGAAGAACAAAGAAAAACTCCTTCATACTTAATTAAAGACCCTGCTTATAAAGACATCATGGAACCAAGTAAGCCTGTTTTCCAAGAAGAAGATAATAGCTTTGTTAGGGCAGAAGAAGCTGACGAACCACAAATTGTTTCTAGAACTAAGATTGAAGAAGAGCCTGAAGTTGAAGTTGAAGAAGAACAACCAAGATTCACTGCTAGCATTGCGCCAAGAATCGAAGAAGAAAAACCAGTATATGCTAATGATGATTTAGAAGATACAATTCTTGATACCGAAATGGATGATTTAGAAATCGACTTTGGAGAAGAAAAGAAGTTTACTTCGCTAGATGATGAAGAAGAAGCCGAGGAAGTTAGCGAAGCACCACTTCCAGAACCTACTCGCGATAGTTTCAAACAAGCTAGAGTAAAAGAAGCTGCTCCTAAGAAAAAACGTATTCGCTATGTTGCGCCACCTCTATCAATGCTTAAACATGGTAATGGAGAAACAATTGGTGATAATGCCGGTGTAGAATATCAAAAGAATGGAATCAATGAAACACTTGCGGAATTTAATGTTGGTGGAAGAGTAGTTAATTTTGTTAAGGGACCAGTTGTTACTCAATTTGAAATTGCGCTTGACCCTGGTGTAAGAATGCAAAGCGTTGCTAACATTGCTTCTAACATTCAAGCAAAGATTGCGGCAATGTCAATTAGAATTCAATCACCAATTCCAGGTAAATCAACTGTTGGTATTGAAGTACCTAACCAAGATAAGACAATGGTTTACTTTGGCGATCTACTTCAAAAAGATCGTGCTTTCTTAAATGATGGTAAACCACTTAACGTAGCACTAGGTTTAGACTTATTTGATAATCCACTTTATTTAGATATTGCTAAAGCACCACACGTATTAATCGGTGGTACTACAGGTTCTGGTAAGAGTGTATGTATGAATTGTATTATCACATCAATTCTATATAAAGCTCATCCAGATGATGTTAAGTTAATAATCGTCGATCCAAAGATTATTGAATTCAGTAGTTATGAAGACTTACCTCATTTAGCAATGCCAATTGTTACAGAAGCAAAAGTAGCACAGATGGCACTTAAGTGGTGTGTAGATGAAATGGAAAGACGTTATCAAATGCTTAAACCAGTTCATGCTAAGAACATATCTGAATACAATCGTATTGCGTCAAGCGATATGGCCCTACCTCATATCCCATATATCTTAATCGTAATCGATGAGTTAGCTGACTTACTTGGCGTAAGTGCAGCTGATACAATGAGTTATATCCAACGTATTACGCAAAAAGGTAGAGCTGCTGGTATCCATATGATTCTAGCAACACAACGTCCATCTGCTGATGTAATCAGTGGTACAATTAAGAACTGTGTTCCATTTAGAATTGCCTTTAAAGTTAAAGACCAAGTTAACTCAAGTATTATCTTAGACCATGCGGGAGCTGAAAAACTTCTTGGTAATGGTGATATGCTTTATAACAATGGTGTAGAAGAAATTAGAGCTCAAGGTGCTTATATTTCATCTGAGGAAATCAATGAAATCACTGATTTCATTAGAGATGAATGCGATACAAATTATATTTTAAATATTGATGATGTAATGCAGAAGGAAGAAGTCCAAGAATCAACTGGTGTTGATGACGAATTATTTGGTGCTGTTGCTAGATTTGTAGTAGAAGAAAACAATGCATCAATTAACCGTATTCAAAAGACCTTCAATATGGGCTTTAATAAAGCACAAGCAATTATGGAATCACTAGAAAACTTAGGTATCGTATCTGAAAACTTAGGAAGTAGAGCAAGAGTTGTTCAAGTAACAATGGAACAACTAGAGGATATTCTAGATAATCTATGATAAAAAAAGAAATATACATTAAAATGTATATTACCTTATTACTCTTAAGCATTGCAATTTTGCTTGTTTCCACAAACATCTTTGGCTTAGGAGTGGCATTTGATATTAGTATCCCAACTAAGAATGGTAAGATTGGTATAGTTACTTTACCAGCCCTAATTGGTTTACTTTTACTTACAAGTGTCTTAATGGGATATATATTAATGTTACGTAGTGCAAGTAGGGTAGCTGATATTAAAGAAACACTTACGAAAGTTACTAACGCTTATGATTATTTATCAATATTCATTTGGGCAATAACTGTTGTTTATTTAATATTTATCTTAGTTGCATTTCCAGTTACAGTTACGCAAAACTCAATGACACCCACGGTACTAGATGGTGAAAAACTAATCGTTAGCGCCAATAGCCGTAACTTGAAAAGAGAAGATGTTGTTGTCTTCAAAATTGATTCAAGCAAACTACATGTATCATCAACTTATGATGATGAATTATGGCTAAAAAGAGTTATTGGCTTACCAGGCGAGAAAATTGAGTTTATCGATGGCGTACTTTATGTAAATGGTGAAGCATATATTGAAAGTTATTTATATGAAGACAATGGTAACTTTAAACAAGGCGTTGTCCGCGGTAAAAGTTATGACTGCATGCTTGATTTAACTTATAAGAGCTGTAAAACATTAGCTGATGTAATGAGCTTAACAGGACTTGAAGGGGATGTGATTCCTGATGGATACTATTTACTGCTTGGAGATAACCGAGCTAATAGTTATGACTCATGGTCAATTGGCCTTGTTCCTGAAGAGTTAATCATTGGCAAAGCAATGTTTGTTATGAATAACTTATTCGAATATCGTAAAATTGATAAAACGGAGTAAATAAAATGATTCAATGGTATCCTGGCCATATGGCTAAAGCAAAAAAAGAAATTCAAGAGAAATTAAAGCTTGTTGATATTGTCTTCGAATTACTAGATGCGAGGATACCTTTTTCAAGCCAAAATCCTGAATTTCAAAAAATCTTTGCTTCATCTAAACGATTGATTATCATCACTAAGTCAGAAATGGCTGATAAAAATGAAACAGTTAAATGGCAAAAGTATTTTAAGAATCAAGGAATTGATTCAATCACGGTTGATTCAATTAGTGGAGCTAATGTTAAGAATATCGTAAATAGTGCAAAAGTTGTATTAGAAGAAAAGATTAAAAAAGATTTAGCAAGAGGCTTAAAACCAAGAGCCATTAGAGCAATGGTAGTTGGTATTCCTAATGTTGGTAAATCAACTTTGATTAATAAACTAACTGGTAAACACTCAGCAGCGACTGGCGATAAACCTGGTGTTACTAAAGCTCAACAGTGGATTCGTATTAATAAAGATTTAGATTTATTAGATACTCCGGGCGTGCTATGGCCTAAGTTTGAATCAATTACGCAAAGTTATCATTTAGCTTTAAGCGGAGCTATTAAAGACGATGTTGTTAGAAAAGAAGATATGATTTTATATTTCTTAGATTTTCTAAAGAAATATTATCCATCTAATCTAGTAGATAGATATAATGTAAATATCGATGATGATAATGTCTTAATCTTAGAAAAGATTGGTAGAAATCGTGGATTCATTAAAGCTAACGAAGTAGATTACGAAAAAGTATATGAAGTATTGCTAACTGATTTTAGATCACTTCGCTTAGGAAGGATTACGCTAGATCATGAAGACTAATTACGATATGTATTTATATGAAAATAAATACAAAAAACTAGGTAAGAAAGTAATCGCTGGCCTTGATGAAGCGGGTAGAGGTCCTATGGCAGGACCATTAGTTGTAGCGATGGTAATCCTTGATCCGAAGAAAAAGATTGAAGGATTAAACGATTCTAAACAACTAAGTGAGAAAAAAAGAGAAGCATTATTTGAGGAAATCAATAAGTTTGCAAAAGAAGTAGTAGTAGATGTAATTAGTGTTGATGATGTAGATAAACTAAATGTTTATCAAGCAAGCAAACAAGGTATGCTAAACTGCTTAAAAAAAGCAAAATCAAAAATTGATTTTGTTTTAACGGATGCGATGCCACTAGGTGATGAATACGAGCATGAAGCAATCATCAAAGGTGATGCGAAAAGCGCAACTATTGCTGCTGCTAGCATCGTAGCTAAAGTTACTAGAGATCATTTAATGTATGAATATGCGAAAGAGTATCCTGAATATTTATTTGAAAAGCATAAAGGATATGTAACTAAAGCGCATTTAGATAAAATAAATAGATATGGTATTTGCGAACTTCACAGAAGAAGTTTTTCACCAGTCCAAGATGTTATTAAAAAAGGTAATAGAAAATAAAAATGTATCATACGATGTATGATACATTTTATATTTATTTTTCAGCTTTTAATATTAAATCAATAATTTTAGTAGATACTAAATCAATAGCTGCTTGGTTATGTCCACCTTCAGGAATAATGATGTTAGCATATTTCTTTGACGGCTCTACAAACAACAAGTGCATTGGTCTAACTGTTGTTAAGTATTGGTCGATTACAGATTCTACGCTACGACCACGGTCTCTAATGTCACGTTTTAATCTTCTGATGAATCTAATATCATCAGCCGTATCTACATATATTTTGATGTCACACATTTCATTGATCTCTGGAATGGCAAAAGTCATAATACCTTCTAAGATGATAACTGGTGATGATTCAACAACTTCAGTTACATCGCTACGATTATGCATAACAAAATCATACGTAGGTTTATTGATTGACATTCCGTTTTGTAACATCCTCAAGTGTTCCACAAGTAACTCTACATCATAAGATGTTGGATGGTCATAGTTGACTTTTTGTCTTTCTTCTAAAGAAAGATGATCAAGTCTACGATAATAATCATCAAGCCTGATCATAGTTACTTTTCCATATGCTAAGGCATTTTCATAAATTCTTTTTGCTACTGTTGTTTTACCACTGGCAGTACCGCCAGCTATTCCGATAATTACTGGTTTCATAAATACCTCTTTTCTACTACCATTATACTAGATAAATATTACTTTTTAAAGACCGAAAAATAATGTATAATGTATTAGAGGTATTAATATGGAATATATTAAGATTATAATTTATGCTAGCCTTCCGATGGCGATAATCTTTTTCATAATTAATAATAGTATACCAGTTAAAAACTATGCTAAGCGCACTCTAGTTTTAAGTTTAATATTAGTTGGCTTTATAATGTTATTTGCTGGGGCTATGCTATTTGATTATTATCGATATGGAGCTAACCCATTTAGCCACTATCAATATTATCTAGCAGCAGGCGCTCTATTATTAATTAATCTTGGATTTATAATTTACAATGTAATCCAAACTATAAGATATCATCACCGCTTAGGTGCATCAGGTAAGCAATATCAAAAGGATATCAGTCAATATTTATATATTGTATATAGATATGGTGGTATGTACTACCTTAAAAAAGAAAAAAGAAATGGTAATGATACATATTTAGGAGAATGCATTCCTTTCGATAAAGGTAGTTTCTTTTACGATGAAGCTTTTAATAAACATATTGCTAAATCTAGAATAGCGATGAGTGATTATTCATATATTGGTTCGGCTACCGCCAGTGGCAAGAAGAAGATGGTATTTTATTGCTTTTTGGTAGATGTAGCTAGCGAAGATAACTTAGATCATCTAGAAAGAATATCACCATACGAAATAGTAAATATTGATATGTTAGATTTACATAAGACATTAATAATGCGTATTTTAATTGGGGAACAATTTAATATCGAATTATAAAAAGGAATCATTTAATTATGATTCCTTTATTAAATATCTATTTAATTCTTTTGCTAAGTTCTTACTAACTTTAGCTTTAATCTTAATACCTTGTTCTAAATATTCCATCGCTTCTACATTGCTACTAGTTTTAAGCGTATTAACATATTTAGCTTCACTATAAGGAAGCAATATTGTAATTTGTTCTTCACCTTTAAATACTTCAGCTTCAATTTCTTTAATTAAAGTTTCAATGCCTCTATTTGTAACCGTAGATGTACGGGTAACTTTTGTATAGTCTGATGGGACATATAAATAATTATCGACTTTATCAATCTTATTAAATGCATAAATGGTAGGGATATTGATAACCCCAATTTCTGCTAATACTTCATTAGTAGTTTGAATTTGTTTTTCAAATTCGGGATTAGATGCATCAACTACATGAACGATTAAGTCGGCTTCAGTTATTTCTTCTAGTGTAGACTTAAATGCTTCAACAAGTACAGTTGGAAGTTTACTAACAAAGCCAACTGTATCAGTTAAAATGAATGAATGGTTATTAGCTAGCTTAATTAATCTAGATGAAGTTTCTAAAGTAGCAAAAGGCATATTTTTACTTTCAACTTCTTTCTTTTGTAAAGAAGAATACTGCATTATCGCATTAAGCATGCTTGATTTACCACTATTAGTATAACCAACTAAACAAATGATTGGAGTTTGCGAAGAGCTCCTTTTTTTACGTTGCAATGCACGCTCTTTAGTAACTTGGGCTAATTGTTTTTTAAGTAG
>Ga0265301_10003774_pt1 | contig 15761 bp, 13 predicted proteins | sample AusTroGonzalo_MG_2_FD_193488 | JGI IMG/M metagenome (GOLD analysis project Ga0265301, IMG submission 193488) | Bovine rumen microbial communities from tropical cattle in Woodstock, Queensland, Australia - Gonzalo_04 | ecosystem: Host-associated > Mammals > Digestive system > Stomach > Rumen ...
TTATCAGTTGTAGCATCATTATCTGGATCATAAGAATAGAATTGTTCTACCTCTTTATCTATAAAACCTAGAATGTCATGGTTATTTGCAAAGGTATTATATTTACCCTCTTGCATAAAATTATAAGCATAACATCTTATTTTATCTTCCCAAAGACCGTCATAGTCAAATAATATACCTTTTTTTCTCATTACTGTTTGAACTCTTGTGATATTATCTTCTATTTGTTCTTGATTTGTAATTGCATTACCAACTAAATATTCAATAAGTCTATCTGCAAAAGGATAACTTTCATTTGTATTTAATCTTAATAGTTGTAGATTTGTTACAAAAGTCAAGTCTGTATATTTATTTATTGCTTTACCATTTAATGCTGAATAATTTTGTGTTCTAACAAAGTTTTTAATAGTTCCATTATTAGTTGTAGTTTCTTGTTTATAAGAGTAATCATTAAAAGATACATAATTTCCCTCTAATACTACAATACTTGAATTATTCTCAACAGGTAATTTTATAAACATTTTTAAATTATCTTCGTATTTTTTTAATATTTTTTCATTTCTTTCTCTAGTATCTTTTGTGCTGCTAGAACCTGCAGCTAGTGTATCCATATTTAATAAAGTATATAATTGAGGTTGAGTAAACTTTAATAAATTATATTTTTTATATGTTCTACTGGGAATATCAAAAATATCAGCATCTGTTACTTTATTAGTTCCAACAGAAGTATTATCAACAGTTTTACTAATTTGATATTTGCTATATGCTCCACAGCAAATTTCAACGTTTGCTGCAGAGTCAATAGCTATTGTATATTCTTTATTTAATTTTACTGGAAACATATATATTTTATAATTAGCATCTTGTGTATTAAAATTACTAATTATAACAGTTTCGGTTTGAGTTGTTTCTACACCATCTACTATAACTTTTTTTACTCTTGCTGTAGTTATTTCTATATCTAATTTACTACATAGTCTATTACTAAAACAATTATAAAGAGGCATTAAATTTATATGTGCATAATCTCTATGAAATCTTAAATAATCACCTAAATATTCATGAGTATAAGAATCATAAACATTAGAGTTTAATCTTAAGTTTCTAGTAACATTTTGTATCTTTTGATTATAATTATATGTAGGAATATCATTAGCCCAATTACCATTATTATAATGTGGTAAGTTAAATGAAACTAATAATTGTTTTAAATAATTACTAAAGATGTGGTTTTCATTAAATTTAATCATATAATTAATCTCCTTAGTTAATTATTTTTATTGACCGGGTGAAGGAGTAAATGTAGTAGGAGTGTCATTAATTACTCTTAGTGCTCTACCACCAACAAATACTGCTTTTAATATTCCTAATATATTATCAACCTCAGGATATATATCATTAAGAGTTTTGTCATCACTTTCTGCTGCAGCTGCTGCAGTTTGAGCTTTAGTGTCATTAGAAGTATCAGTCATACTCTTATTCATAACATCACCGCTATTACTATTTCCAACATATCCTGAATCAGAAACAGAAGCACCGCTGCCTGAGTTATAACCAATACCTCCACCATTACCTCTGGTAACATTAGTAATTCCATTACCAATACCTAAAGCTCTTAGCATACCGGTACCTGACATACCGCCGCCTGAACCCGCTCCGATCATTGCGCCCATACTACTGAATAAGCCACCAGCTAATGCTCCAGTTCTCATAATTTCAGCAATATTAAATCTAGTAGCAACACCAGATCCTAATACCATTGGTAAACCAAAATTAATACCACCAGTTAAATCTGTTAATAAGTTAGAGGCAGTATATAAACTATATAAGAATGGATTACTAGCAATGCCTGCTGCTAATGAATATTGTAAGTTATCAGACATATTAGTTAGTAATTCACCTTGACTAACACGATTTTTCATTGTACTTGCCATTTGATTTAATCTAGTCATCATATCACTATATTCTAAATTGCTTTTAGAAATAGCGGCTAAGTCTGATAAGTTTAAATTTGAGATGGCTTTTAAGTCTGAAGCAGTTAAACCAAATACCTTAGCATATTGTTGTTGAACAACTCTTGAGTCTTTTGTTTCGTCATAGATGCCTTGTACGTAAGTAGTTAATGCATATAATAAATCATTAGTTTGAGTAGTATTTAAACCACCAGATAATGCTTCAGCAACTGAAATTCCTGCATTATTTGCTGCCATAATTAATAAGTTACCAAAGCCACCTTGAACACCTTCAATATTACCAGCAACAATATTACCTAATGCTCCAGCAATACCTTGAACTGCAGATTGACTAGCGCCTACTGAATACATTGAACCCATCCATTTTTCAACTTGATATTCAAATGCAGCTGCAGATTTTGCTCCCATTAAGCTTTCAGCTTCTAATAAGCTATCTCTAATACTTTGAGCAATACCTGACATATATTCAGTTGTTTCATACATATTATTTAAGAAAGCTGTTAAGGCAGATTCCATACCTAATCTAGCTGCAGTTGTATCTTGTTGTTGAATACGAACTAGTTTAAGTAAACTAGCATTTGTTACATCAAATGTACCTGCAATTTTATCGCTAACTGTCATTAAGAATGCTCTTTGTTCTACATTAAAAGCAATACCTTGTCCTACTAATGATTTAACATTATTAACAAAGTCTGTTTGTTTTACTAATGGAGATACACCTGCAATACCTGTAATGTCTTCACTTATTTGATCCCAGTAAGAACCAGACTTTCTAGCATTTTTTGATCCTTGAAGTCTTGTATCGATAGCAGATCTATTACTAGCTATTTCATTTATTTGACTTTTTAGTTGAGCGGCATAATCACCAAGTGCAGTAGTAAGGTTAGATATACCTTGCATTAAACTAAATTGCTTTTTACCGTCTTCAGTATATCCATAAAATGATTCTTTTATTCCTTTAAATCTATCAGTTATTTTAACACCTTTTTCAAATAGTGCACTTTTTAATGCAGCTGATTCTTCAGCTTTTAATTTATCAGCAGCTTCTTGTAAAGCTCTTTTTTTAGCGCGTTTATCTCTTAGTTCTTCTTCTTCAGCAATTTCCTTTAAACGTTTGTCATGAGCTTTTTTAGCTTCAGCCTCACCTTTTTTCTTCTTTTCTTTTTCGTATTTCTCGTCTTCTTTTCGTAAGGCTTTTGCAAGTTTTTGAGCTTTAATTTCATTAGTAGCCAAATCTAAATCATGTTTCTTAGCATAACCATATTGTTCTTCTAAGTTTTTCATGACTTGTTCTTGATAATCTTTTTGAACGTCATTTTTATACTTAGCTACACGATCTATTAAGTCCTGTTCAAATTGAGCGGCTTTTATTAAGTCTTCTATGGTGTCTTTAACTTGATCTTCAGTTGTAACTTCACCTGTACCGGTTAGTCTACTCATAGGCTATTCCCCCTATTTTTTCTGCTGTGATTGTGTTTTTATTTCATCAATTGCTTTTTTAGTATCTTCATTCTTATTCTTAATACATTCAATTAAATACATTCTATCTTGAAAAGCTAAATCTAAGACGTCTGTATAACTTGTATGTAATTGATCACTAATAAACCAACATTCTTGGACTATTTCTTTGTATCTTTTAGGTCCATAAGCAGATCCGTCTTTAGATAACGTCGGGTCTAAGAAACTTTGGTCCAATGCGAAAAAATGTATCGATTTCTTCACCACACTCATCGCAGAATACAGTTAATCTTGTGTCTAGTCCAATACTATTATTTAATTTATCTACAGATTGTAGAATATAATACATATCTTTTGCTGATAACTTATTTACAAAGTTTTCTAGTTCGTATGGTTTTAAGTCCATATCTTCTATTGATTCAATTGCAGTTAGTAATTGAATAAAAGTACGAACATCAAAATCAGCATCTCTATTTCTTTTTCTAAACTCCTTAACGCTAGATTCAATTTCATCTAATACTCTAGGAGTTTGAAGCTTAAGAGTAATTACTTTTTTACAATCTGGAAGTGTTATTACTTTAAGCTTTTTAAAAGTATCAATATTAAAATCTTTAGGTACTAAATCATTTAAGTGTGCCTCAGCATCAATAATTTTTCCACAATTAGGACATTGAATAGTCATCTTATAAGAATCACCATAAGAAATAACTCTTAATCTATGTAATAGATATTCATAGTCCCCTAATGCCATATCATAAACATGAATTGCAGGTTTTTCAATCATACATCCTTCAATAATATCAGATAATACCTTAAATTGAGCTGTAGATGGTCCTAAACGCTTCATTTCATCTCTAGCAGTCATTGATCTTAATTCTACATGTGAATTAACAGGCTTGTCATAAATTAAGCCCTTTGAAGGTAATTCATAACCTTCAGCAATTGTGTAATTTGTTTGTCTTTCTTCCATAATAATGTTTCCTTTCAATATTATTTTCTTTCTTCAAAATATTTTTCCAATATTTCACGTATTAATGCAGAGACAGTTTTCTTTTGATCCTTAGCTGTATTTTGTAATCTGTCTTTTAATGGTTTTGTAGTTTCAAAAGTCTGCATTATTTTGTTACTTCGGTCTACTTTTTTTCTGCCCATAAAACAATTTTCCTTTCATTGTGTTTTATATTCGTAACACATATAATTTAGCTAATATTAAAATAGATTTAATAAATTTATTTTTAATAGAAATAAAAAAAGAGAGCTTTAGCTCTCTAATTTATTTTAATATCTTCCCTGATCTTCTGCTTTAGGATTGTTTAACCAAGAATCCTCAATATTAGTTTCCATTAAGGCATAATCATAAGAGAATTCAGCAGTAATTTGTCTCTTACCATCATTTTCTTTATCAAATTCACCTTCAGTAAGTCCTGAAATAAAGAATCCAAATAAATTCCAAGTTCTTACTAATTGATAATCTTGTGTATATTCAAGTAATGAAGCAGTTTTCTTATATTGTGACATACGTCCACCTTTAAATGTATGTGGATCATAAGCAAGTCTTAACCAAGCCATTAGAATAGACTTAGTATCTAAACCTACAATATCGTCAACAGTAATAGAACCGCCATCAAATGTAGGAGTTCCTGCAAATTTTACAGTATCATTACCTCTTTTGAATTCTAATACTTGTACTTTATAAGTAGGTACTGGACATTTTGTAACATGAAGTCTTAAATATTTCTTAGCAGCTTCACCATTCATTCTATCCTCATCAGATGTTCCTGTTTTATTTGTTTGAATTAAATTATCTAAGTTATCAATTTCTAATACGAAGAAACCAGATCTTGCTGATTCATTAGAAGATAAGTTATTGGCAATACTACGAGCAGACATACCTTCATAAGTATTATCTGTCCAATTGCTTGTATCAAAAAATTTACTAGCCATTATTATTTCCCCTTTCTATTATTCTTCTGTTATACTAGTTGTGACACCAGTTAAAGAATCTTCTAAGAATAAGTCAAGTTCAAAATCTTCAACTGCTTCAATAGGAACAATTCTAATTTTTCCTAAGCATGTGCCCTTAATAGTAGTAGGAATTTTTACAAATGCATAATCTCTAATACCTTGGTCAGATACCATTAAATCTAATAAAGGTCTTACTTTATGACAGAAATCAACCCATAATAAATCGCTATTAGGATTAAATGTTAGTTGTCTACAAGCTACATAAACAGCTTTTTTAATAGTATTACATAACTCACGAATATTTGCATAGTCGCTTGCTATTAATCCATCCTTTTCAATAGGATGTGCTGTTCTATTACCCCAAATATAATAATTACCACGAAGATTTACAATTACATTTACTGCTTTTCTTAATCCATTTTCTTCGTCTTTAAGTAGTCTAGGAGTTAAAGCATTTTGTGCAATATCACCTAAGTTTAGAGTAGTAGACTTAATAATTAAATCACTAATACCTCTTTGATAACCTGCAATAGCATACCATTCATTATAACTATTTAATGACTTAGCAGTACAAGCTAAGTAATGGAATGATGCAGGGAAAGTAATATTTTTATAAGTAGAATCTTCAGGTAAAACATAATTTACTTGAGGAGTAAATATTTTACTATTTCTATCAATTGCTTGTTCAGGAGCAAAGTTAGTATTTACTTGTTCAATAATTGCATTAATTAATGCACTTTGAGAAGACTTAGCACCAGTAATATTTTCATCTTCAATAATATCCATTAGGGCAGTACAATCACCACGACCTGGCATTTGAGATAAATCTATTCTAGTGTCATCTAAAGTATCTTCACCTTTTACAAAATGAGCAAGTTTAGCAATTTGAGTATAAGCAGCATAATCAAAATAACCACCAGTAGTTATATATCTAAAGTCATAAACTGCTTTATCTTTTAAACATTCCCAGAACTTAGCAGTCTTCATAACTTCTATACCAGTATATTCTACATTATCTACAATAATTGGTTCTATATTTAAATTTTTATATAAAACAGTATAGCCTAAGCTTAAAAGTTCATAAGCCATTTGATTACCAATATTAGTAGTAACGCCTGCATCTACGCCTTCATCGCCATCTAAAACATAAACAAATTTAAGAGTATCTTTACTTTCTTCAGTATAATCTTCGTCTTTTGCTTTTTTATATTGATAAATAGTAGCACTATTAGGCTCATCAGGATTATGACCATATAATCTACCAACTTCAGTACGAGTAATAACAGGAGTTAAAGTATATAGATTATCTTTTAATGCTAGATACTCTTCTACTGTAACTACACGATAATAAGCTGTATCAGTTTCTTTAATTTTAGTGCACTCAGGCTCTTTAGCTTCAGCATTTACTTGCTTATCTAACTTACCAATTTTTTCTACAAACTCAGCTTGATTAGATACTTCAAAAATACCATTGTCGTCAAAAACACCTTCAGCAACTGTTTTTCCACAGAAACCAGGAACAACTACAGAGAAATTTTGGTAGGCTCTATCGCCAGCTTTAGTTTTGTCTATTTCATTAACAATAATTTTTGCCATATTTTTTGAGTCTCCTTACTTTTTAATTAGTCTCATATAAGCACATATAATTTAGCTTATTATTTAGTTTTTTATTCTAATTCTTTATGTTTACTATCTGGTTCTGCTGTAAAAGGACCTTCTATATCAAAAGGAGATCTTTCTTCTACAATTGTATCTGGTAATTCTTCTTTTACATCTAAACAACTCATGTATTGCACAGGTAAACATTCTAGATCATCAAGATATAATTTCCAATTTTGTCTATATGGAACACTAAATAAGAAACCATCTTGTAATTCTAATTGAATAGTCCATCTAGTAAATTGACCTGGGAATAGTCTTTCACTAATTGAACTAGTATCATTAACACTATTTAGTACTCTAAGATATGCTACATGTTGATAATCTGAATCATTATAAGGAATGCTTATAACTAATTTTGGATTATTAATAAGCTTAAATAATAATTCTCTTAAGTACTCATCAGCTTCTTCAAAAGTCTTAGTATAAATATCTATTTGATAACTTAATTTAATAGGAATAACATTTAACTGAACCGTTTTCTCAGCATCAGCATATAATGGTAAACCACTAAATGATTTTAAGTTTTTAATATTTAATTCTATCTCTACATCAGTGCTTCTAGCAACTGTTATTAACGGTAGTTTAAATTTTGTATCGTTATTATCATCAGCAGTCATTTCAAAAAATCTTTTTGTTTCATCTGGTTTTAATACACGAACCTTTTGATTTACACTAAACCATTTTTGAAGTTTTCCAACTACTAAATCATCATAATATCTACACGCCATTAATTATCTCCTTTCATCTATAACGAAAGGCATGCTGTAATATTTTACTGCCTTGCATCTTTCCGTTTCCAAAAGTTATAATCTTTGCTGCATCTAATAAATTTTTATGTTGTATATTAACTATAACTTCATTATTACTTCCTATTAAAAACTCACAGTCCTTTAATATAATTAAACATAATTTTTTTAAAAGCATGTGATAATTTTCCATACAATATCTATCTAATAATTTTTCAACAGGTCCATTATTATAAGTCAAGATAGATCTCTTTGCATTGCCTCTACACATTCCAGCAAAAGACTCAATAAGAGAAGGTTCTAATGGACTTTTAATAGACATAAATTTCATAACCTTCTCCTTTCTATCTTTTATTTTTAAGCAGCTCCTGTTGTATTAAGAGGATTTTTTTCATCTTCATCTACTAAATGTTTAGCGATAAGTGATCTCATAGCAGTGGCTATTGTTTTAGTAGGCCAAACATTTTTAAATATTTCTTTTGCAGCTCTAGCACGATTAGTCTCTTCCTTTGTTGCTTTTGCTAACCATTGATCAACATCATTAACGCCTTCTATAGAGCTATCTAGCTTTTTAAAGGCAGTAATTACTTGACGTGCTAAGTTGCCTGTAAGTAATTTTTCTTGTTGGAAGTTATCTAAGTTCCATAAGAATTTTAAGTACCAATTTCTTAAATCAATATTATCTTGACAATTATTTAATAGGTTTTCTATAGCATTATTATTTGCACTTGATTTTTTATTTAAGTTTAATTTATTAACTTGACCTTCAATATCAATTAAAACTCTAATTTCAGGTTCAAGATCTGTCTCAAGGTCAGCTGGAGTCATTGTCTTAATATCATAGTCTGAATAAATTGATTCTAAAATAATACTTGTTTCTATGTCTGAATTATAACCATGAATAAACTTTCCTTGTGCATTTAATAAACCTACCATGTCCTTATAACTAAAGAATGTTCCTTTAAAAATTACATTATTATATCTTAGTTTACCAATACCAATTAAGTCTTTTTCACTTAATTGATCATTAACTACTGCATTATGAATATAGCCATAATTATTAGAATTTAATTTTCTATAAGCAGCAGGTAGTTTAGTCTTTAAATAATGTAAATAATTTATAAATGGATTTCCTTCTGATGCATCATCAGATGCACAGGCTTTAGCTCCATAAACATATAATTCTATTCTAAAAGCTTTTCCTAAACCTTTAATTAATCCAGCATCTTCTTTCCAGACTTTTTCATAGTAATAGTCCCAAGCTTCAGCTTCATTATGATTTTGTTTAGCTTTTAATAAATAATCTTTCCAGTCAATATCATTTTCATTTTGATCTTCATCTTCAGCATCATTAAGTTTAAACTTGTTTATTAAATCTACAATACGATTACAAGCTCTAGCTTCTTCTTTAAATATTTTTTCTGCTGCTTTTACCTCATCCTCTTTATTAAGCTTTAAAGCTTTAGATAAGGAGTCTTTTAATAAATATAGCTCTTTAGCTAAATCAGGATTAACATTTAGTTTACTATCTGTTAATTCTTTCTTTGCATCAAAAGTTTTTAATAGTTTTTCTATTGCTTCTATCTCATCAGTACAGGCTGCAGCAGCACCTGTTAGTTCGGGTGCTCTAGTTTCTAATTCACCTGAACCACTAAAATCTTTTGCAATATTTTGTAATTTAGGAGCAACTGTTTTTAGTTGGGATAATCTAGTATTTAAAAGTTTTTTTAGTTCTTCTAACTTTGCTGTATTAGCCCCAGAAGTATCCATTTCATAATCATTTTTAAAGTCAGGTGCTTCACGTAATATTTTCATTAATCATCCTCCTCATTATCTGCAAGTAATGTAAAGTTTTGTTTTGAGAAGTCGACTAATTGGCTCTTCTCTTCAGTAGTTTCATATTCAGGCGCAATTTCACATGTAATAGTAGCAGGATAAATCATAATATTTGACATGCTGATTACACGGAATGTTCTAGGAGCTGCACCGTCTATGCCCGCTGGAATTGTAAATAAAGCACCAACTTCTAAATGAGGTAGATCATATTCTACAGAAATTAAACTTGATCCTTCTTGTAATTCAGTAACCCATCCCATTTTCTTTAAAGATTTTTGATCAGGGTGTTCATGAAATAAAACACCAACTCTCTCAGGTGGATAATAGTTAGTATCAACACTTAATTCACCGTGAATATCAAATTCTTTACTTTCTCTAGGTGCACGATATTCGCAAAAAATACCATGTAGTTTAACAGTTTCTTTAAACCATTTTCTATGAAGTTTAGCATCAGGGTTTATTAATAAACCATAGTCTTTTCTATCTAACATATTTTATGCCCCTTATACTAAAAAATAAGGTTGACTGACTTAAGACTATCAGCCAGCCTTATTTAGATTTTTTATTTAATTAACTAGCTGCTAATGCATCTGCTGCAGCACGTAAAGCATTAATCTTAGTTTCTTTATCAGAAGTTAGTTTACTTAAACCATCTAAGATCACTTTTTCTACATCATCTCTTTTAAAATCCGCAACATCTGCTCCACCTGGTTTTTCTCCTACGTTTTCTTCCTTTGGAGCAGCACCTTCAGCACTAAAATCTTTAGTTGGCTTAATATTTTTAGCTTTGATATTTTTAATTATAAAATCAATTCTATTATATTTAGCATCTTTTACTCTATCTCCATCTGAATAAACGCAAACTAAGTCTTTATTTTGGTCTATTTCATCTTTATTAGTTTTCTTATAAAGTCTAACCATGTAGCAGTCAGCACCTGAAGCTAATGCCTTAGCTTTCTTTTCAGCTTCATCAAAAGTTTTTACATTGTCTTGAATGTTATCTGTGTCTTGAGTAGTTCTATCAGAATAAGGAACTACAATATATCCTTTAGTAAAAACCTTATCTAAAGTTTTTCCTTCTGATCCTAAACCAAAAATCTCATTTAGATCTTCAGCTTCATTTAATGTATTAACTTTTTTTTTATTTTCTACTAACTTATTAGCAGTTAATACGTGTTGCTTCATTGAACATGCAATATTACAATTTGAGTTTAAAGATTCATTTAAACCATTGAATTTAATTTTTGTTTTCTTAGTATTTGATACATATTTTTCATCAAATTTGAAAGTATATTTTTCTTTTAATACTTTTTCATTTTCTAATGCATAACCTTCAAATACTAATTTATTATCTAATCTATAGCAGTTAGAAATTCTAAATCCTGTAACATTTGATTTACTTTCTTTTAAAGCTTCAGTAAAGCATTCTTCAAATGATTCTTCATCAATATCTTCAATGTCATCCATTGAGTCAGGAATATAGTTATCACCTTCTGCTTTGATATTATCTACTTCTTTTTTAAAATTACTTAAGATAGTATTAGATGCATTATTATATGCAGCTGTTTGTTTAGCTTCATCACTAGTTGCATTATCATCAGCTTCTGTTAAAGCTTTTTTACATTCTTCAACTTTATCAGAGTCAGTATCACATTCGCCGTCTTCACATTCTTCTTTACTTTCATTAATGTCTGCATTATCTAAAGATTCACCTGGTTTATCAAATTTCTTAAACATTTTTGATCCAAGTAATTCTTTTGCTTCATCAGCAATTTTTGATTCATTTAATGCTTTTTTAGCATCTAATTTTAATGATTCATGAAGATATCCTAAAGCATCAGATAGAACATCATTTAAAGAAGCAGTAGATAAAGCTTTACCTTTTCCTAAAGTAGGTTCAGCTTCACCTTGTTCATCTCCAATAGCTTCATCTAAAGATTCATCAGTTTCTTCAGCTTCTTCTTCAGCCTCTTCTTCTGCTTCAAAATCTTCTTCTTCATCAGCTAATTTTTCTTCATCTTCTGTATCAAAGTCACATTCACCTTCACAGAATTCTTTTGCTAGAGCTTCACCTTCTTCATCAGTTACTTCAATTTCTAGTTTAGGAGCATCAGGATTATCTAATTGTCCTTTTTCTGCGATAGTAACTTCTTCACCTTCACCATGTGCATCTAATTTATTTGTTAATACATCAATAGCTTCAATTTCTTCCTCTTCTGCTTCACCATCTTCAGCTTCAGCAGCAGCATCTAATTCGCTATCAATGTCTTCATCATCTAATTCTTCCTCAGCTTCTTCATCAGCTAATTTTTCATCTTCAAAATCATCATCACCAAATGCTTCTGTTAATCTATAGAAGTCAGAGTTATAATAGAAAGATTCATTCTTTTCTTCTTCAGTAGCTTCTTCTTCAGCACCAGATGTATCAAAATCTAAATCAAATTCTGATTCTTCTTCTGTTTCTTCACCTTCAGGAGTTTCTTCAGTAGTTTCTTCTACTTCTTCCATTTCTTCTACTGGAGCTTCTTCACCTTCAGTTTCAGTAATGTCTAGTTCTGCTTCATCAGTTTCATCTACAGGAGCAACTTTACCAATTACATCATAACCAGAAATATTACCACAATGTTGACAAGGTTCATTTACATTAACAACATTAGGATCATCTTCAGAATATTCTAGATCTTCTCTGTTCTTGTAGAACTTGTTCATACATTGAGGACATTGAATAATAATTTTACCGGCATAAGATCCAAGTAATTCATCTGGTGAATCTGCATCTAAATCAACAATCTTTTCAATTCTTGCTAACTTAGCTTTTGCAACTTCATCTTCTCTTTCTTCTTGAGCTTCTTGTAGATCGTCTTGATCATTTATATCATAGAATTCTTCGAATAATGCATCTGATGAAAAGAATGGTTTATTTAATTTTTCTTTTAAGAAATTAACATTTGTTTCTCTAGTAACTTTTTCTGGAGTAGGAATGTCTAATCCATCAAGTTCTTTGAAAGCTGATTCTAAATCGAATTTAGTAACATTTTCTCTCATTTAAAAGTCTCCTTAACATAATTAGTCTGCACCTTGTATTAGGTTAGAATTTGTTCTTAATATTTCTCTTAATTCTTTTAATTCATTATTTCCTTCTTCAAGTAATTTATCGCCGTCTTGCGTCCATACAGCACTGGTAGCAGTATATCTTGTTCTAATTCTACCAATTATAACTTTTGTTAAAGCTGTGCTTAATCTAATTAAAATATCAATCCAATAATCAGATTTAATATCTTCAACACTCTTTAATTTTGGTATATAAGCAATACTTATATAAGTTGGTCGGATAGAATAACTATTAATATATAATTTATGATTATGTCTATCTTCATCCCAGCTTAGATCCGTAGATATTGTATTTTTGATACTTTGTAAAGTACTCCATGCTGCATAATTTAATACATAGTCTTGTAGGTTATACATAGTTCCACCTGAACTAAACATCATCCATTGTTGTGCATATAAAGGATCATAAAATCCTTCGGTTCCTGCATTTCCTATTGGTTCAGTTCTATATACACCATGAATTGAACTTACTCCCTCATCCCAACCAGAGGTATCTATACATGAGGCAAAAGGCACTTTTATAAAAGTTATTTCGTCCCAATATCTTTCTAATTCTCTAAGCTCTTTTTGCACTGCTTTACCGATTTGTTCATCTTCAAGCTCACTCTCTAAAACATAACCTGTAAGCTCTAGTTTGATTTCATCGATTACATCTTGCATTTTCATAGCTTAATTTTAAATACCTCCTGTTCTTAAAAGATTTCAGTATTCAAACTACTTAATTTAGCAATTAATTTTTCATAAATATTAGAAAAAGACAAAATAAAAGCAGATTTCAATTCTACTATTATTTTAATCTTAAAATAAAAAGCAAGGTTTGATACCTTGCTTAAATAATCATCCCCCAACTTGGTCCGCACTTTATCAGCATTTTATTTCAGACGTGCACTTCTGTCCTAAAACCGTATGTGATAACTAAGCGTGTTGGGTTCTATTAATTTTGTGAAGCCTTCTGTTATATCTCGTTTCCTATCCGAAGGCACGATAGAAAAGTCATCAAATCCAAACGGCTTTCTTTCATCCGACGTTCCTTTTTGTAAGGTCGCATTTTTTATTTTGGTTTGATTAATGGTTTTCCTTCCAGACACAATTAAATGTGCTACTATTTTATCTATGTGATAAAAAGCATCTGATGAATCGGCAAAGAGCCATACTCGCAAGTCATTCTCAACGTCTATCATCAACTTTTTTACCTACTTAATTTAGCGGTTTCAAATAGCATAGCTAATATTAATTAATCTACTTTAAAATATTATACAATATCTTTTTAAAAATATAAATAGCAGTCTTTTCTTCCATCTGCTTTATATGAGGGCTCTTTTATTTCTTTTTCAATATATTCATCTAAATTTCTTGGTAAATCTTTATGTATAAGTATGTATTCTTTAATTCTATTTGAATTAGCATGAATAAGTCCTATATTCTTTTTTTCTCTATCACACCAAGTTGATGGAACTCGTTCTTTGGGATTATTAAATTGAATAGGCATAATTCCTTTTGGTGGAATAAACTCATATTTAGAATATTTATGATGTAATAATGTTGCAAAGATAGAATCTTCATACCCTTCATTTTTTTGTGGATCAATTGGAACCATAGGCTCACTTGTATAAATAAATCTACTAATAGCACATAGATTTAATTGAGCTCCAATATAAGGGTGGAATTTAGTTTTAGGGTTATTTGAATGAATAAAACAAAAACCATTAGGGTGCTTATCTATTTCACTCATATATTTACTTGCTAAGGAGTTATCTTTTAACTCAATAATACAGTCATCATCTAGCATGATTAGATATTCATATTTAGATTTCAAAAACTCTTCTCTTAGCGTCTGTCTTGCTTTTAAAATACCAAGTCCGTCTATAAAATCTTTTCTAACTATCTTATTTGAAATATCTATTGATTTAAATGTTTTCCAATTTTGAGTAATTATTAGAATATCAATATCTGGCCATAATTCATTTAATTGTTTAAATAATCTATTTAACCTTTCTTGTCTCTGACTTCTATCAGGCTCAATGTCTGGAAACCAACTTACAATTCCGAAACATTTTTTCATACTAATTTTTCCTTTCAATTTTTATTTTAGAAATATAGATAACAATTAGATTTACCATCTGCTCTTTGAGTCACACCTTGATTTTGTCTATCCCATCTAACATTATTTTCTGTAACTTTTACATTATTTGTTAATATAGCTTCTAAGCAACGTTTACAGTTATTATTATCTCTAAAGAATGCTATTTGACTATTACGACGTCTTAAATAAATATCATCTAGTTTGTAATCATTCTTAATAAGTTTTTTAAATAAATCTACAAATGTAGAAGAACTAAATGCAACTGGTCCTAAACCTTCAGTATTTACATTCCAAGCCCATTCCGGTCTGTTACAACCAATAGTTAGATTTTTATAATCTGGTTCGAAGTAAATACAAGGTATACCAAGATTTGCAGTTTCAAATGCATTTGAACTATAATCTGTTATATAAACTTTTGTCTCTGCAAATATATCTGTAAATGATTCTTGAGGTTCATCTATAATCCATTTAGGGACGTCAAATACTCCGGGTATATTTTCCATAACAGGGTGACGTTTAAATATAACTCTTAAATTATTTTCTTCGCATAACTTTTTAAATTCTGGATTATTTAATAAAGCATTATATCCCTTAACAAAGTCAGATTCTTTTAATTTTATTAAAGCTTTAGGATCTATTTGATTTATATTTTCTACTACTCGCCAACCAGTTAAATTATTTCTCCACCAAGGTTGAATCATAACTATATTTTTATTTTTAGATTCATTATATTTTTTAACTTGTTCATCCATTCTAGGTAAACCAGTTAATAGATATTTTTTAGTAGTTAATCCTTCTTGTTCTGCATTATAAATAACACTTTCATATTCTTTTCTATTACCACAAATCATATAGTCAAATTTACCCACAGGATAACATCTATTTCCTCTAGCAAAGAAGCAACCATGATTTAAGTAAATATAAATA
>Ga0265301_10003778_pt1 | contig 15747 bp, 14 predicted proteins | sample AusTroGonzalo_MG_2_FD_193488 | JGI IMG/M metagenome (GOLD analysis project Ga0265301, IMG submission 193488) | Bovine rumen microbial communities from tropical cattle in Woodstock, Queensland, Australia - Gonzalo_04 | ecosystem: Host-associated > Mammals > Digestive system > Stomach > Rumen ...
TCTTAGCGCCTTCATCTTCCCAGTAGATCTTAGATGCGCTAGACATCACAGCAGCGCTGCTCTTTGCGATTGCATAAGCGAGGGCCGAGTCGTTGTGGAAGATAGGCTCGATGCTGTTCGAATTCAACCATACGCCATCAGCGATCGTCTCTCTGTCCCACTGAGACGGGACAAGCAAATCAATTCCTTCAACTGTCTTTGGTGTGGCCATACTCTTTACTCCAATTCTTTTACATTTTTATTTATAGCCTTTACGAAATGTTTGGATTTTCTTATATTTTACTTGTAAAACAAAAGAGGTAATACAATGGCACAATCTAATCTCGGCGCAGAACACGATCCTTTCGAAGACTACAAAGAAGCAGTATTTGAGTCTCTCATGGCAGATGTAGAAACTTGCGAGTCGGACGCCGAAAAACACATGGAAATGGCTAAAGATCTCATCCGCGACTTCTACTCGGCTGGAAAAGATGCTGATGCATGCGTCTACGCGATCTGCACGACTTACGGAATCTGCTAAAAATCACTAAACACAAAAACGGACTGGATTCTCTCCAGTCCATAATTGTGAATTATCCTACGACAACTTCGTTGACAGGAGTCTCTAGATCGATTCTCTCCTTGATGTCCTTGATGTCCTGCTTGAAGTCAGCTGCGAGCGAGTCGCCGTTCAACTGACCACCACCAGCCAACTGGAGCGTGTACTTTCTGAGACCGAGCGTCCAGAGCCATCCAGCTTTCGCTACGACGAACTCACGGAATAGCGGATCCTGAATGATGTTCTCTACACGCTCTCTCTTGTAGACTCTCAACAGACATTTTGTCGGGTATCTCGGAGTCGGCTTGACGAGAAGAAGCTTCTCTTCACGAATGTACTTAACTTGGTACTTTCTTCCGAAGGTCATCTTAGCTTCTTCGAGCCATGTTAGCGTAGCGTCCCAGTTGCCGAGAATGTTTCCATAGTCAGCAGTGCCGTAACAGGTAGATGAGAACTTAGCTCCACCATACGGAAGGAACTGGTTCACCATCATGTTGTTGACTGGAGTCAGAAGATTGTCCACAGAACCGAGCCAAGAGGATGTCTCGAGGTCAACGACTTCTTCAAGATCCTGACAGATCTTGTAGTGTGTCATTCCAGGGACTAGCTCGAAAGCCAAGTAGTCTTCTCTGTGACCCTGAATGTAGTACTTCCAGAAGTAGCGGATGGAGTCTCCGATCACGTCGAGAAGCTGCTCTTCTGTCAGCTCTACGCATATTCTCGGAGCGCCAAGCTGTCTCAGGATGTAAGCCATCAGGGCTCGAATGTTCTCGAGCCTTCCGATGTCAGCATACGGGTCACGGTGCTGACAGAGCTTTGGCGTTCTTGGATTGCTGTTCTCTGCCATCTAGACCTCCCGATTACTCTCCATCTTCTTCAGGATTGACCTCTTGGTATGTAGAGTATCTGATCGTGCATTCACGCTGGACCTTGTCAGAAGCTTCCTGATCCATAGATGTCTGCGGCATGTCCTTCGGCCAGCAGTAGTAGTACACGTAGTCGTGAGAGCTACTGTGTCTCAGTCTCGAGTCAAGAGACACCATTCTGATTCTAGCAGAATAGTCTCTCATGTAGTTAGAGACAGCTGCGCCAGTCTTCTGGTCGAAGTAGGTAGATGAAGCTCCACCATCCATCTTGATGTCGTTGTTGTGAATCAACGCGAACCAAGCTTCAAGCATGTGAGACGTCTTCCAGTCTTGGAACTCGTCGAACTTGAGGGTGACTTCACCGTCCATCTTCGTCTTGCCAGGGAAGACTTTCTTAGATCCCTGCCAGTGTGTCTCAAGCTCACCTTCGATCGTTCTTCCTGGGAGAGCAGAGGTTTTGCAACGGAGGGTGAACTGTCTCGTTCCGCCGAGCTGCTTGAATAGGGTAGCTAGCGGAGTTCCCTCTTCAGGAATCAGCGTAGCTTCCCACAGATAGTTCTTGGCGAGGTCAGGGAATGTGTCGATCTCGCTCGTAAACACGTTCATATCATTTTCTGCTGCCATAGGTGTTTATCTCCTATACACTTTTCTCTTTTACTAATTATTTATACTTCCACTACTGCAGCGGAGACCGTCGCTACGTTCTTGTAGAATCCTCTATCTGGAGCTTCTACTCGGTGTGTCCATTCTACCACGTTGTATGTTCCGCAGTATGTGATATTTGGCTGTGTCAATACCTCGACCGTATCGACATTCTCGTGAACGGTCATGTCTTCCTGTTCGAGACGGATCTTAGACTCAGTTGCCTTGTTGACCAGATATGCATCACAGTCAGAGAATTCGTAATTTGGTGCGAGTTCTCTCGTGATGAATCCGCTCGTAGGAATGAGGTATAGCGGCTTGCCTTCGATGTCTGCGTTTCTCTGTCGAGCAGCGAAGAAGAAGTCTCTGTCGTATACCTGCGAATTCTCTGTGTAGCTCTTGACAACATAGCTGTCAGTGTCAGGATCATATCCGATGTCAGGTCTCTCAGCTTCGTTCGGGAATACTGAGTCGACCTCGGCTGGATCTTGCTTATACGGAACTCCCTGAAGGATGAATGGCGGAAGGACGGTTCTATACTTGAGCGTAGAAGTTCCTATCACCTCACCGTCTCTGACGCTGTTGTATGTGACAGTGACGATGGAGTCGTTGAATCCCTTTTCATTGCTGAATCCACATCTAGCAGCTATGTAGATGCTCATCTCATACTGCTGTGTCTCTGAGTTGTAGGTAAGGAACGTGTCGTAGAAGATGAAATCGTCGCAGGTCTCACCAGTCCCCACTCCGTCTATGAGTATCTCTCTCGTAGCCATGTTGAAGGTTACTGACTTTCTGTTAGCGCCGAGACACTCAGTGACATTGATCGTCATGTTCTTGAGTGCTTCTGCTGGATCGATCTCCATTCCGCTGTTGTCTGCGAACTTGATTCTCGTGTGATCGTAGAATCTAGCCTTCAGAGTAGCATTGGTAGTGTCGAAGTGCGGTCTAAGTCTTCCGTCCTCTTCTACTTCAGTCACTATTGAGTAAGAAGCATCAACATCCACGTCGTTGTTGATTCTCTCGTAGGTGAAGTTAGCTCTGTAGTCTAGCTGATCTACTTCTACTGATCCGACCGCATCTCCGTTTCTCGTGATGTTGATAGCGCCTTCAAGATGCTCTTGATATGGAGCTATAAGCGTAATTTTCTTTATGTACGGGTAGAAGGCACTGTCGCTAGACATCGGAATTCCAAGACATAGTCTGGGTCTTCCAATATACTCCCGATAGTCGTATTGTGTGCTCCAGCCACCATACATTCTCACGTTGTCATTTGACTCTAGATAGACCTTGTCTCTAACTCTACCCATAGCGCCAGGCGTTATCTGATCAACAGTGTATGGATGCTCACCGTCTCCATAGTCGAACCAGATAGCTTGATCGTGTATTGCAGTGCTTCTCAGGTAGCTTCTCATAGAGCGGACTTCGGTAGACTTGACCGTGCTGTTGAACGTCGTAGCCACATCAAGCTCACTTACGCTTAGTCCCCTGATTGTCACGTCGAACTGAATAGCGGTGTCGCTCACCTTTTCGTAGTTGTCGACTGTGACATTATCGTATGGAATATAAGAGTTGAACGGAGTTATGCGCTCGTTGAAGCGAACGAGGGTTCTATCGCCTATCTGGAATTGTGGATAGCCGCTGAAGGGATCCATTCTAACTTCGAGATCCTCATCAAAGAATTCTCTTGGAATATCTGATCCAGTCTTTGTAGTCGTGCTTCCGTATTCAGCATAGTACATACTGGCCGTATGTACTCCGTTAACATCTTTGAGGTCGAGATACCAGCTGATAGGGATCTGTTCTTCAACTCTCACCCAGTCGTCACCGTCTCTTTGATAGAGAGCTACGTAGATGTTGTCGACATCTGATTCGTAAATCTGATATTTAGACAGCTGATCGAAAGCGTAAGCTCTTAGACTGTGGTAGCTTGTGATGTCGTCTGGTAGACCGTCTGGAAGAACTGTAGATTCAATCGGAAGAGTAGTCGAGCCCTTAGTGTAGTGACCGAACAGACCGAGTCTGTAGCCACTATCCAACTTACTCTGAATGAAATCTCTGTTGTTGATCTCGAAATCTCCCAACCCGTCATTGTAGATGTATGTGTGGAGAACTCCGCTCTTTCCATAAAAGGACACAGTCCTTCCTCTACTAGAAGAGTTCAGAATAAAGTCGAAAAGCTCACCGTCTTCGGTGTTGTATACCATCATGCACGGATGATTGTCTTCCCAGTAGACTTTGAATCCTCCAGTAGTCAGAATGCCCTGGTCGCTTGGTTCGTCGAAGTCGTAACTTGCAGATCCAGCACCCATATTCTTCAACTTGAAAATTTTGTTGACCGTCCAGTTTCTGGTTACTATGTTACAGCCAGAGTCTCTATCGAAAGAGATGTTCTTTGCCCACGAAGCGAAATAGCCATGCAAGCAGTAGTCTGCATAGCCTTCAGGAATAGCCTCTTTGTATATCTCCATGTATCTGTCATATACGGTACTGCCATGATCAGTTACGTATGGAACTTTCGAGATACCGAAAGATCTCTCCACAACTCTGTTGTGGATTGGGTTACCATCCGGATCGCGAATTTCGATATACGGGCTCTTTATAGCTAGATTGTATACTCCAGCTATGTCAGTTGCACCCAGCTCGACTGTGAGATCTTTGCTTTTCCAAACTTCTGCCATATTCTCTCGCTATGCGTATGTGTATCTGAATCTGAATCTCAAGACCGGAATGTCTCTGTCAGATGTGAAGTTTACGATGTTGTTGTTGTCATCCAAGATGTTGTCGTCGAAGATCTGCTTGAGCAGAGGATAGACGTACTGGAAGTTCTGCTTAGCTGCCTGATATGTGATGCTTCCTGAGTTGATAGCGTCTCTGAGAGCGAAGTAGAAAGCTTCCTCACTCAAGTTCTCGAGGTAGCTCGTGCTGTTAGCGCCGACTCTGAGGAAGGTCTCAAGACGGATCGTCTTAGAGATCGTCGTTGTGTTCGTCTCGACCTCTTCGTTTCTTCGTCCCATAGACATGTTGATCTCAGTAGTGTCATCTTCTCTACTGTCCTTGCTGAAGTCGATCTTGTATGGTAGCTCAATCGGACGATCAGATGTTCCAGATACGATCTTTCTCTTGTCGATCCATTCAGTTATTAGCTCAAGCATCTTGGTAGATGTGTCTGTCATCTTTCCCTTAGTGAAGAATGAATCCTCTTCGAACGTGATGTCGGTGTAGTAGGAGTCATTCACGCTTGGGTTTCCGCTCAAGGAGAGGTACACGTTGTCTGGATCGATGCTGACTTCTTCGATTCTGAAGTTGCTAGATGAGCTTGTTCCGTCTATGACCTGAAGGGTTATGTCACGACCCTCCATGCCGTAGAAGATGTCTTCCATCGTCGTGCCTCGAATGTCTTGCTCTGGGAGAATCAAGATGTTCTTGTTAGTCTTGACAGACCCTGGCTCGAAGCGGTACGTCTTAGCAGAGCCCTTGATCAGCTCAGAGACCTTGATGTCGATGTTTGCTCTCTTGGCTCCTGGATTTTCAAGAATCTTGTTGTAGATGTCAGACTTGAAGATCTGACTCTTGAAAGTCGTGTTCTCGGCTAGCCACTGATAGAGTGAGTTCTCTAGCTCATCCTTGAACTTGCTCATATCTACGTGTCTGTCAACCTGAATGTCGCCAACCACGTCATAGTAGTGGAAGACTGGCGGAAGGCTGACGAGCTTAGAGTTCATGATCATTCTCGGCTCTGCGTCGGCGCGAATCTGTGCAGCCCACTGTCCGAAAGTGGATCTGTCCAAGTACTGATCGGAAGTCGTTCCCTTCGGGTAGATGAGGAATGACACGAAGTCGAACAGGTGCTGCATGTAAGTGTTGTAGTCGATGTAGAGGCAAGAGTTAGAGATGTCCTCGTTCTCGTCGAAGATGTTGATCGGACGATAGAGTCCGTTAGCCTCTCGGTAGATGTCTGAGAAGAGAGTGTAGAGAACGATGTTCGTTCTTCCTGCGTCGTGCTCGCCTGATAAGTCTTCCAGCTGATTCTCTCCGTAAGCGATAGCGTGCTTCACGTTTATCGGATCTGTTATGGTCAACAGATAGGACATGAAGTCTGGGAGAGTTATGAGCTTTGAAGTAGATGCGAAGTAGATCTTAGAGTTGATCTTGATTCTCTCTTTGCTCTCGAAGTCAGTTCCGCCGTGGACAGCGCTCTCGAACATGAAGGTGACATAGTTGGAGATGTTAGTGACGCTGCCAGCTCTAGAAGCGTAGATCTTGCCCTGCGCTGAGAGTACTGATCCGACTGCGTTCGGATAGTTAGCGTCTGATCCGTCTGTCTGGAAGTACTGGACGTAGAGATTCTGGTCCGTGCTTGTGAGGCCAGGGCATGAGTCGATTCCGTTGCCGAAGTAGAGTCGAACCGTCTTGTCGTAGTTCGATCTTATGCAGCAGACCTTGAGATCTGCGCCAAACTCAGACTTCTTTCTGTTCTTGAACGCCTTGGAGAGCTCTACAGCTTCGTCTTCGATGTAGAAGAGACTGTCTTCTTGGAATGCTGACTTCTGGTCAGTTCCGATTCCAACTTTCGTGATTCCATACTGCTTGCTGTACTCTCCGTTGACGTATGCGAACGGATCTCTGATTCCATACCAGTTAGAGAAGCTCAAGTCGTCGATGTCATAGAATTGATACTGCTTTCCGATCTTGTTAGAGTACGTTATTGGATCGAGAACTTTGACGGCTCTCTTTCCCTGAACAACTTTGATGTATCTGAGCTTTGAAGATGCAGTAGCGCTGACCTTTCCAGACAGCGTAATGTAGCCGTCTTGCTGTGTCTCATATCCGTTCACTGCGTAGAGGATCTTCTTGCGCCATGATGGACTCTGGCCGTCTCTAACGTCAGCTTCTGTGAGAGTATATGAGTAGCAAGCGTCAAGCATGAAGTCATGTCCATTGAACGTGAACTTCAGATCTTCGTTGTTGAACCAGATAGTGTCTCCAGCTTGAACAGTGGAAGGCAGAGGTCCTCTCAGCTCGATAGAGATGTTGCCGACAGCAGGAACTGCTCTCTTCGGTTGATAGCCGAGATTCTTTCCGAGCTTGATGATGGAAGAGTCTAGCTTAGCTGTGTCGAGATAGTTCTCTTCGGCGGTTCTCTGGATGTAGTAGTTCGTCATATCCATGACGCCAGAGAACATCTCTTGGAAGTAAGCGTAGATGCTCGCTTGACTCAAATTTCTGTACTTTTCGTCTGCTAGGATGCGGTTGTTCCATTCATCCAAGATCGATTCGTGTGAAAGCTTTGTATAGTCCATGCTCATATAGTATTTATCATAGAAGCCTCAGATAAATAATCGACAAACCTACTAAGAGGCAATAATGGGAAAAGTTGTAAAAATCATTATACAAGGCGTAACTAGTCAGAAGGCTCAAAAAGAGCTAGACGACATCACGAGATGCCGCAATGACATTCTCTACTTCGCTAAGAAGTGCATGATACTCACAACCGAGGGTCTCAAGCCTTTCGAGCCATATCCGTGGCAGGCGAGACTCCTGAAGAAGCTCACGATGACTCTCAACAGCAGAGATCTGGTCATGGCTGCTCGTCAGACCGGAAAGACGACTGTCGTAGCCATCTTCTTCCTGTGGTATGCGATGTTCCACAACGACAAGAATCTCTGGATTTTCTCTAGAAAGGAGATTGCAGCTAAAGAGATCATGCAGAAGATTCGTGAGATGTATGCTAATCTTCCGAAGCATCTTCGTTTTGAACTGAAGCACAACTCGAAGAGCTGGATCGAGTTCAGAGAGAATCATTCAAGAATCGGCTGTAGCGCACTCTCAGACAAATGGATCCACGGCCGATCACTCGACTATATCTGGATTGACGAGGCTGCATTCTGCCATGAGGGAGGAATGGATACGAAGTTCATCGCCTGCACCTTCCCAGTCTTCTCGACTACCAACACCGGAATGATCCTCACATCTACTCCGCACGGAACAGCGAACGAGTTCTATCAGCTCTGGCTCAAGTCGCCTGGAAACGGATTCAGACGCACGAAAGTCACGTGGGGTGATATTCCTGGCCGTGATGAGGACTGGAAGAAGAAAATGATCCGTGATAACGGACAGTTATTCTTCGACCAAGAGTTCGACTGCAAGATCCTGAGATCCAAGTTCTAGAGATTCTTGAAGTCGAAATCTTCGATTTTCATAGCGTCAGTGAGTGTGTTTATCTCATTGACGCTCTTTTTGCAGATTCCGTTCTGCCTCGACATGAAGAGCATGTTCCTAGTGTTCGCTAGATCGATCTCGTCCTGAATTCCGATGTGGAACATGCGGTTCATCTGGTTGGAGAGGTGCCAAGCTTCACGTTCTTCGAAGTAGCGCTCCTTGTTGCTGCGAGAGCAGATCTGGGCAGTCGGAATGTTCAGATCCTTAGCGAGCTGAGATGTGTACTTGCCCATGTTCGAGATGAAGTGAAGGAAGTGGGACGCTTCGTGAAGGAAGACTGCCATAGCTCGATTGTCGTTGAAGTGCAGCTTTCCGTCTCTGAGATAGTCCTTCGAGATGTAGAGGATGTTGACAAACTCTTTCGTTGTGAAGAAGCCGCCGATTCCGCGATCGTCGAGAATTGACTGATCCTGAAATACGATTGAGAAGAACTTAGAAGCGACGATCTTGCCACGGATGAAGTTCCATGCGACCATCATGCCCTTGTTGTCAGTGTCGATGTCGAGCATAGCGATCTTGGCTTTCGTGTAGATTATGCGGTTGTCTCTCATAGAAGCGGTCCTTTTGTTTGGTTTACGAGTAAAATATAGGATTTTCTCTGCAAATTGTAAACGGAAAAAATTAAGATTTTCTCAATTTTAGGGGTTTAGAAATCTCACAGAAATGCCTATATTTACCATGTAAACAACAAAAGGACCAATTATGATAGAATACTCTCAAAAGGAAATCGACCTCAAGTTCGCCAACGCTGTCGACTACATGGGAGCTTTCATGCCCAACTTGATCAACTTCTACGCTCTCTTCACCAAGCGCGTGAACAACAAGATCAAGTCTCTCAGAATCTGCGTCAAGACCGACATCACTCCGGTCTTCGAATATAACGAGAAGTGGATCTGCGAAATTGAACCGCACGCCTTCAACATGTTCCTCGTTATCGAGCTCTACCGCTTCATCTCTCATCACTGCACTCGCGGCAAGGAATTCGTCGGCGAGAACGCTTTCATCGCTTCTACTGCTCTCTGCAACGCTAAGGAACTCTCCAAGTTCATCATGGGCGCTCCTCAGGAGATTCTCGATCTCTTCGCAAAGGACGTTCCGAACAAGAAGCTCATCGAAGAACATCTTCATCAGAAGATCTCCAACAACGACTGGTACTTCGAAAACGTCTACGATCTGCTCACTCAGAACCAGCAGCAACAGCAACAGGAACAGGATCAACAGGATCAACAGAATCAGCAGAGCCAGAACCAAGAAGGCGAAGAAGATCAAGAAGAACAACAGGAACAGTCCGGAAGTCAGGGTAAGAACGAAGATCAACAGGACCAGCAAGACCAGAACGGTCAGGGTGGAAAGGATAAGGACCAAGACAAGGACGAAGATCAAAAGCCTCAGGGCGGCGCTCCGGACGGCGACGAAGATGAAGATGATTCTGACGAGGATTCCGACGAAGATTCGAACCCGTTCAACGGCAACGGCAAGAAGGACAAGGATGACAAGAAGGACAACAAGGACAACAAGGACGACAAGCCGCAGAACAGTCAAGGAAGCCCTTCTGGCGACGAATCAGAAGAAGACGGTGAATCTGACGGTGAAGGCGAAGGTCAGCACCAGAACGGCCAAAGCGGCGCAGGAAACGGCAAGCCGCAGCAGTCCGACTCTCAGCCGCAGTCTCAAGACCAGAACATGAAGGACTGGTCCGAGTCTGGCGACGAAAACACGGAAGAATGGGGCGAGAACGACACGGTAGATCAGCTCGTCCGCGATGTTCTCGAAAACAAGTGCAAGCCGGAAAACTGGGGCGATCTCAGCGGCGACCAGATCGAAGAGATCATGCTCCAGAACAAGCGCAAGGCCAAGGTCGGTCCGATCATCAACGGATTCTCTAAGTCAATCCGCTGCCGCAAGAGGATCGGCACCAGAATGAGACTCAACAAGCGCTACGGATTGGCTTTCATGGGTCACCGCTACAACCGCAAGTCTAAGGTTCTCTTCGCTATCGACTCTTCGGGCTCTATGTCTGAGGAAGATATCCGTAAGGGCTGCGAAATCCTTCACAACTTCCTCAAGACGACCGAGATCTGGGTCTCCTTCTGGGACGCTCAGATGATCGAACCGTTCGAATACAAGAAGAACATCAAGAAGATGGAAGCTCCGGGTCGTGGCGGCACCAACCCCAAGTGCATCGGCGAATACATGGATGAACACAAGCTCGAATTCGATGGCGTCATCCTCTTCACCGACTGCATCTGGTCTTGGCAGAAGAAGAACATCGACTCTGAGATCTTCGTCATCTCCTCCGAAGAGAAGTACACGCTTCCGAAGTTCATCAAGCGCCACATCTCCTTCGACCACCTCGTCGAGGGCGCTGCTGCATAAAAAATTTGGATTTTCTTGAGAAAAGGGGTTTACAAGAACTCAAGAAAATCCTATATTTTACTTGTAAAAGATAACTGCCAAACTTCTCAAGGACCAAAACTATGGCACTAGCAAAAGTTACAATCGCGGAATTCACAGAACTCGCTCTCTGCTGCCCCGCAAATCAGACCATGCTCATCGTCGGCGACTTCGGTATTGGTAAGACCCAAGTCGTTCGCAAGGTCGCTAAGCTTTTGAAGCTCGACTGCGTGGAATATGACTGCACTCACCTCACTGACCCTGGCGACATTCTCGGTCTGCCCTGCATCGTCAACGGCAGAACCTGCTACAACCCGACTTCTTGGTACTCTCCGGACAAGCCGGTTCTTCTCTTCATCGACGAAGTCTTCCGTGCTGTGACCGAAGTTCGCGGTACTCTCATGCCGCTCACCCTCGAACAGAAGATCGCTGATCTCAAGCTCGCTCCTGGCTCCCGCATCATCTGCGCTGCTAACCCTCCCGGCTACCACGGCTACGAAGGTGAAGTTCCGGATGCTGCTCAGCTCTCCCGCTACGCTGCATACTGGCTCGATCCGACCTTCAACGAATGGATGGACAACGCTAAGGAAATCGGCTGCCATCAGGCTGTCATCGACTACCTCAACGACAACAAGCGTGACCTCGACACCTTCACTGGCAAGGGTGAAGAAGATGTCAACACGGAAGAACTCACGATGCGTCACTGCCGTCGTTCTTGGATCAAGCTCTCCGACAACCTCAAGTCCGCAGAACAGGTCAAGGGCTGCAAACTCGAACGCAAGTTCGTCATCCGCATCGCTTCTGGCTACATCGAAGGTCCTCTCGCTGTCAAGTTCGCTCCGTTCTACGAAAACTGCTCCACGGGCAAGAAGAACCTCACTGCTGAAAAGGTTCTCGATGACTGGGCAAACATTCAGAAGACGATGGGCTTGGACGAAGAAGGCAACCCGAACACTGTCGATCTTCCGACCGGCACCAAGCTCATCGGCGACATCAAGTATGTCGTCAAGGACGCTAAGAAGATTCCAGCTAAGTGGAAGAACAACTTCAACTCCTTCTTCCGCACTGGCCTCAACAAGGAAACTCAGGTCGCAGTCCTCAACGACATCATCTACAACGACATGATGAACTCCGAAGACTGGGTCTTCCAGATCTCCGACGATGAACTCCAGTCGTTCTACGAAGAGCTCATCGCTTCCAAGGTCGCTTAGGCCTTTCGGTCCCACCCTCACAATTGGTCCTTTTGTTTTACAGAGGGTGGGACCTCTTTCTACAAACAAAGAGCAGAGCCGCGAAGCTCTGCTCTTTTCTTTTATGACAGTAAGATCTTACAGATCCTTCAAGTCTTGTGCGTATTCATACCACTGGCGAGCGTCGAATTCTCGCTTTCTGTCGTTAGAGTAGCTCTTTCTCGGAGTCAAGAATCCCACGATTCTCGTGTACTGATCGGACACTGGCTCTCCACAGACTGGACAGACGTTCTGACCGACGAAAGCGTGATGATTCTTGCATACGTTGATCTTAGTGTTGAATGCGAAGTAGATAACTCCCTTAGAAGCGATCTTGTTCAGCATATCCCATGCGACATCTTTGCTCGGGAAGTTGCTCTCGATGTTGATGTGTGCGATAGCGCCACCTGAGCACATCCTATCGAGTACTGATGAGAGACGGATCTTCTCTTGGATAGTGCACTTCTCTTTGAGCGGGATCCACTGGTTAGAGTAGATGAAGTCGTCGTTTCTGTCGTAGAGAAGATTGTCCTTCTGGCAGAGAATCACAGCAGCTCTCTCAGCTGGGACAGACTCGATGTTGAAGCTGTATTTGTCAGTGAAGTTGTCCTTCACGTCGTTGATCACATCGAAGATCTTCTGAGCGAGCTTGATTCCCTCGTCACTGTAGCTCTTGTTTCCGAACTCGTCTGTGTTGATGAATCCGAACTCCTTGATTGTCTCGTAGAGGCCGAGAATGCCCACAGTGGAGTACTGGTGATTGATGTCGATGCCACCTTCGATGTAGTTAGGGAGAAGACCTCTCTGGACATTCTTAGTGATGATCTCGCGCTGAACATCGAGCAGCTTGCAGCAGAGCTCAGTTCTCTTGCGGAGAAGCTTGAGGAACGAGTTGATCCAAGAGATCTTTGAGTCTTCCTTCTCTTTCTTCGTCTCGATAGCGATTCGAACGAGGTTCATCGTGTTGACCTTGATCGATCCGATAGACAGAGAAGTACCACCGATGGAGTTCATGAAGCCCTTGAGCTTCGAAGTGTCGCTGAGAAGACGACAGCAGTTAGACAAGGTAGTGACATCTTCTGAGACGAAGAAGTTAGAGTCGTTCCACTTAGTGTTGTGGTCAGAGCACCATCTTGCGAACTCTTCATCAACGAACTTTCCGTCTTTGTACTGAAGAGAGAATGTCAAGACTGGGAACGTGAACATGTTCTCGCTGCGGATCTCGCTTACCGTCTCCATGAAGAGCTTCTGGTGAGCGATGAAATCTTCTACATGGTCGATGAAGAATGTTCCGTCTGGATATTCCATGCCACCGAAGAGAGCTTCGCAGTACTGACGGTCGAAGATTGACACGTTCACGAACGCCGTCTGGTCAATGCGCATAAAGGGCTGATTCAGGCGGTATATGAGCTTCTGGAAGGCCTGCTTGAGGTAACTCTCCGGGTCCTGAGTAAAGTAGCCCTGATCGACGTCTTTGCGCCAGAAATAATAGGTCCAGACGAGAATGTTCGGAATACCCACAGCGCCAGAGCTTCTGTTGCTCATGAACGATACGAACTCGATCACATCATCAAGGAAGGTTCCGAGATGCTTGGGAGGAACGTTGTTGTAGTTCTTGAGGAAGAACAGACCCTCCTTAGCGAGACGAGAGAGGTCGTATGCGAAGCAGTACCCCATGTAAGTGGAGGTGCATGCGTCGTGAAGATAGAATCCGCCGTTGTACTCCTGATTGAGCCATTCACGAGCAGTCTTGAGACCATACTTCTGCTTCAGCTCAAGGAACAACTTGTTGAACGCGAAGATCTTGTCAAGCGGCTTGTCCTTCTCGTTCAGAAGAGCTCTGATGTCCTTCGTCGATGCGTTCGCGTTAGCGTCGATAGTCACATCTGCCGTGACTGCGTTCTTCGCTGTGAATGCGTCAATGAAGTCCGAGAAGTTCACGTTCTTCTCTGCGAATCCGTTGAGAATCTCAAAATCTTCACCGTAAGTCTCTTCGATGCTGTTGAGAGCCTTGTTGAAGTCCTTGTTGACCTTTAGCGGAATGTTGAAAATAGAATTGTTTACTGCCATATTGTTTGCTCCAAAAATCAAAACGACCACATGGAAAAAGCAGCAAGCATCCTGTCCTGCTGCTCATTTCCAAAGTTCTAATTTGCCAAAGTGCTCGTCATATTGTGGCCGTGTCGGTTATTTATATGACTCCTACTCCTGATTTTTGTTGATCCAGTCGCAGCCATCTTTGAAGTTCATGACTACGCCGTCTACTTCGAGAAGAGGCGCCATAGAGATTCCAGCCTTGGTAGCGACAGATAGGATAGTCGCATTGTCCGTAACTGCTTCGTAAGGAATCTTAGCTTCGTCGAGCTTTCTCTTCATCACGTTGCACTTCGGACAGCCAGTAGTGTACATCTTTACTGTCATCTCTGGCTCCTTAGTTGTTGATGGAAACTTCATACTTGATCGGCACGAGCTTAGACGGCTTGAGCGGATCCGGATTCGGTTCCTCTTCGCGAGACTTGAAGAACGGATAGACGATGTTCTTGATGTCGTCGTCCTCGACATCCTTCTCGATAGTGATCGTGTAGGTGTTGGTCTGCTTCTTCTTGTTCTTCTTGACCTGAATCTCGGAGAGAACTGCTTCGAATTCGACTCCGCTGATTGTGACAGTCACCTGCTCATCGAGCGGAAGCTGAATGTTTCTCCAAGTGTCGTTCTGAGCGAGTTCGCCGATCTTCTTGAGGTAGGTCTCGTTGGTGAAGTGACGAATGAGAACAGGAGAACCCTCTTCAACTGCCTTGATAGTGAGCTTAGCGTGAGGAATCAGGTCTTCCTTCTTGGTGTAGAATTTGTAATTTTCTAGTGTTGCTTCTTCAATAGTTACTTTCATTTTTTACCTCATTTGGTATTTCGAGTTAAATCTACAAAAATATGCGCTCTGAAAAATTCGAGCGCATTATATTAGGTGTAGAAGATCTCTCTTTCGAATATGGACTCTGCCGTAGCTTTAGGATCCAGCTTATGGGACAGAGCCTGCGGAATGAGAGAATTCATGATATTCTTGAATGCGGTGTATCTGATGAGTTCATTGTCAGACAGCTTGTTGTAGCCATACTCCTGATAGCCCTTAACGAGATAGATCTGATCCATCTGATACACTAGCTCAGTCACGTCGATGAAGTGATCGTCGTGGAAGAGATAGAGATGGTTGTCTGAGAGCTTTCGAGCGATCCACTTTCCGCCAGACACTTCGAGAATCTGCTTTACAGTGTCCTCGTCAGTCTCACCTGACACTTTAGCTATGTTCACATCTTCGTTCACATAGCTGAAGCTCTTTGCATAATCAGACAAGTTCATTCAGGAATCCTCTAAGCTCTTCTAGCGTCTCTTTTATGTTCTTTCTGTGGAACACGATGGCGTTTCCGCCAGCCTTCTTGAACTCTTCAACGTTCTTCTCGTAGTCGTCTATGAGAAGCGTCTCAGAGTCTGCAAAGTCGTTCTTGTCGGCTCTCTTAGAGACGAAGACGATGTCCATCGGATTGATGGAGAGGTTCTTCTCTAGCCAGATCTTCTTTCCGAGCCTGCAGCAGTCAGAAACTGTGTGGGACAAGATGTATACCTTCAGATCATACTTCTTAGCGAAAGCGTAGATCCTAGAATACAGCCACATGCCTTCGACGATGACTGGCAGTTCTGCCCAGAAGTTCTCGTCGGCTTCTAGCATCTGCTCTTCGTTGAAAGCTCCAGTCTCTGGATCATACATCCCAGTCTCTATAGCTTTGGCTAGGAAATCAGATAGGACGCCGTCCATGTCAAATGCTACTTTTCTAATCATAGTTTATTTATAGGCTCCATTCTTCAG
>Ga0265301_10003779_pt1 | contig 15747 bp, 20 predicted proteins | sample AusTroGonzalo_MG_2_FD_193488 | JGI IMG/M metagenome (GOLD analysis project Ga0265301, IMG submission 193488) | Bovine rumen microbial communities from tropical cattle in Woodstock, Queensland, Australia - Gonzalo_04 | ecosystem: Host-associated > Mammals > Digestive system > Stomach > Rumen ...
TGTCTGTTCATCTATCTCTATCATCGTAGCTATTTATCTTTCGGAAGATGTGCCTTGACTGCGTTCTCGACTTGAACCATGATCTTCTTAGCGGCTTCGATGTCGGGACATGGAATGACGCCGACCTTAGAAGATGCGCTGAATACCTTTAGATCTCCGAGAACTTCTTCACAGTTGATGAGAGCGTTGCAAGATCGGATGGTGATGTAGCTCGACTTCGGATTGTATACCAAGAAGTAGTTGACGCCCTCCATGTCCATCTGCTTGCTGATCTCTGCGAAGTAGTCGACAGTAGTGACGAATCTGCCGTTGAATTCGAGCGGATATTGTGGGAGCTCTTCGTAGAACTTCTTCCAGTTCTCGACATGTTCCTTGAGAATGTTCTTCTCGTCTTCTGTAAGAGCGAAGCTTCCACCCCTCTTCCAGCGGTTCATGAACTGAGTCATGTTTCCAGCCTTCCAGAAGAGCGTGTTGAAGTGGAAAGAGCGGAAGTCCTTCAGCTTCCAGAGTTCGAAGTCGTCTGCGATCTTAGCGATGTCTTCGAAACGTTCAATGTCGGCCATCCAGCGCTTGTAGTACATGTAGACCATGAGAGCGCCAGAGTATTCCTGATTGACATGGAACGGTTTGGATTTCTCTTGGTTCTTCGTCTTCCACCAGTTAGCGTTCTCGTGGTGATCGAAGATGACGACTGGAACCTTCGCGTTGAGATATACTTCGCGGTCCTGAGTCGGTGCGAAGTTCGTGAAGATTACGACATCGAACTCCTTGTGAGCTTCTAGAACACGGCGCATAATCTCTTCTTGGCGCTTGTAAGATGCAAATACCGTTGTGCATGCTGGATAGTAAGCCTGAAGAATTACTGATGCGATTGCGCCATTCAGGCTATAGGATGTGAAGTTTAGTATTCTGAGTCTGCGATTCTTGAGATCCATATTGATCCTCATTTTGATTGGTAAAAATATAAGAAATTCTTCTCGTTTCGTAAATAGTGCTTGATAAAAAACCGAAAGCGCTGGGCTTGAGAACCCAGCGCTTGATTCAATTAACTTCGTGAGCCGTCTAAGATAGGAGTAAAAGAGTAAAAGAGTTGTGACGACTCAACCAGTCTTATTAGAGAAGGTCCTTCAGGAATTCGTCGGTGGATTCGGCAGAAGCTGCCTTGTCTACTGCTGGTTCCTCGACAGCGGACTGGACGCTCGCGTTAGTTGCTGCCGTGTTTCCTGCACTGATGCCCGGAAGGATTGGTTCGTAGGCCATAGTGCCGTCTTCCTTAGGAATTCTCTTGAAGAGCTTTTCACCTTCGCAGAGCTTTTCGTAGGTGTTGAGAACATCCTCGAAAGTCACCTTTGAAGTGTCCTTTTCACATTCCTTGAGAGTCAGAAGGCTGTCATCGATTCTCTTGATCTCTGCTTCGCTCAGCGGAACGTTGTTCTTGTCGCTGATCGGCTTAGAGTCGCCGAAATAGGATGCTTCTGGGTTCGGACCGTATTTACCGATCTTTGCCTTGTAGATCAGGTTTGCGCCCTTGTAGTAGTCGAAAACCTGAACGCCTTCGATGTGTCCCTTATCCGGATCGTCCTTCGGAGACATCTTGTCGAAGATCTTCTCAGCGATCTGAATACCGAACTTGAAGCGGAAGATCTTGCCCTCGGTGTCCGGCTTAGCGTTGTTCTTCACAACGTAGACGTTACAGATGAACGTCTTCTTAGCCTTCTTCTTGGAGATCTTCTTAGCGTCTTCGGACGTGAACGTGTCAAATACCGCCTTGTTCCATTCACAGATTGGGCATCTGTGACCGGCCTTGCGGAGACAGTCAACTACATGCCACTTACCGTCACTGCCCTGGAAAGAGTGAGTGCGGTTCTCGACGAACGGCTGTTCCTCAGTTCTCGGCTGCGGGAGAAGACGAAGTACTACTTCGATTTCACCGTTGACTGGGACTGGGACGAACTCTTGGTCGATGCCAAAGCTCTTACCGCCGCCCTTCTTGACGACTTTCTCGATTTGGTTCATGTAGTTGTCGAAATTACGCTCGATCATATTTTTACCTTTATTGTTCCTTTATTGTTCCTTTATTGTACCTTTAGTCTTACCAGAAGTTGATTCTGGCAGAGCATTATTATATATAGAAAATTTTTTGAGAGCCATTTTTCGTCTCAGAGACGGTAGAATACTGAGTTCAGCTCGACGCCAGACTCATCTAAGAACTTCACCATCTTGAGGAACTTCTTGTACTCCTCGTCTTCCACTGTGTCGATGTTGATCTTGAAGTGATCGTTTAAGCGCCATAAGTGCAGGTATATGTGAATGCCCACCACTCCATCGCATACTAACTTGTATAGATGATTCTTCTGCTCAGAATCGATGTCTAGGACGCTTACGACCTTCTCTGACTCAGCTTTCAGTGCGCCGACTTGATCATGGAGTCTCTCTGGCTTGTAGAACTCGATTCCATCAAGCTGTCCGATGCTCTCTATGTCGATTGGATTGTAGACTGGCTTCTTGCGCTTTCCCTTTCCCTTTGGTGCGAAGAGCTCGCCGTTCTTCTTTCTCTTCAAGAAGCATCCGTGATTCTTTCTGATGTACTCGCCGAGGACATAGACTTCGAAAGTCTTCATGTTCGTCACTCCGCAAGTGATAGCGTTAGCTATCTTGACCATTCTCTCAGTTCCATACTCATGGACCTTGAGTCCGCCATAGACTGCTTCTCTCTCCATGTCGTCCATAGCTATCGGCCAGTAGTTAGGGTCGAAGCAGATGCTGTAGTCAACATCTTTGGCCTTCTTTCTGATCTCTTGGTTCAAGAGATAGAGACACGCGTATACTTCATTCTTGTTCATATCGCCTACTTGATCAGGAATCTGCTAACTTTCTCTTTGACCATTCCGTTCTTCTTTCTCAGCTCGAGGTAGAGAGCGTCATAGAGGTTCGTCTGAAGAAGAGTCAATAGCTGCTCTTCGTCGAAGAAGTCTTCCATGAGATACTTGCACATCTCGATGACGCTGATGTCGTGCTGAACATGAATATGCTCAAGAGTGTTGTTGAAGAGGATGAACGAGTTCAAGTCCTTCTTGACGATGATTGGAATCAGGCACTTGGGAATTCTCGTCTCTTCATCAATGTCGTAGAGATCGTAGCCCTGACGCTTCAGAATCTCGAAAAATTCCTTCTTCGCAGTCTCTTTCTCTAGCGCTTCTATTCTGTTGTCGCTGTCTATCATGGCTGTCTCCTATAGAATCTGATTGATCTTGTCAAGATCCTGCGCAGCGTTGACTGCGTATGAGTTGTCGACTACATCTTTGTTCTCTGGCTGTGCTGGCTTTGGCGCTGCAGGTAGAGCCTGTGTAGCTTGAGTAGCTTGTGTCGGTGCGAGAATCTGGACTTGCGGTCTGTTGCTAGATCCGTTCAAGTCGTAGATCTGCTGCTTGTCGATATTGACGCCGATCATCAACTCAGTGCCCTTGTTGTTCTTAAGTCTCGTCTTAGCGACCTTGAGCTTGTACATACCCTGTTCGAGCATCGCAGTGTCCTGCGTAGCAGCTAGAACTGCGTCAAGCTTCATAGTAGATCCGTAAGAGTCAGCGACGTCGTTCAAGTCGACGCTAGCGCTGTCAAAGCCGCCTCTGTTAGTCTGGAGAGCCGTTACGATAGGAATGCCCATCTTCGTGCAGATTGCGCCTCTCGTCTCAGCAGCTACCTTCTGAAGGATAGTGTTAGAGTTGAGCGTCGGGTTCGGACGACCGTTAGGAATCATACATCCGATGTAGTCTAGGAAGATGATCTCTGGAAGGAAGTTCTTCTTGTCCTTCAGATCCTTCAAGACGGTGCAGATTCTCATAGCGTTAGCAGTAGAGTCTGGAAGTTCGACGATCTTCAGATGGCGGTCAGTTAGAGCCTTCATCTTCTCCTTGAGCGAGATGAACGAGTTCTTGTTTAGCATCTTCAACTGATCTTGGCTGATGTTGCAGATGTTCTGCATCATTCTCAGTGCGATCTTCTTGTCTGGGTCTTCCATAGTGATGTAGAGGACGTTGTGTCCAGCTGCCATCATGTTAGAAGCGATAGCCGTCATGATGAGGGTCTTACCGACGTTAGTAGCTGCGAGAACGCCTATCATTACCTTCTCTGGGACACCACCGTTGAGGAGAACGTCCACATCCTTTAGACCAGTTCCGATGACCTTCACGCATGTGATCATGTCTTCGTAGACCATCTCTAGGTCATCGACAAGGTCAAGACCGATGTCAGTCTTGAACGTGAAAGCTTCTGCGTCTGCTAGCTTCTGAGCGTAAGAAGTCTCTTCATCACCCTTGCTGTGGAACAGAGACTCCTGAATTTCGACAGTTACCTGATAGATCAGCTTCTTTCTGACGAACACTTCGATGTCGTCTAGAATGTACTCGGTCATGCACTCTTCGTCCGGAATCTCCATAGCAGCGTCAAACTCTTCCAGAATCTGAGTGTCGTTCCTCAGCATGTTTCTCATCTCGAAAGCGTTAGGGAATGTCGTGTACTTCTCTACGTACTTTATGACGTTTTCGATAATCGTGCTGATGTTGATGTTCTCTCTAAACCAGTCGGCCGAGAGATACGGGACCATCCTGTCTCTGGCAGATCTGTTGCAAAATAGGGTCTTGATAATCAAGTGAGGAAATTGAACATTCACCATATACTATACCTTGAGTTAAAAAATAGAAAAAGGCGAGAGCCTCTTGAATTCGTGCTCTCGCCCTAGTTGTAAAGAAGAATTTAGACTTCGACCATGTCTTGGTTGTCTTCGTCGTCATCTCCTTCAGAGAGGTAGACCTTCTTCTCGTTCTTTCTAGCTGCTTCGGCTTCTGCGATTTCTTCAGCGCTATACTTCTGGAAGATTCCAGTGCCGTCGAGTTCAGCGTCTTCGTTTTCGTCGCCATACTCACGACGGAACTGTTCCTCTTCATCAGCTGCCATAGTCGGGAGGGACTCGTCAGTGATTTCGATTGCGCCATCGATGAGATCCATGACGTTGACCTGAGAAGAGATGAGCTTAGCGTTGACGAAGCTGAATCTGTCTTCCATGAAGTCGACGAACTTCTGATCTCGGTAGAGAGGTACCCAGAATGCAGCGCAGTAGAGCTCTGATTCCTTCCACATCTTCGTGACTTCGCCAGTGCTCTTGTCCACGTCGTAGTCGGTTCTTGCGTAGTAGCCGTTCTGAGGCTTGAATACGCAGCCTGAGTCGATTGCGTCGTCCAGAAGACCGAAGAACGGATCCAGACCGCCATCGAGACGGATGAGGTACTGAGTCTTGAGGAATTCCTTAGCGCCACGACCCTTCTTGACGCCGACCGTAACGACCTTACCGAGGATGTTGTCCTGAGCGTCCTTGTACTTAGCAGCAGAGGAGCAGAGACCGATAGAGTCAGAGTTGAAGAAGAGTCTCTTACCGCCAGGAATCTTGACCTTCTCGCCATACATTTCGAGAGAAGCGTAGACGTGGTTGATGATGAAGGTAGTGTTGCCGCAAGCGTTGATGATGTTAGCGAGCTCGTTCTTGAACTTCGGAGCAGACATGTTGACGGAAGACGAAGCTTCCTCTGCCTTCTCCAACACCTGAACTTCCACGATTGGACCCCAAGAGTCCATGAGGACGAAGGTGTTGAGGGACTCTTCACGGCTCTTGCCGTGGTTGATTCTTGCGAAGATCTGCTTCAGTTCGTTGATCTTCGAAGTCTGGTAGATGACGATCTTAGAGAGGTCGATGCCGAGCTGCTTCAAGATGTCTAGGTTGATAGCGTGTTCCGTGTCGATAACCACGCAAGCCATGCCTGAGCGGTATGCTGACTGGAGAACGTTGTAACCGATGAGAGATTTACCGAGCTGTGAGTCAGCAGCGATAGATGTGATTGCGCCCTTTTTGATACCGCCACGGATCTTTCCGCCGAACACGAGGTTGAGGGAGATGACGTTGGTGTTGAGCCATTCATACTTCATCGTCTCAGGATCGATAACAAGCTTGTTCAGCTCCTTGTCTTTCTTGAGCGCGTTGATGATCTCTTCTGAAGTGAGACACTTCTTCTCTTTTGTTTTTACATCGGAAGCAGCACCGATGTCCATTGCCTTCTTTTTCTTTGCCATTTTGTTTCCTTTCTCTACATTTAGTGTCGTAGAGAGCCTTATAATAATAGTAAATTTATGGCGATTTTTATTTCGAGCGAAGGCTAAAGTTGGTGCTCTAGTATTGAATTGAGCTCTTCTAGCGTAACTACGGACTCTATTCCGTTTCTTCTGATTTTCACCAGTTGCTTACCGTCGCAGCAAGCGTATTCCTGAGCGAAGTGCTTAGCGCCGAAGTCTCTGATTATTCGTGCTTTCCAAGCTTCGTCTCTACCGTCGATCTCATACCATTGCACCTTACAAGGAATGAACGAGTTTTCTCCAGCTACTGCTTTGTGCCAGATGTCAGCGAAGTGGTTCATTCCCTTCGGAGTAGAGATCAGGATCAGTTCAGCGTCAGGGTCAGAAGCCTGAACCGGCATAACTGACTGCATGAAGTCGTCTGCGATAGAGTCATCCAAGTGAGCGAACTCGTCCACGAGCATGAAGTTTACTGACTTACCTCTAATCGTAGATGCTGATGATGCAGCTGCGAAGATCTTAGTTCCGTTGTCGAGACCTATGCAGGACTTAGACCAGCCTCCTCTCTGTGGATCGATTCCCTGCTGGAGCCATAGCGGGAGACGGACGTAAGCGTCTCTTATACGAGCCATGATTTCCAGAGCTTGGTTCAGCTTGTTAGCCAAGATAGCGATCGTCTTGTCCTCGTTGAAGAGAGCTTTCCAAGTCAGATACAGGGTAGCGATAGTCGTTTTTCCTGACTGACGACCCTGCATGATGATTCGGTTGTTCTTGCCCTCAACTTTAGAGCACAGAGTGATGATCTCTTTCTTCTGATACTCACGAAGAGGAATCGGCTTAGATCCTGTTGGAGTCAAAATATAGAAATACTTTGCGAAGTGAAAGATGTCAGTTGCGCACTTGACGTACTCTTCCATCTGCTCTGGAGTCATGTCGACTTTCTCCAGATGTCCTCTTATATTTTCTGCACCTTTGAACATATTGTATTTATATGCGCAAGATGTATAAATAATAAACACTCATGAGGTAAGAAATTATGGTAAATGAGGGATATAATTGGTCTAAAGGACAATGGAATCGCATAAGGCAGTGGTTCTTGGAGATAGCTAAAGAAGTTGCTCCAGCAGCTGTCGCTAAACTAGAAAATCCAAGATGTACAGTATTGGGCGACGTAGTATACATACACGAAGACCATGACACAGACAAGTATGATACGAGCTATAGCAAGTATATCGGCGCAAGATTGTCAATAAAGCCATCATTCAAGACTTGGTATGATGAATTTGAGAATAATGCAGAATTCGAAAGTACTGTTCGTCAAGATCTGAGAGATCTGAATAACGCTAAGGTGATTACCACTCAGCCAGGACAGGGATGCCTAGCATTCTGCGCCTCCGACTTCAAGCGCACTAATCTGAAAGAGTTTCCTCTCAAGATTAAAACCATCGATGACATAAAAGCCGAGAAACTCAATGCTATGAGAAGAGCAAGACGAGAGAGGATGTCTCTTGGCGAGTCTATCAGTCTCTTGGAGAGCATTGGCTGGACAGTCAAATAGACCAAATCTACCATAAAAATGAAAAAACCAAGCTAAAAATCGTTAGCTTGGCTTTTTTATGGGTTTACAAAATGATGAGAAATTCTTAAATTTACTACGTAAACAACAAAACAAAGGACCTTAAATGCCGCAATTCACTGCACTCATCGTCACTCGCCGCAAGGACGGCGTTCCCGCTACCTACACTCTCACTAGCGAAGATCTCATGAAGATGGTCGAAGCATACCGCAACACGGACATGTAAGGAGGAAGCGAGATGAACGAAAAGGAAATGAAGAGAATCCTCAAGGCCAACAAGAAGGTCAGCATACGTAAGGGAACTAACGGCTGGTCTGCTTACTTCGCTAGCGATTTTCACTTCATGATCGGTGATGCTGCTGGAATCGCATATCGTTTCCGCTATCAGGATCCTCTCACTGGAAAGATCTCCTGGTCCGAGTGGAAGAACTGCCGTTACGACAAGATCACTGAAGAAGATGTCAACCTTCTTCTCGCTAACCTCAACAATCTCACGTAGGAGGAACTATGAACGCATTTGAACTCTATCAGCAGCTCGGCAAGAAGTTCGAAGAGGACCCGACCACTAAGGAACTTCCAGTATGCGTCAATGACGGAGAATGGGGTGAGATGGAATCTACGATCCTCGAGTTTCGTCCGAAGAGCATCGTTGACGGCAAGCCGAGAAACATTGTTCTCCTGGACTGGTAAATAGATGTAAATAAACTGTTACAGAAGAAGGGTTAGGAGAATATGTGCGTAGAAAACGCCATGATGCCTGACATAGAGCACGAGATGGACATACAGAAGTGGCTCATGTCAGAAAAAGCTAAGAAAGATCTCGGAGATGCCGCAAAGAAAAAATGGGCAGACGAAAATCTGTCCATCTATATCAGAACTTGGCACGAGATGAATGACTGCGACGGTTAGCCGCAGCCTCTCAAATCAATCAACACCAAACTTTACGCCGTCTGCGCTACAGGCGGCGCCAATTGCAGTGTAGACGAGTTCGCCAGGGATCCCGTGCTCTTCTAGGCTCTCGAAGTCGATGTGAACGAAGCGCTCTCCATTCTCTTCCTCATCCGATACCCACCAGTTGTTATTCTGCTTTCTCACAGCATCGATCAGGGCGTCCGCGAGTGCGATCTTGGCCTTCTCAGTGAATTCTAGCTTCTCTCTTTCCATTAGTTCACTCCCAGCAGTGTCTTTCTGTCGTCCTTGCCTTCCTTAGACATGGTCTTCTCAAGCGTCTCGATAGCAGTGTCGTCCCACTTCATCTGAATGAGCTTTCTCGTCTTCGGAGAGACGCACAGAGTAGCCAAGTCTTCAGCGTCACATTCTCCCCAACCTTTGAGTCGAGTGATCATGAACTGCTTGCAGCCCAGCTTCTTCATCTTCGCTTCTACTTCGTTTCTAGAGTTTCCGTAGACGCGGTCGTTAGCGCCGTTAGCCAAGAAGAGCGGAGCGTCGATAGTGTAGACGTGACCGTTCTTGATGAGATCGGGCATGTACTTGATGATGAACGCTAGAATGAGGTTAGTGATGTGGAGACCGTCAGTGTCTGCGTCAGTCATGATGATGAGCTTGCTGAAGCGAAGCTTTCTCTCGTCATACTGGTCAAGAACGCCGCATCCGAGAGCAGCAGTCAAGTCCTTGATCTCACGGTTTCCGTCCTTCTCTACGCCCTTCTTGTTGCTTCCGAAGAGGTCTGCCTGAGTAGCCTTAGCAGCGTTGATGATCTTTCCTCTGAGCTTCAGACATGCTTGGAATCCCTCGCGTGCTTGCTTGAAGTGACCACCAGCAGAGTCTCCCTCTACCACGAACATCTCAAGGTCGTCGATGTTGCGGTACTTGCGTCTGTCAGCGTCTGAGAACTTGTCAGAGATGTAGCGTGCAGCGTTGTTGAGCTTGTTCAGACCCTTGAGCATCTCCTTGCTCGCCTTCATCTTCTGGCGCTCGTCATACATCTTCTCAGCGAACTTCACGATCTTGTCTAGCAGATCCTTGTTGTCGCGGAAGAACTTTCTCAGCGGCTTGTCTAGGAGCTCTACGACCTGATCTTCGACTTCGACTGATGTGAGCTCATTCTTAGTCTGTCCCTGATACTGCGGCTCTGCCATCTTGAAGTGGATAGCGCCGACCATGCCCTCCAGAATGTCGTCATTCGTGATGCTCTTCTTAGAGTTCTCCTTGACGACCGAGCAGATAGCTCTTCTGAAGCCCTTCAAGTGAGTACCGCCCATGTCTGTGTAGACATTGTTGACGAAGGACTTGAAGGATGCGCCCTCACGCTTCGTGAAGCAGATTGCAGCGTCGATGTTCTCAGCAGTGAATGAGAAGACCTTGTCGTCTGGCTTGTGCTCAGCTACCATCTCTGCGAGACCGTGCTCAGAGAAGTAGTCAGTAGTCTTGCCGTCGATGATCGTGTGAATGTGAAGTCCAGGACAGAGATACTTGATGTCCTCTAGCTCTCTTGCGAGACGGCTCTCTTCCAGATCGATTCCGTCTTTGAACATCTTCGTATCTGGCCTGTAGGTTACGATAGTTCCAGTGTTCGGGACATACCTCTCGAACTCAGAGCCTATCTCTACGACGCCGCCAACGGGTAGACCTCTCTCGAACCTCTGAGACATCCACTTGTGCTTCTCGTTGTTGTTAGAGAAAGCGATGAGATATTCAGAGAGCGCGTTAGTGCCCTTGCATCCGATTCCGTTCTTACCGGAAGAGATCTTGTAAGTGTCCTTGTCGAACTTACCGCCAGCATGAAGACGACCGAAGACGAGGAAGAGAGCAGACTCGCCCGTCTTCTTGTTGATTCCAGTCGGAATTCCACGGCCGTTGTCGATGACGGTGTATGCTTTCGTCTTGCTGTCATAGAGGATGTAGAGCTGATCGTTGCATCCACAAATGTACTCGTCCAACGAGTTGTCTATGATTTCTCTCAAACATCTGAAAAGAGCTGGAGCGAACTTACCGCTCGTAGCTCCCATGTACATGTCAGGTCTCTTTCTTACACAGCTCGGGTACTCAAGCGTGTCAATAGAGTCGCCATTGTAGTTCTTAGCCATTAAACATATTCCTTAACGTAATACTTGCTAGTGTCTGTTGCAGTCTTAAATTTAGAAAAAGTTGTCTTAACGAATGAATCCTCATCAGGATCCCAGACACAGAATTCTTGTTCATTGAGGAACGCCTTGTCCAGACGCTCCATGACGCTGAAGAAAGATTCAGCCTCAAAGTAGTGGATTCCTCTAGCGTTCTTTGCGCCGCCATAGATCTCGATGTACTTCTCTTCCAGAAGTCCGTTGAAGCTGATCAAGAAGGTCGGTCGTGTGATCTTCTTGGTTCCCACATTCGGATTCAGGATCTTAGAAGTGCATCTGATGAACTCTTCTAGCGCTTCGTCGAGAGATCCATTGTTGATGACCATGCCGTCCCAGCGCTTCTCCAGCTCGAAGAGTGTGAACTGATCATCTTCGTCCTTGTTTCTCTTCTCCCAAGCTGTAGTGTCGCCGTTTCTGCTGTTGGCTCTCGCCTTTCTGATTTCATCATCAGCGGTCACATAGATGCACTTCATGTTGAACTCGTTTGCGAATTTCTGACAGAAGTAGAAGCCCTTTGGATCGATGATGTAGAAGATGTTCTCTTCAGGGAATCTGCTGAGCATCTCGACGGTAGTGCAGTAGCGATAGCCAGTCTCTCCGATCTTCGTGTAGGCGAAGACTTTCTCGTTCTTCATGACTTCGTCGAACTGCTCTTTCGTGAGGAAAGTGTGCTCTCTGCCGTTCTGTTCTGTGGGACGAATTGGTCTATCAGTGTATGACGGGACAGATATTGCGTTGAACGGAATCATAGCTCTTCTGACGAGCGTGTCTTTGCCAGATCCGGATCTGCCTATCACTAAAATCAAGTTCTTCTTGGACATTGTTTTCCCGTTAGTAAAGTTCGTTTAGATTTTCGTATTTCTTAGCTTCAGCTTTCAGTTTCTTGTTCATCTCGTGCTGTCTTGCGATTCTCTTCTCCGCTTCGATCTTCTCACGAATCTCTTGTCTTCTCTGTAGTGCAGCCATGACACGATATGGAATGAGAATTGACAATAAGAGTCCCATCAGAGCAAAGAAGTAGGGAGCTGCGAAGCGAAGAACGCCAGACACAGTCTCCCCAAATAGACCACAAGCACCGAGAATGACTAGATAGATGGCTGTAACGATTAAGCTAGGCCAAAGCAGTTTCTTCTCGATCTTCATGGCTGCTCCTTAGAATCCGAAGAGACCAGCGCTAGAGGTGCCGTTAGCTTCCTTGGACTCGTTCTGCTCGAGGAACTCTTCTACAGTCTCTCCCTCTTCTAGAACGACTACGATCTCTGGTTCCTTGCAGACCCAGTACTCGTTCTTTTCGCCGTCCTTAGCATAGGTGAGATGAAGAGCAGCGATGTTGTTGATCACGACGCGGTCACCCACCTTGACGTTAGGCGGTCTACGCTGTCCGTCTGGATAGATGCGGCCTGGACCCACGACAGCTACTTCACCCTCGACGAGACCAACGGTCTTGTGAGCCTGCGGAATGTAGATGCCGCGAACCTGTTCCTGCTTCTTGATCTTGATTGCGATTTTGTCATCAGTGATTCTCATGAGTTTCTCCTATTTAGAAGTTATCTTTCGAAATATAAAAATTATAGCGAGAGCAAAAATTCCTCTCTCGGTATCTCATTTATAGGCTTTTTCTCTTTTGTGCCTACTGCGTTGTTTATAGCCAATATAGATTTTCCATTCACTTCAACTTCTCTCTTGATCTTGTCATGGATGTGCCCGAAGTGCCAGATCGATCCATTTCTCACTTTCTCTAGCATGTACTTAGCGTCGAAAGTGCTGAGTCCTGGGTCGAAAGACTTTCCGTAAGAGGACAGATCTAGCAGCTGATATGGAGCGAAGTGTGTCATGACGACCTTTGCTGGCTCTGCTGCGAGAATAGCAGTGACCGAATTATTCTCATAGTCTTCGATTTCTCTCATTGAAGATGCCCACCCGAGATTGAAGTTCTTTGAGTCGTTAGTGTCTCTCCAGCGCTCTTCCACGGTCTCTGGATCAGTAGAGAATCTTCCGTCAGCGTATCCCATTCCTCCAGAGACTCTGACTCCCTTCACATAAGAGGTAGATCCCTTAATGATGTGAAGTTTGTCCAGCTTGTTGACGGCAGTCTCCATGAAAGTTTCGATTCTCTCACGCTTAGTGTATGTGTTGAGTCCTCTAGCTTCGTCCTCTTCTGTCAGTCTCATCTCGTGGTTTCCGTAGCAGTAGAAGATGTGGTCATACATCTTGGCTAGAACGGAGAATGTCGCATAGATAGCGTTCACGCTCGACGCTACGTCTCCTGCGATGAATAGAGCGTCTGCTGGAAGACACCACTTCTCCAAGAGCTTCTTGTATGTCGCAACGTTAGAGAATCCTGACTTAGACTGTGTCTTGACCCACTGGTCAATGTGAAGATCGTTGATGAAATAAGCTTTCATATTTCAATTTATACACAAAAATGGCGTGCCCTTGATAGACACGCCATGAAATTTTAGATAGCTCTGTCGACGCAGGCCTTCCAGCCGTCCGGATCAGAAGCTTTCAACTTGCAGAGGTTGATGAGTGTTCTGAATGACACCTTGGCGTTGTGCGTCTTCTTGAGAACGTTCTTGAAGTCAGTGCTGAGCATGTATTCCATGACTTCAGCCTTGTCCTCTTCGTTCGTGATGTCGACAGCCTGACCGTTGATCTTCTTTGCTGCGTAGTACTTGATGTATGGCAAGCAAGTCTTGATTCGGTTGATCGTGTCTTCGAGGCTGAATGTAACGTCGATGTTCATGCAGCGTGAGAGGAGAGCAGAGTCTCTCTTCGCGATAACGTCCTTGCTGAGGTTAGAGATGAAGATGATTCCACCCTCGAACTCGAACTGAGACGGAACTGCTGGCTTGTTGTTGTGAGCTGCTGAGTATTCAGCGAGCATCTGCTCAAGCTCTTCGTGAGAGATTCCAGACGGAACTGGAACTGTTCCTGCAGTGTCCCAAGATACGATTCTCTCTTCGCCTGAGTCGAGAACTGCCTTCAAGATGTTCATAGAGTCTGAACCCTCGAACACAGAGTCACAGTCGTCGAAGATTATGATCTTGTTGTAGTTGTTGTAAATGAAACGATACATTGCGTAAGTAGAAGTTGAGCCCTTCATGATCACGTAGTCTTCGCCCTTTACAAGACCAAGAACTTCCTTCAAGACTCTTCCGACTCCGAAAGACTTACCGATACCGCCCTGACCAGTGATGAGCAGAGCTGGGTTGATTCCCTGACCGACTGACTTGACGAGTGTGTCCATCTGCTTGAACACGATCTCTGGATCAGCGTATTCGGTCTCCTCGAACTTATTGACTGCGTCGCTCACTTCAGGAGATTCGTTAAACTTCTGTGGCTCAGCAACCTTGATCTCGAATGAACCGTCTTCTCCAGCTTCCTCTTCGCTTCCGAGAAGCTTTCTCAGCTTAGATGCTGGAACTTTGAGAGAAGTCATGATCTGGAGATCAGATAGCCCGTCAGCCTTCATAGCCTGAGCTACTTCTCTCTTTCCGTTGTAAGTGTTTCCGTTGTACTTGTAAGTGTTGATCACTTCGTTGATAGCGCTCTCGTCTGCTCTGTTCGTTAGAGCGTCGATAGCTGCTGGAAGAGCAGTAGCGAACGACTCTTGAGACTTGAAGACGATGTCCCTGTCAGGCTGTGACCAACCGCCCACTCCAGTCAGATGGAGACTGTTCCATACAGAGATTGAGAGGAATTCTCCACTAGTAGTGAAGTTGACACCGACAGCAGATCCGTCAGCGTCCTTGTAGAGAGCCTGCTTGATCTTGTTGCTGCCCTTGATTGCGTCGAGAACATCCACGATGTTGTAATGCTTTCCAAGCTTCTTGTTGAAGTAGCTGATTATGAGATCAGCTGTCTTGTCCGTGTTCTGCGGAGAGACAGTAGCCTCGTTCAGCTTTCTTCTATCTAGAAATTCACCAAAGCTCTCCATTCAATCCTCCGATTATCTCTTGATGCTTACCTTGACTTCGTAGACGTCTGGAACGATGTGACTCTTGAATGCTAGACTGTCTGCCCCGCCTTCTTTCTTCAGCTCTACCTTTGCAGGCATAGCTGCTTCTGCGATTTCGACAAATTCTGACTCTAGCTCATCAGTCTCGATCTCTTTGAGCTTTCCGAGATCTCCGCTGAGCTTGATCTGCCATGTTCTGTCCATCTTTCTAGTGAAGTACCAGATAGAAGCAGAACCTGCGCCGTATGGACCATCCTTGCCGAAGTCTCCAGTAGAGACTGGCTCATCATCGACTTCGTGAGTGATCTTGGTCTGACCGTGCTGCTCAGTCACCGTCAATCCAGTGAGACCATACTTAGCTTCTACGAGCTGCTTGAACTTGTTCACGTCGAGCCAAGTCCATGAGAAGTTCACCTTCTCTGTGTCTTTCTTCACCATTCCGATGCGCTGACCACCCATGAACTGAGCATCTTCTTCTGCCTCGCTGAGACCGTATGCTTTGTGAAGTCTGTAGTAAGTGCGTCTTCCCTCCTTAGTTCTCTCGTCGGCCGTGGTAGTGCTCTCGTAGTGAATGAATACGCTCACTACCATCTCGTCTTCGCCAATAGCCTCATTGACGATCTGATAGCCGATGGATTCTAGGAGTCTCTTAGCTTTGATATAATCAGACAATTCCATTATGTAATCTCCTGTTTTAGTATTTATACAGAAATTACTTGTCTGCCATCTCTTCCTTGACTACGTCCTTCCATCGATTTCTGATGTATTCGGCCTCTTCTGGCTCGATGTCCTCTACGTACTCGATAGCTTTCTGACGGGTGTAGAAGAACTCGTGCATCACTGAGCGTATGAGCTCCTCATCGAGAACTTCCTTCTTAGCTCCCTTGAAGTAGTGCTTCTGAGTTCTCATTATGCAGCACATCAGCTCATAGAAGTCACGATCACGCAAGTTCATGTTGGACACGAAGTTGAGGATCGGAAGATACTCTTCGTATCTGCACAGACCC
>Ga0265301_10003784_pt1 | contig 15735 bp, 14 predicted proteins | sample AusTroGonzalo_MG_2_FD_193488 | JGI IMG/M metagenome (GOLD analysis project Ga0265301, IMG submission 193488) | Bovine rumen microbial communities from tropical cattle in Woodstock, Queensland, Australia - Gonzalo_04 | ecosystem: Host-associated > Mammals > Digestive system > Stomach > Rumen ...
ATCGCCAATGGTGACCTGCAGGGTTGAGACACCTTGTTCGTCAATGCGTTTGTCCGTAGACTCAAAATTATGGTTCAATCCTGTCACAGTGATGCCTTGTGCCAGATTGACGTGGCTACCGATAGTAACAGGTCCGATGATGGTGTTATGTAGTCCGATGCGGGTATGGTCGCCAATGACGACATCGCCTACGGCATTGTTGATGCAACTGTATGACTCCACCACGCTCTTCTGTCCCAAAGAGAAACGACGATAAGGCGGGGTATCCATACGGACGGAATGGTAAATCTTCGATCCTTTCCCTCGATGCTGGTAAAATGGGGCCAGTAGCCTGACATACCATCTCGGACGAGCGTCGCGCTGGTTCATGATGAGATAGTCGAGCATTCGTTTCAATCGGGGGGTATCATTTATACGATGTCTTATCTTATTATCATCCATAATATTCAATAGAAGCCTTATTTCTTAAACCAAAAAACAAAAATAGATTTCCAGCCAATATATTTAAGGTACCCGGATTTCATGGCTCTTCCAAAGACCTCAAATTTATCATTAATAGGTATGGCATGACCCGTATAGAAAACTTTGCTTAATGTATATCTCGCAAATTTAATTATGATATCGCTATTTCTGAATTTAAATAGTTCATCAAATACAGTCAAATAGCAGCAAATATTCCGTTTTGAATATCCTTTTCCAACAATGGAACTGTTTCTTATGCGATGTTTAACCAAACATTTGCTAACGTAGACAATATTATTTGTTTGTAGGATTAATTGCGGTGTAAACAGCTCATCTTCGTGAATAATACCTCTATAGAAATTCAATTTAATGCTTTTAAGATAATCCAATCTGATGAACTGAAGCCAAACAACAGCTCTATGTTGTTCTTTGTCTAATAAATATGAGAATAGTTTCTCGCCATTATATAGAGTATTTTCTTTTAAAAATGCTGACCTGTCATAAGTCATGAAGGTTTTTCTTGCGTCTTTTTCATGAAATGTTTTGCCATCAAGAATGCATACGTCTGCTTTATTTTCAATGGCATGTTTGTAGCATATCTCTAATGCATCTAATTCTATTATATCGTCAGAATCCATAAAATAGACGAACTCGCCTTGGCAATATTGTAAACCAGTATTTCTTGCTCCAGAAAGTCCCTGATTCTCTTGGCAAATAGGTCTTATCCTTGCATCAGACTTCGCGTATTTGTCGATATAGTCTTGACTATCGTCTGTAGATCCGTCATTAATAGCAATAATCTCTATATCTCTCAAAGTCTGATTAATGAGCGACAGAAAGGCATCGTCGAGAAATGGTGCAACATTGTATATAGGTAAAATAACACTGACTTTAACCATTCTTTTATTTGTTTAGTTGTAAATTGTTTACAATACAATTCATTTGATGGAACCAAGATAGATTATCAATGGAATTTCTAATCTCCTGTGGGGTTAGGGTGAGTCGGCGATAGAAATTGATGATACTGCTAATGTCAACTGGTGTTTCGTCAGCAGGGGCTTTTAGTACGTAAGGACGCTCGTCAAAATCACTGTCAGTCTCGGAATAGACGAACGGGATACCGCGAGCGGCATATTCCCTGTTCTTCAGCGTCTTGATTTTTTGGATGCCCACACGGTGGCGGCCCAGACTGCCTACTCCGAAATCGCACATATTGAAAATGTCATCCAGTTCTTTGCCGTGTTTTTTACCATATAAGATAACGTATGACTCCATACCTTTGTCAGCAATGAATTGGCGGAATTCTTTTTCGTTTTCCTCGGAATAGAAGTAGCCAACGATATGGAATCTGACAGTATATTCTTGTGGCTGGGCATAATATGCTGCAAGCCCCTTTACTAACCTGTCGAATCCATGCCACTTGTGAATCTCGGCAACCCCAATGAGATTCAGCTCTTTCGACGTGTCATTAATGATTTGCTTGATGGGTACACTATCGAAGTCAATTCCGTTGGAAATGCGGATGGTGCGCTGTCCGAAGATGGTGTCGTAATCAGAGAAAGTGACGATAGCATCCAAATGAATGGCCAGACGTTTTCTGAAGATTCTGTCCAAAAAAATCTGTTTGGTTATTCCCTGGGCCTCATATTCTTGATCATAGGGGTAGGTGGGAATCTCCATGACAACTTTCATACCGGTAGCCTTCATTCTTTTCACCATGCGGATGGTGAACGGATTGGCATTGTGGTTTGAACGAATATAGACGAATTCGATGTTTGTATCAATAGCATATCTCACAATCGATGAAAACTCAGTTCGTTTTCTGATTTTGCTCATAGTACCATTGCCATAGTCGGCAATGACAGCTCCATCAATCATACGTCGTTTTGAGGACGTTTCGTCCATATAGCATAGATGTACCTCCATGCCACAGGCTTTCAAAGCATCTACCTGATAGGAGATTTTCTTGCTGATACCATTGTTGGGGTCAAACCCGTGGAAAATCAGAAATAGAACTTTTACCATGAGACTCCTGGTTGTGAAATTTTCTGCTAAGGTATATATTTTTTTGTAATCTTCCAAATATTCAGTTGCTTTTTTCTGTTTTTCAAATAAAATTTGTACATTTGCAAGCGAAAGTTGCATGTATATGAATATTGAACCCCGGAAATATAAGATAGTATATTGTACACCAGCACTCTATTCTGCAGGGGGGGTAGAGCGTGTAGTCTCCGTAAAAGCAAGTTATTTTGCTGATGTCTATGGCTATGATGTGACCATCATCATTACGGAAGGTCAGGATAAGGTGCCTTTTTTTTACTTGTCTCCTAAAGTAAAGGTTATCAATCTGAATTTGGGGTTTGAAGAATTATGGGGAGCATCTTTTGTCAAAAAGGTTTTTCTTTATCTGAAGAAGCAGAGACGATTTAAGAAATTGTTGAAGCATGAGTTGATGCGTATCTGTCCAGACTTTACGATTAGTGTGCTACGTCGGGAAATAAATTTTATTAACGATATAAACGATGGCAGTCGCAAGTTGGGTGAGTTACACATGAATCGTTCGAACTATAGGAATTTCGATAAGAGGAACACAAACTTTATCAAGAATCTATTTGCTCGATTTTGGATGTGTAGTTTAGTCAGACACCTTCGTAAACTTGACAGATTGGTCTTGCTGACAGAGGATGCTAAGGTCGATTGGCCAGAATTAAAAAACATCGTTTTGATACCAGACCCCTTGCCATTCCATGTTGAAGAGGTTAGTAGCCTGTCTGAGAAACGTGTCATCAGTATTGGCCGATATGCTTATGAGAAAGGTAATGATTTGTTATTGCAGGCATGGTCAAAAGTTGAAAAAGTGTGTAAGGATTGGAGTCTTGATATCTATGGAATGGGAGATAAAACCTCGTATTGTCAGTTAGTGAATGACTTAGGTATTGACGAAAATCGCTGTCATTTGTATGATAGTCTGTCGGATGTTAAAAAAGCCTATTTGGATAGTTCTATTTTTGCTTTACCTTCCCGTTTTGACGGATTTGGTATTGTGATTATTGAGGCGATGTCATGTGGTCTTCCTGTTGTGGCATTTGATTGTGAGAATGGACCCAGAAATATCTTGACCGATGGCGAGAACGGATATCTTGTTATTCCTTTTGATGTTGATGCTTATGCAGAGAAACTGATTAGACTCATTCGGGATGAGACGCTTCGCCGGGAAATAGGCGCCAATGCCAGAAAGTCATCCCAACGATATGCAATTGATGACATTGCTAACCAATGGAAGCAATTGTTTGAGGAATTGGATCAAAAGAAATGAAGTATGAAGTGACGATAGGCATTCCTGTGTATAAGTCGGCTCCCTATATCCGACGTGCATTGATGTCTGCATTGGAACAAACCTATCCGTCCATAGAGTTTCTATTGATTGATGATTGTGGTGAAGACGGTTCAATAGCCATTATTCGTGAAATAGCTGATGCTCATCCTCGAGGAAAGGACATCCGCATTATCAAAAATGGCAAAAACTTGGGTGTCGCGGTGTCACGTAATGCGATCATAGAGGAGGCGCAAGGAGCATATTTGTACTTTATGGATTCAGATGATGCCATAGCTGACAATACGATTGAGTTATTGATGGGAGGTATACGTCAATATGATGCTGAAATTGCTTTCGGATCGTATGAGCGGATTGAATTATCAGGGGAACGTCATGTATGGCAATACCCGTCACTACAATTGTTCGGTGAGGATCAGTTAGCGTGTTTCGCCTATCGGAAATATGGCGGTATTCAGGCTTCAGCCTGTAATTATTTGGTGAAGACCTCAATTTTACGTGATCATGACTTTCGTTTTATTGATACGGATTACTGGGAGGACATGGCGTTTACCTTCAACCTTGTTACCTATATCTCGAAAGCTGTCCTGTTGCCAGATATTACTTACTCTTACTGTTGTCACGAGAATTCGTTGTCAAACTATCAGGAGCGGACTGTCATTTCCAAGGATGAGATCATGAGGAATGTGAAGACAGTTGACTATCTGAAGCATACTTCTTCCTTATATATAAATAAGGTGTATTATCCTGACCGTTGCTATATCATTGCAATGACAGATTTTTATATTGTCAGCAACATACTGAAACGGAGGAAGAACATTCATCCACGGTTCACTGCTCGTGAAATCAAAGCGATTATGTCTCATACTGCGTCTTTTTCTCAGATTTGTCATTTCCGTCGTGGCTTTTTGAAAAATCTGGTTATGTATTTCATGTCAAAGCTTCCTGCTCAATTATGCGTTGGGACTATCTGGTGTCTCGCCAAAACGAAAAAGTTGATTTAAAATTTGGCAGTTTGATGAAAAATGCCTATCTTCGCACACAGAATGTAAAAAGATAGCTCTTTATGGCAAAATGGTATGATAAATATCTGTCAATTTATGGAAAACCATTTAGTGAGGTTCCGGAGGAAATCATTAATGGTACCAGAGAACGGTTAGCTGCTTTGCAAAGTGATAACCCGATTGCATCCATAGTTGTCATTGGATATAATGAAGAGACTCATCTACAGGCATGTCTTTGGGCTATCAGTGAAATTCAATGTAAATATCCTGTAGAGATTATTGGTGTAGACAACGATTCCAAAGACCGTACGGCTGAGATTTACGAAAAGTCGGGTATACCTTATTACACAGAATATCAGCATTCTTGCGGTTATGCCCGTCGTTGTGGTTTGCAACATTCTCGGGGAAAGTATTATTTTGATGTAGATAGTGACACAATCTATCCTCCCAAATATTACGAGCTGATGCTTGACCAGCTGATGAAGCCGGGAATAGTAGCTGTTTCAGCTACTTGGAGTTATTTTCCTGATGAGAACCATAGTAAGTTGGGATTGAGGTTGTTTGAGATGTGCCGTGATCTTTTCCTGTGGATTCAGCATTTCAAGCGTCCTGAACTGAGTGTACGTGGCCTGGTTTTTGCTTATAATGCGGACTATGGTCGCAAGGAAGAATATCGGGTTGATATCATTCGAGGCGAAGATGGCTCGATGGCTCTCTCATTAAAAAAGTATGGTAAGATTAAGTTTGTGAGGGATCGTCGTTGTCGTGCTATTACAGGCTATGGGACAATTGGTAACCAGTCTATGTGGCAGAGCTTTGTCCAGCATGTGAAAATCCAGTCCAAAGGAATCTCTCGTATTTTTTTCAAGAAGGAACATTATGAGGATCGTGAAGACAATTTAGTGAAGTAGTATTAGGTATGCGAATCCTTTATATAAACGATGCCATAGCTATATGGGGAGGTTTGGAACGGATAATAGTTGAGAAGCTGAATGAGTTGTCGGTGCGATACGGCTATGAAATGTATCTTGTGACAGCTAATCAGGGCAACCATCCTATCCCCTTTCCGCTAAATCCGCGTGTCGTTTTTCATGATTTGGATATCCAATTCCATCGACAATATGATTATCATGGCATAAAGCGTTTGTGGATGAGAGCTACTTTAAAACGCTTATTCCATAAGCGGTTACGCAAGCAAATTGGATTAATAGAACCAGATATAATAGTCTGTGTAAGGATTGATTATCTTGCAGAAGTAGCAAAATTGAAAGGAAAAATACCTTTGTTTTTTGAATCACATAGTTCACGTTATGACTATGATTTGTCAAAAAAGCCCTTCTATAAACATTTGGCTGTGCGTAGATGGCACCAGTCTGTTGCTTCAGCGAGTAAAGTCATTACCTTAACACAAGGTGATGCTAATGCGTGGAAGGAGATAAATAATCAAGTATGTGTTATTCCGAATATCGTGCATCTTAATGATAGTGGAAGATACAGTGACTGCAATTCAAAGTCAGTAATCTTCGTAGGCCGTTTTTCCAAGCAGAAGGATGTTAGAAGCTTGCTTGCTATTTGGGATATTGTTCATAAACACCATCCTGATTGGTTATTAAACATATTTGGTGGTTATGGTGATGAGCAGGAAAGATTGCTCCCAGAGATAGAGTGTAACAATAATGGTATTATCGTTCATGAACCGGCGTCTGAGATTTTTCACCGTTATATTGAAAATTCTATTCTATTGCTGACGTCGCTCTATGAGCCATTTGGGTTAGTACTTCCTGAGGCGATGAGTTGCGGCTTGCCTGTAGTAGCTTTCGATTGTCCCTTTGGACCAGCCGACATTATTACAAATGAAATAGATGGCTTTTTGATAAAAGATAGGAATATTCAAGATTTTGCAGATAAAGTCTGTTTGTTGATTGATAATCCTGAAATGCGTGTAAAGATGGGACAGGCTGGAGTCATTTCTTCTCAGAGATATGCTGCAGCCAACATTATGCCACTTTGGAAAGAATTGTTTGATACATATAAGAGATAAGGAATGAATACAGTTGATGAGAATATGAGGAACATGCCACTGGTGTCGGTTGGTATACCTGTCTACAACGTGGAAGAATATATTGAAAAATGTATATATTCTGTATTAAATCAGACATATCAGCAGATTGAGATTTTGGCTGTTGATGATCTTGGAAACGACAAATCCATGCAAATAATTGCAGACATTCAGAAGTCTCATCCGTTTGGCAATAAGATAAAAATCATAAGGCAGCCCCAAAACGGAGGATCGGGTGAAGCAAGAAATAGTGCGATACGTCAAGCACAAGGAAAATATTTGTATTTTCTTGACTCGGATGACTATATAGAAGAGAATACTATCGAGATGATGGTTGAGCAGGCAGAGAAATACCATACTGATGTGGTGATTGCTTCATTGCGTAAAGTCGTTTGGGGAACAGGAGAAGAACAGCCAACTCTTCAATATCACAAGTATCTCCTGATTCAAGGAAAAGATGAGTTTGCTAAATACGTTTGCCAGGATTTACGTTGGCATATAGCCATTACAGCTTGTAACATCCTGTTTAATGTTATTTACTTGCGAGATAATGATTTGTATTTTGCAGCAAGTAAAGACGAGGATGCGTTGTATCTTTCTGAGTATTATTCAGAAGTGGAATCAGCAGTTATATTGCCTGACGTTACTTATAACTATGTCATGCGTCCAGGCTCTAAAATGGGCAATAATGCGCGGAAAGTGATTCCTGTCAACGAGATTCGTGATCGTTTTATTACAGATGCAATCATGACGGAACGGTGCTTGCGCCTAAAGAATCGCTCTTTCTATGATGTTCATTGCGCAAGAGTGGTCAAACATAAGTTCCGTGCTGTCTGTGTGGCATTACGTCACCGTAGCCACTTCTCGGAACGTTTGACGAATACTGAGATACGTAATGAATTAAAGCATCCGGCAACTCTTTCTGAAATTATCAGGTTTAGGCGTTATAAACTCTTCCATCTTACTTTCTTTACCGTTAGCAAGTTGCCATCACTGCTTTCTGTCTCTTGCTGCTATGTACTTGGGAAGGCTATGAGATGGATTTAACTTCTCAATCGTCGGATAGTTTTCTCAATGTAGTGGCCATACAGAGAACGTATTAAAATATATGTATTTGGCATGCACTGGTACATGAAATTCACTAGTTGCTGTTTTTTGCCATTTGTGAACTTCATATCAGGAGCTACTTCTTTCATATACCTGATGACTTCCCTTCTATCCGAAGCTTTTTCCATTTCATGAGTAGCTCCGTAAAAAAGTGCAGAAAAACTTGCGAAGACATCGTCCTGTAGTCTTCTTCGTATAGTAGGCTCAAGACCTTCTGTTTTCGTAAGCTTCCACGTATTGGCAATGGCAACGCAGAAATCTTTTCCCTTTTTTAAACTAAGTGCATAGGAAATGGAGGCATGTCCTTTCCGATATATATATAAAGGTATATTGGTTTTAAGACATTTTTGAGCTTTTAAATAACACTCATGTGTAAAAGGAATATCTTCAAAAGTAATTCCTGCAATGAACCGAATATTATTTTGATCAAGAAATTGCTTCCTATAGATGGTGCGCCAAACGTAGCACTGGTCAGGTATTAAGTCTTGCATCAGCAATTCTTTCCCTGTCTTTTCCTTTATTATAGGTTTTTGTGGTGGAATCACACTTCCATTCATTCGAAGTATTTCTTCGTCCTCCATTTTTTTGAAATCTGCAACAATCAGATCGGCTTTTGATGATACGGAAAGTTCTAACAATAGCTTGAGGCTGCTATTAATGAGTAGATCGTCCGAATCTACAAACAGGATGTATTCTCCATTAGCATTTTTCAGTCCCGTATTGCGAGCTGCTGATAATCCTTGGTTTTCCTGCTCAACAACCATAATATTGGAGTGTTGATTAATAATGTCGGCTACCACTTCTATACTCTTGTCGGGTGTGCCGTCATTCACGACAATCACTTCAAAGTCATCTTCAGAAATCTCTTGTCTGTAAAGACTTTCTATGCAGGCTTTGATGTATTGCTCTACATTATATACAGGTACGATAATACTTAACTTCGTCATCGTGATTTGTATATATTTAGTTTGTCCATCTATTTTATAATATAAGTTTTTTAATTCAGTAGTAGTGACTGAGGAACAATGCTGTTCATATTTCAGTTCGTTTCTATTTCAGTATCTCTAGAGTTCTTAGAATTGCGTTATTAAATGGATACATTGGTGTAAAACCTATAGACATGAGTTTAGAGTTATCAAGGATTGCATGCATGGCAACAGAGTAACCCTTTTGCTCCACCTCAGTGGGTAGGTCGAATACGACACTCTTTCCTGCCCAATGGGCACAGGCTTCTGCAAAGTCCTTTAACTTCACATTACATTCTTTGTTGGATACATTATAAGCTTTACCTGATTCTCCATGAAGTAGGATATGGAGCATGGCTTTTACCACATCTGCCACATATGTATACGAGAAGAATTGTTCCCCCTTACTTTTCAGAACAATATTCTCGCCTGACAATGCTTTCAGAATGAATTGCGACGAAGCTTTGGTATCAGATTCCAGCATTGTTGGACCAAAAACGCGGCTTAGACGGGCTATCTTCACATCAACGTTACGCTCTGACATGTAGGAATAGCACAAAGCTTCGCTCAGCCGTTTGGATTCCGGATAGCATGCTCGTGCATTCGCCAAATTCAATTTCCCAGTATAGTCTTCGGTAAAGACATCCTCTCCCATGGCATTGCCATAGATTTCTACTGAAGACGGATACAGAACAGTTGCTCCACAAGTCAATGCCATATTTAAAGCATGTTCAGCTCCCTTCACATTAATCTCGATGGTCTCAATGGGATATTGAGAATATGCTAATGGGTGAGTATTGGAGGCCAAAGGAATAATAAAATCCATTTTAAGGTCTTTAGGTAAGGGCTGGCGCACATCCTGCTCGATAAAATGAAAATGAGTGTCATTTTCATATTCTCCTAAACGAGATTTAGCCTTCTCCCAACTTCTTCCTACAGCATAGATTTGAATACCAGCAGATTGCTGATTGTAGTACATTAGCGTATCAATCAGACAGGTTCCTATCATGCCAGTTGCTCCAGTGATAAGAAAAGACTTACCTTTTATTTTCTCAATCCCTGGAATTTCCAAAGCTCTAATCAAGTCCTCATGATACAAAGGATGATGCTTATTCAATTTTATTTTAGCCATGTGTCTTTATCTATTTTGAGGTAGCCTTTGAATAATTCAAGGTCATCTTTTGTCGTTAGTTTTATATTCTTATCAGAACCTGCGGCAAAATATAAAGTTTCTCCCAATTCAACCATCATAGTATTTGTATATGCAGATCCCAAAATACCTATTCCTTTTTCAAATGCCTCATGATAGGCAGCGTCCAGTTTTTTGAACATATAAGCCTGTGGCGTAGAAACGCGTCGTAAGGTCTCTCGGGGAATGTATTCCTTAGTTGTCTTATCATCGTCAGGATTAACGATAAAGATTTGTTCATTATATGGCATCGAGGTCACAGCATTACCATACTGCTTGGCTTTCTGGATAACATCTGTTAAAACCGTTGCGTCAACTAACGGACGAATTCCGTCGTGAATAATGACAATATCCTCATCAGATGCCTTTTTCTCTAAATGAAATACACCATTCCTAATACTCTCCTGACCACTATTGCCTCCAGAGACCACCCACTTCAATTTTGTGATATTAAACTGATGCGCATAAGCCCATAACACATCATGCCATCCATCTATACATACAACCTCAATAGCGTCTATCATCGGATGACGCTGAAACCCCTCCAACGTATAAATGAGCACAGGTTTATCATATACATTGATAAACTGCTTGGGAATATCTTGCCCCATGCGATTTCCTGACCCTCCAGCAATAATTATAGCAATATTCATAACTCACATTTTATTAAGCCATACGTTCTTTTATTCTTTCCACTACATATTTGGAAGCATGTCCGTCATCATAACTTTGGAAATAAGTATCCATAAAGTCTTTTAGACGACACTGATATGTATCAGCATCATATTGCATAATTGAACGACATAATTCCTCATTAGAGCGACTCAATTCAAAAGGCAATTTATAGAATAGCGGACGAATTCCACGACATTTTTCTATATATTCATCTAAATCAGTAATAAATAGAAACACAGGTTTTTTCATGATGCCAAAATCCATCATGGTTGAAGAGAAATCTGTAATCAAAAGATCAGAAAATACCAACAACTCTTGCGAGTCAGCATATCCGGTACCATCAATAACGTCATCATCATAGTTGAAAATGGAACTATTGCCAGCAACGTTGGGATGTAGTCTTATTATTAATTTCCATTTTTCTCCTGTTTTCTTTTTTAATGTTTCTAATAACATCGAAGTATTCAGATTGAATGCATCCAAACCATCATCATCCCTAAAAGTTGGAGCGTAAAGTACAATTTTTGTTTTTGTATCGAATCCGTATGCTTTCCTCAAATTGTTGATAGTCTCCTCACTACGATTAAAAAAGATGTCATTTCGCGGAACACCTTTTTTAAATATCTCGCCATTATACCAGAAAGAATCTTGGATAACCTTTGTCTGAAATTCACTTCCCGACAATATGAGATCTGTTATTGATGAATCATATTTACTATCACGCACATACTTTTTGGTTAGATATTGTTCTGCATCTTTTTCAATGTATTTTACTCCAAAACCGCCATGCCATGTTTGGATATAATATTGGGAACGTTTCTTGTAATATGGTAGTTTACCCTTTACATTGCTTATAATTATTCGGGCAGTAGCCAATTCATATCGAGATTTAAAACTATAGAATTTAACCTTTCTTATTCCTTCAGGAAAAGTGTTATTCATATTATATGATAACCAAACAAGATCGTAAGGTAATTTCTGGCGCAGTATCTCGTCTGCAATATATTTAGGACTGTCGCCATACCCTCGCCCTGCAAAGTTGACAAAGACTATTTTCCTTTGAGTTGGGAAAACAGACAATAGTAGATTAAGTATTGTTCCTGTAAAGCTCTTAATAACATCCATAGATGATACGTTTTATTTAGTTCGTTGCAAAGATACAATTTTATTTTGGAAAAGAATGAACTTTCTGGATATTTTCTTCATTTCATGAAAATGTTACGTTTTAGCAATACATCCATATTGCTTACATGAAAATCAGCAGGAGCCTGATGTAGACCCTGATGTTTAGAATAGACTGAGAAATTCAGTTGGTGCAATTCAAATTCATACAGCTTTTTATAAGATTGGGCCTGAAGAAAACTGTCTCGCTGCTCTACACCATCTTCAAAATCGTTGATGAAGACAAAATCTGGGACATGATTGCGAATTGCCTGCTCCTGTTCATTTCGCATTTCTTTCGTGGCACCAGTCTGCCATGCCCAATATTTAATTGCAGGCATCGCATGTACTGACACACCACGCCCCGTTTCTGTTGACATATAGTTCAAGACGGTGGGATTCTTTATCTGACTCATTAAGTATGTAACGTTATAGAAGTCGGTTCGTGCCACATTGTCTCGGAACCACCATGTAGGAAGCAGGAAACCCAGGAAGAACGAATTCACAAAAATGATTCCTACGTATGTACCGACTATGATACCTCTATACTTCCATTTTCCTATAGTATCATATTTTGCCAAAACGGGGATGATAACAAAAATCAGAAATATAGCGCAGGCATTAAGATAATATGGATAAGTATAATAATAATGATGTATGGCTATTGCATAAAAGCATAAGAAACCAATGATAAAGAAAAACCTATTGTTATTAACCATTTTCGACATCATGTAGCTGCCATAGCAAGCTACAACAAAAAGGCAAAATAGCCGACCGTCAAGTATGGTCATAAGCCATTCGCGCACATATACGGCAAACTCGTTGGTAGATTCCAAAGTCTGTGTGGTGGATATGAAATACTCATGGATAAACGCGCTGAAATTTCCTACAGATAGCATATAAACAGCAAAAGGTAACGCTATCACTGAGAAGCCGGCAAGCCCAGTCAGAATCGAAACCAAGATATTGCTCCGCTTGCGAATCATAGCAACCAGTACATAGAGAGACATAAGTCCCAGCATAGCAGTTATAGTGAACTTAATAAGCAATGTTGCTGCCAGACTTATACCCAATACGAAACATGCTTTATAGGCACGTCTGTTCACTGGTTCGTCATTGGTATAGAGTAACTTGCAAATGTAATATATCGACATGACGATGAACGGTTGACACCAGTCTTCGCCCTTGACTTCATAATGGAACCAAGGCCAGAAGAAAGCCAAAAGCATCAGGACTGTAGCAAGAAACGACTTTCGGTCGTCATGTAGAAAGAGATTAGCAGTGCGGAATACATTGTAGAACACCACACTATAAGCTAAAACGCTAAGCCAGAAAGCACCAAGGTAATTATACGGACTTATCAAATAGCTAACACCATAGATGAGCCAGAGCAGCGGACCTTTACTGTCGGCAAAGTCCACATAGGGTATCATTCCATTCATCCAAGCTTTGCCACACATGAAATACCACGATATATCGGAACGATTAAAAAGGTCATGTGTGTATGAGTTTGGCGAGATAAAGAAAAGGATGGCAAAAGCCAACAGGACAAACAGTCCAATGCGTTTCAAATTTGGTGATGGCATAATATATAAAAGTTTAAAAACTATGCAAAGATAAGAATAATTGCGCAAACAGCAAAATAAAATGAACGATTTCTAAAACTGGCAGGTAAGGAACTTGCGGAACTTGTAAAAATAATAGTAAAGATTAATGAATAAGTGTGGTGTCTTTTTAATCATCATAGTTATAAACCTTTGTTGGATGCTATGATTAAAATTGATATCAGGAGCATTCTGGTTTAGATAATCCATAATCTCATTTCTATCATTTTTCAGTTTTGTAGTATGTAGAACGTGATATAACATCAAACGGAATAATTTGTAAACATCTTCTTCCAACTTATATAATATATTTGATGGGAGATTCTTGATTTGCCTTAAGTTCCATGTCTCGTTAAGGGCAATAATAAAGTTTTTTGTATTTACTTTTTTGTAAGCGAGGGTAGATGAGCCAGACCATCTTCTATAGATGTTTAAAATGATATTTGTTCGAATACAACGATTTGCCTTTAAGTAGCATTCATGAGTGAATGCTATGTCTTCATATCTTATGCCAGGGAAAAAAGACAAATGACGTGAGATAATTAATTCTTTTCTGTAAAGAGTTCTCCAAACATAACAATGGTAAGGAGTAAGATCTTCAAGAAATAGTTGTTCACCTGTTTTCTCTACATAGACGGGAGATGGTTGTTTTGGAATATGTAGATGCATGTCTTCAAATTCCTGGTCCTTCATGAAAATGAAGTCTGCAACGATTAAATCAACCTTGGTTTCTATTGCTTTCTCTAACAAAGGCTTCAAACTATATTCTATAAGCAGGTCGTCAGAGTCTGGCATGAGGATATATTCTCCTTTCGCTTCAGCAATGCCATTATTCCGTGCAACTGATAATCCTTGATTCTCCTGATTAAGTACGATGATGTTCTTATGCTGTTCAACGATGTCTTGGATAACCTCCATGCTGTGGTCTTCTGTACCATCATTTACAATAATGACTTCGAAGCAGTTTTCATCAAGTCCTTGTCGGAAGATACTTTCCAGGCACGGATGAATAAATTTCTCCACGTTATAAACGGGGACAATGATACTTAACTGCAAATATGGGTTCCCTTCCATTCTTAAATATCCTTAAGGGGCGTTTCTTTTGTTTGTGTGTTATTTCTAAGGTACTCTTTATAAGGCAAATCAAAGTTGACGTATTTGTAATGAGTAGGGACCTGCATTTCTTCAGGTTCTCTAAAGTCTGTTCTGTTATATCTTGTTTGTAAGTATTCTATGTAATCACGGACAATCATAACAGTTCTTCCTTCAAATTCAATGGATGAGTAGTTTTCAAAGATAGAGGGATTATATGGAATCATATTTATATTATAAAAACAACCAAATAACTCACGATAAGTATAATGTGAAGACCCATTGGCGATGAGCTCAATTATTCTTTGGGCAAATTCCAAATATCTTCTACGATTAGAAAAAATGGTATCTAATAGGAAGTTTCTTATAATGTTCTTCGGACTATAGCCCGGCAATTTCCCCCGATTAATTGTCATTGCCCGTCTGTATAAAAACAAGTCAATATATTTTAATATGTTCTCTGGGACTTTGTCATAAACGGTTATATCAATGAATATACCCATCACCTTGCCGTTTGTCTGAACAAATGTTGTGCTGTCATCAAATATCTTTGTATAGTTGAAACTGAGTGTCGTGGATAAGTCGCTGTTCTGATAATTATGGATGGAATAACCTTTGGGAAGTTCCTTTTCTGCTATAGATAAGAATTGGTTGTAGTTCTCGCGTGTCATCATCAGGTCAATATCATCGTCCCAAGGTAGAACTCCGTTATATAAATGCGCACCGACAACAGACCCCCCACATAATGAGTATTTGATGTTATGTTCTTTGCAAATTCTGTCAACAACGTCGAGCATCTCCAGACATTTTAATTGTAATTGTCGTAGTTTTGTCATTTTTCTATCTGGGTTTAATAACGTTCTAAAATGTATGTTTAATAAAAGGCCTAAATCTGTCTTCATAAAAATTAGCATATACATAGAGAATATCCATATATATGTGTGGAATATGCTTTCGCAAATAGGATAGAATAGTCTGTTTGGTGCTATAACGAAATGATAATTGTGGAAGAACATTGTTTAAGTGGTCTATGACTTCTGTCCTTTCTTTTCTGGACTTTATCTCACGAACGGTTCGTCGGGT
>Ga0265301_10003789_pt1 | contig 15716 bp, 13 predicted proteins | sample AusTroGonzalo_MG_2_FD_193488 | JGI IMG/M metagenome (GOLD analysis project Ga0265301, IMG submission 193488) | Bovine rumen microbial communities from tropical cattle in Woodstock, Queensland, Australia - Gonzalo_04 | ecosystem: Host-associated > Mammals > Digestive system > Stomach > Rumen ...
TGCGGAGCTCAGCATTTTGTTTTCATCAACGCTCGTTATAGCCTTGCGCACACCAAGGCAGGCGCAAGAAGCGGCGACGCAGGGAACACCGATTTCCCCCTCCTGCTGAATTAGGTAGGTTGTGCGTCGGGCAAGATGCTTTACATTCCGTTAAAGCTTGAAGATAGAAGTTGAGACAGCCGCTGGCGCGGTGTTTTTGCTCGGTTGATGCTTGAGAGTGTGCGTAAGGCGCGACGGCCTTTCATAAGATTATCGGAGAAGTGATGACTTCCAAATCACCATGAAGCCGCACTGGGCATGTGTCGTTTTTCTTTATCGAGGTTTTTGTACCAACGTGCTTTCGTTATTCATATTATCGAACTGATGAAGCAGTTGGTGCCGGAAAACGACTCTTGCCCAGGGCGATTGAGAAGTGGTGGCAGGCCGTCGCGCGGGGCTGGGCGGTGTTGCTGCCGAGCAGAGTGGCACCCGCAGGAACGAGGACGGCCACCCTGTTCGGCGGCATTACCGCACAGCATAGGGGAGGCAGGGTAAGAGCTTTCCGCTGCAAAAACCGTGACAGCGGCGGCTTGGTCGGTAGAAGTCAATTAGAGGGCTTATAGGACAGATGGGACTTATAGAGAAGGTTGAGGCTTTCATACGGGGTGCGGCTGCTGGCATTGGCCGCGACGGGTAGCGGAATCGGCGTTTTTGCAGGGTGGGTTGACGGGCGACCGACGACGGCTCGACAAGCTTTCCTTATGAGAGAGCCTTCCTGCGATGGTGTTGCTGGTGCGGCTGGGCGACCTGACAACGGACTGTAGCGGAAGTGTTTGACGACATCGGCACGGTGTCGTCAAACGCTGGAGCGGAAGGTAGTTGTCAGGGTGCGAAGGGTGGGCACACTATCGTGAAGCTGAGGGAGTTCGTGTGCGTTGGGTAAAACGCCAATGGAGCGACCAAAGCGGCGAATGGCAGCAGCTTAGGCTTGTGCGGCTGGTGGGATGAACACGATGTGGAGCCACCTAAGCGATGCGAGCAGGCGCAGGGGACGGCAGCGCGGAGAGGCGTTAATGTAGCGTAGGCCACAGAGAGGCACGAACCGTGGCCGTAGCGGAATGGTAGCCCGTAGCGCTGACGGCCACAAGACAAACGCTTCGCTGGGGGCGGAACACCTTGACGGGTTGGGATAAGAGGGACAGAATCCGTATGAGTACTTTTGCGCTAACGACTTAATTGCGAGTGTCACTGTTCATACACTTCATTTTTCTGAAGACATTCGATCACACTCTCCACCGACTTGTTAAAGGTTGCAGCCAATTGCTCAAGCGTCATGCCTTGTTTGAAGTATCTTATCAAATCTCTGACTTCAGTTGTCCTCCAACGAGCAGTCTTCTTCGTGCTAACCGTAGGTGATTCAACAATAGGCTTTGGAGTAATCTCCGCCTGTTCTAAAACCTCTTCTTTTTTGGTGTCTTTTTTCGTCTTTTCTCCTCTACTAAATATCTCCTTCAAAACCTGCTGCATATCATTGAATGAGTTCTCACCAGTTTCAATCAGTTTGAGAATATGGTAAAACCCAGCATTTGCATATTCATTTATCATATTTATCGCTTCTGTTGGGTTTTTCATTATATCCAGTGATTCATTCTTCGCAATACACATACAGATTAGAGCTTGAGCCACCTTTTCTCCTTCATTGTTTTGCATTGTCCGAAGGCTAAAGGGTCGGTCTGCCAAAGGAGAGCCTAATGGTTTTCTTTCGTCTCTTAGAAAACCAATTACCGCAGCCCAAGCAAAGCACTGCCAATAGGAAGAGAATACATTGTAATCACCACCCTGTTTGTTGGAGAATTTAAGAATCACTCTGTCCCTAACGTATTGTTCGTAGGTGAATTTTATATCAAAAATGTTTTCCATAAGGCAGTTTATTTTAAACGTTCAACATGAGTGGCCACTTCGTTGATTTGAGGTTCACCTTCGGTCTTTCCGAAAGTGTTGCTGGTTAAAAGAAATATTCTGGACACTTTCTTTTCATTGAAAAGTTCCTTGTAGTTGTCACTATCAATTACAACATCTTTTGTCATGATAATCGATTGACCAAAGATGTCCTTGATGCCCATTAGGTATTTATGGGTAGTGTCGGGGTCAAAGCTGGATGTTGGTGCGTCACTGATAAACGGATAGTATGTGCCAATAGCTTCTTGATTAAGTGAAAGCAAGGCATTGATGATGCTCATCTTCTTTCGGTCTTCATGGCTCGTATTGAGACCAGCGTCAAACTTGATAGAATAATCATCATCAATTTCCACCATACCCTTATATCCTCTATCGTGCTCCGTAAATTTCTCATAAAATTCATTGGAGCGTTCTTCTATCTTATGGAGCAATTCGATTCTGGCCTTTTCCTGCACTGACGCACAAATTGCTTCAAGGAATGTTGAAATATGCTTCCATTCTGTTTCTGGAACGCTGGTTACATTGCTTGCTGATGCCACCTTTGCGTATTCTTTTTCCGCAACTTCCAGTTTTGATTTGTTTTCGGCAATAGAAGCAACGCAAGCACGAAGTAATCCCTGTTGTTTTTCAAGGTTTGTTCTGGAGGCTCGAATATTACTATTCAACACGGATGTTTGAGCTGCTTCGCGACGAGGGTCAATGTTGTACCTGCGTTTTACATCTTCCATTTTATCATCCAATTCGCGTTTCTTCCCTTGTAATTTTTTACGCTTGGAAAGAAGGACTTCAATTCTATCCTCTAAATCTCCATACTGTTTGTCAATCTGTCCAAGAGATACAAGTAAGGAATCTGGGTAATCCTGAATTTTACCCACGAACATATTGAATTGTTTTGACTGTTCGAGGTTGGATGTGTACTCTTCCATTTCACGCAAATACTCTTCTTGAAGACGTAAACGGTTTGTGATATACTCGACCGCCTCGTGATGTTCTTCGTCAACAGGTGAGCCACACACATAACACACCTTGTTTTTTAATATCTCTTCCAGTTTTGCTCTGCTGGGATTATCAAGGTATTTTTTCTCTGGAGCCGTGTACTCTTCCTCAACATGACTCTTAATAATGCTCTTGCATTTTCTTATCATGGAATTGGTGCCTCTAAGTATCCACAAAGAGGGCAAAAGGGCTCGTTGCCGATTATCAAGGTTCGTAAGTTCGTTATTTATATCAGCAATTGCTTTCTCACAATCATCATATTCTTTAACCAATCCTGTGAATCCAGCTAATCCACTTATTTTGCCTTCATCATCAGCCAAAGCAATTTTAATCTGATCTATAATACCCTCTATTCTTTTTTTGTTTGCTTCTTCGTTGTCAATACAACTCCGCAAATAATCCTTTCTACTAATCAAGGCTTTGGCCTCTTGATTTTGCCGATTTGCTTCTTTAAGATGAGTTGACTCGGCTTTCTCTATTTTGCGTTTTGCCAAGGAGATGATTTCTGATAGTTTTTCGTAGTACGGGTAATATGAAATATGGTTTACGGCATCTTTCAAGTTCTCTTTTTTTCGGAAATCAATCAAAGTGTCAAGAGACTCACCTTGGAACCAAATATATCCACGAATACCTTCAGGGAACAATTCTGCTATTTTTCCTTCGGCAATATCATCCATCACAGTCTTTGTTCCAGTTCGGGTTTCAAATGTTACCTTAACACTTTCTTCTGATACAGCCCATGCTGCAACCTCATCCCAATTATCAGAGTCTTTCCGTTTTGCGGAAACACTGCGTTCAATTTGGAATTGGTTCTTATTGTCGTCAGTCAGTTCGAGAAGGACGCTGCATGATACCACTTCCCCAACCTTCGCTTCTGAAAGGATTTTCTTATTGATAAACTCGTAACGGTTGAGAGAACCGCTTGCGCTTCTCGGCAGAAGTTTTGTGGAACACCAACCCTCACTGGTTATGTATATATCACCAAATAAAACCCAATAAAACGCATTAAAGAGTTTTGATTTGCCCTTTCCTCCATTTCCAATAATCAAGTTCAATCCTTTGCCGAACTCAATAGTTATGTCCTTGTAATAGGACTGGAAATTATTGATTGTAATGCTATTGATTATCATACTATGATGTTTTATTTGCGACAAATATTCTTTATTCCCGCCATGTATTGGTTAACAAGAGAGTCGGCCTCCTCTCTTTCCGTACTGAGTTCGGCAAGCATCCTTGCCACTTCTTTGGCTTTTTCATAATCGACAATGATGTTTTGCCGATCTTCAGCAACTGTTTGATTGATTTCATTTTCAATCATCTTGTACATCTCATCTTGAATTGCCATAGCTATTATTCTCCTTTGGGTTTGTATTGTTCTTCTTCATCTTCCAACATCTTAAACATGTCTACGTTTAATGTTGAACAGATTTCTCTTAATTCGCCATATAGTATTTCCATCTTGTTGTCGGCAAGAGCTGCAAAGTTTAGGACTCTTCTTAGCTCGCCTGTGAACAGGTTAATGTCAGTCTGTGAGGCTGATTTCACGATGTCTGGTGGCACCACTATCATATCCCAAATATAAGCTTTATCCTTGCCCTTACAGGTTCTCAACACCCTACCTCTTCGCTGAATAAATTGCCTCGGGTTTCCAGTGCTCGAAATAAAGATGGCATATTGCGCACGAGGGATGTCCACGCCCTCATCCAAACACTTCATTGATAGCAATATCTGAATATCGCCTCGTTCAAAAGCGTCAAGTATAGATGGCGCGTCATCCAGTCCGCTTATATATTGGTGGTACGAATACTTCCTGCTCCTAAACATTTGCGAGTATTCATCAATGATGTGAATGTCCTCGGGGTCAATGTCTGCGTCGTCTATTTCCGCATAATCTGGTTCATATCCTTCTGGCACAAACACGAAAGTGTAATTCAGTTTCCCCTGTGCTTTGCGCTCATCCAACAATGAAGCAACCTTTTGCTTTTTCATGGCCGCTTTATGCACAATGCGTTTTCGTGCCATAAGTAGCATTTCAGCCTCTTTTTTGTATTTTCCTGTTTCGGGGTCAATAAACTTCCGAAGCTGCTCCGTCTTTACGTTGTATTGATACATTTCCTCGCGTGTGAGATTTACAAATACTGGATAGTATTCGTATGGACAAAGTATCTTCGAATCGATGGCTTCCTTCATCGTGAATCGATAAGTGTAATATGGAGGATAAGAATTGAAGAAAGCGTAAACTTCTTTTGACCCACCTTCGTCATACACCCTTTCGGGAGTGGCCGACAGACCAATTCTGTTTTCTATCCGCTTGGGAAGATGTTTTATTGGCCCCGCCGCTCCCATATTATGCACCTCGTCTGCAATCAATACAAATGAATCCATCCCATTTGTATTCGAAACGAAATCCTGAATATGCTTTCTAATAAAAGTTGCATAAGTGGTGACAATGATAATGTTGCGATTTGGCTTGAGCAAGCTGCGGGTAGAATAGCGGCTCAGTGTTTCTTTCCAATCTTTATCTGTATGGGTGGATATGACATTTTGAAAATTAAAGTTCTTTACCTCAGACTCCCATTGTAAAGCGAGAGCTCGTGTAGGCACCACAATTAACGCTTTGTAATAGCCAAATTCCTTGTAGAAATGAAGCAGGCAATTCAAAGCAGTAACTGTTTTTCCTGAACCCGTGGCCATCGCGAAGATGCCTTTTCTCCCGTTTTTCTTCCACGCATCATTGGCCTTAATTTGGATTTCTCGTTCTTTTGGGAATGGGAATCTTGGTTCCACTTCTTTGCGCTCAAGTTTTTCGATAAGATATGAAGGCAAGGGGTGTTCCTTCAAGGTGCTTTCACGAAGGCTTATTGATTCATCAAGAAGCTGCTGGACATCACGAGAAGGATAATTGTCGGTGATATATGTCTTTACTTTTTCAATGGGGATGCGTATCAGGTGAACATTGTCTTCGCTCCAACATTCGTCAAACTTTTTCTGATAATTCTCTACACGCGAAGCGTCTTCCCACGAAGTGAAGGTGGTTAAGCACTCGGCGTTTTGTTCCAATGCTGTCCTCGTAAAATTCACAGACCCAATGAAAGCAACCTTATTTCCCAACTCGTCTGTAAAGATGCCGTACTTGTCGTGTGTCATTCCGCCCTTAGAGGATAACGTGGCAACAAACTCCATTCTTCCGATAGAAACCAAATAAGAAAAGCAACGGAAGAATAATTCATTAGATCGAGAAAACGTATCTTTCATTTTCTCAATATCTGAGATTATTCGTTTGCAAAGAGCATCTTCTACTTCTTCTTTTTGGCCTTGGCTTATTGCTTGTTTGTCCTCATTTGTCAAAATGTCATTTATGATTACTCTCATCTTTCCACCTTGTGCGATGAAGAGAGCAAAACCGTTAGCAAGTGAATTGATTGCACTTGAAGAGAAAAATCCCAATCCCAGGTCAAACGACTTGCTTTCAATCAGAGCTTCTGTGAAGAACTCTTTTGGCTCGTGATTGCCGGAGTAGTAATCATATTTGAAATGACAATCAGTTAGCATATTCCTTCCAATCCAACTTTTATTTTATCGAAAATGTAATCAAAACCTATAAGATTAGGATTGTCTTTTACTTCAGCCATAATTAGCACTAAACCATCGTCCAAGTGAATCTTGAAGTATCTCGGCAAATCTTTATCACTCATCTTGATGTTATAGTATTTGCACATCATGGCAGCATAGATGGGATATAAGTTCCCAAACAAAACGTTTTTGCTATACTCTTTTCCGCCTGAGTCCTGAATACTCAAAGGAGAGAACCTATTACCCTGTTGAAGAGAATAGGCAATAGCGATACGGGCGATGATGTTTTCAGCACCCAAACCAAACTTTCGGGTTAAAAAAGTCACCACGTCTCTGTTTTTCGCGCTTGTCCTTATTTGTGTAAACATAGTTTCAGTAGGTCATAAAATTATCAATAGGCACTTTCTCAAAGTAGGAGTGCGTTGTATCGTTGTTGATGATGAATGTCTCGTTTACAGAATCCTTCATCATCTCGAACTCGTCTGTTGTAAGTTCCTTATGCAATAGCGGGAAAAGGACAACCTGTTTGGAGATGCTTGGATAGAACTCAGTAATGATTTTCGTTGCATGACTCTTGTCGAACTTTTGAAGCGGGCTGTCTATGAAAACAGGGAACTGTATTCCGCTTTCTTCAACCAGAGCCTTCAAAATAGAGGTGGCATACAATTGTTGTTCGCCCTTTGATAATGTGTCTTTAGGAATCTTCATTCCATCCACAGAGTATAATTCTATGTCCATATCATCATCTGAAACAGCAACCTCTACGTGTCCAATAAAATCAGCCTTGTGCATCAATGTGTTTAAGATAGACTTGATTCTCCGTTCAAGCGAGTATTTCTTTTCAATCTTTAGTTGGTACAAAAAATCAGACAATTCTTCTATTAGTTGTTTGGATAGGATGTCCTTTTTCTCGTCAATGTCATCCAGACTTACTAATTTGCTTATTTCAGTTATCTGTTTGCTGGTTGTAGCAAGTTCTTGAATATAAACACCCATAGTTTCGTGCAGACATTTGATTCTTTTGTCAACACGATTTATCTCGTCTTCGACCTTGTTTTTTTGTGCTCTGATGTTTTTAATCAGTTCATCACTTTCGTTACAGTTAATGCTCGACAACCTTCGACTATTTCTTTCAAGAATCTGCTTGTTCTTTCTATAATCATCCGAAAGTCTTTCAAATTCCAAACGATATGTTGTGGTAATATGGTTATAAACTGAAATGAATTCCTCGTATTCATCATCCGTCAACGAAATCTGAATGTCAGAAAGGTTGTTAGAGTCGATGTGTTTGTCCAATACTTTTTGAATCTCTTTTCTTAGCAGCTCGCTGGTTTCTTTCTCGCAAGGGAGTTCCTTCAACATCAGTTGTAAATCTTGCGAGATTTCAGACACAATAAAATTCTTGCTCAGCTGGTCGTTATTGGCGTTCTTTGACTTGAAATCTCGCTCAACTTGTTGCTTGGTCTGACACAAAAGATTTCCTGCCATTGCCAATGGTGCATATTCAAGGAAGCGTTTCAATTGACCTTTGTATTCTTCATCTTTCTGTTTGGTTACTTTGATAACGCTTTCTAATCTGCTTATCTCCTCTCTCGTGGTGTTATTTCCTTCTCTCACCATTCGCATTTGCAGTTCTCCATCCTCATTTCTCAATTCGGCAAGATTGGTTTCCGCGCTTTCAAGGTCTTTCCTTACCTGATCTATCTTCGAATTTAATCCATCTCGTTTCGATATCAAAGACAGCAGGTGCTCTCTGTGTTCTATGTCTGATGATTTTTTCCGGAAACGAAGCCTAATGTTCTCCAAGTTTTTCTTTAGGTCTTCGTATTTTCGCACTCCCAGAACCTCGTTGTATGCAGAACACAACCGACGGCGTTCCGTGGGCGTGTTGGTTTCGGCAAGCGATACAATTTGTTCAGAATCGAAGAAGAAGAACTGTGCTATATCTTTGTTCAAAATGAAATCATTGATAAAGATTTCTGGGCCTATTTCTCGGGTTAGTTCGTTCTTGGCACCATCAATCAAAATCTCCACAGTCTCTTTTTCAAGAACCATGTCGTATGAGCGGCAGATGGTTAAAGTAGTGCACGGAAGAGAAGGAATTATCACATCCGTGAATTCTATGCTGACATAGTAGTTGGTAACTTGGGAAAGGTGGGCGTATTCCAAAGAATAGCCACTTTTTTTTATTCCAGCTTTTACTTTATCATCAAGCTCTTCATACGCTTTCTTGACATTGTGGTTTAAGTTGGATTTCAAGTAGGTGTTATATCCTAAAGTGGCAATATCTTTTCTTGTCTCCGCTTCAATATCTGAAATCAATCGACCATAAAGACACCAAAGAAGAGAATGCAAGAAGGTCGTTTTTCCGAATCCGTTCTCCCCTGAAATTAGGTATATGTTTTTGGGGTCGGCAGGTGAAAACTTGATAGTATTCGTACCTTCGTACAAACGGTAGTTGAATAGTGTTATGCTGTTAATAATCATTTGCCCACCTCCTCTTTAATATAGTTCTCCAACCTAGATTCAAGATCGGTTTGCAGTCCATACTTGCGCATCAAAAGCACTTTGTTCTTCTGGAGAGCCAGAAGTTCTTGTATGAGAGTGAAATGTTTTGGATTATCAGAGCACGACTTTTCGAGGAGAATGCGCTCCTGTAAACCCATGTTTGTGTTGGGGATATTATATCCGTAAACTTCGTTGTAGATGTCGTTGACAGTAGTTGAGAAATTGCCGTCACGATACCAAAGAACTTGAATGGCGATTAGCTCTTGATTCGTAATCAGGTCAATACTTGCTCTATAGTCTTGTGTCTCTTTCTGTATAGTCAATAACTCACGGAGTAACTGAATACGATAGGCCATTGTATAGTTACCCATGTTGTGCCCCGTTTCGTCAACAGCTCTCTGGCCGTTTCGCCTTGTGTCGCATCTCAACTCTGAAACATTTCTGTTTTCCACCAAGCGATTTCTGAAATCCAACAAAGGTTTCATCCAGACCACACCACTATTGATAAGCGAAGACATTGATTTGTCTTCCTTAACTACAGTGCAAATCCAACAACCAAAGCGGCTTTGCCCGCAGGAACGATGGCTGTCGTCGGTGACAACAGTGGGGCATTCGTAGTCGTCGGCAGACGCATCACGATAGATGTCAAACAGAATCTTATTGTCAAATCCCCAAGGAGATGGAATTGCATTGATAATCCACCAAACCTCTTCCAGCATTAGCTCTTTTATTGGTGCATATGTGTATGTGTTGGGGTTCAAAGGATGCTTCGATAGACGATGCCCTTTTATCTCATGCCGTTTGATTGAACGCTCACGGGCTTGGCTTTCCGACAAACGAGTGCCAACAAGAACGATGGCTTCACCGTCAGCGGACACTTGGTCGGTAATAAACTGAGAGGTTGGTTTTATCTTCATCTTTTCGGTGCAGAACCGGAAAGAATTATTGGGGACAGGATAACCTTTTCCGATGACACAGCACCAAAACGAATCTTCAATTGTAGGAGTGGTGCGGGTGACCGAAATAGGCATCTTCTGCTCTTTTGCCGCACGGTCTATCTTGTCAAGTACATTGATGACATATTCTTCGATTACGGGATTCTCCACCATGGTATCATTACAGACGACATACACTCGTCTTGTAAGATTCTCACCCTTCTCTTTTAGCCTATTCATTGCTATCCAGACAAGGGTGAGAAGCACCGTTGAATCCTTGCCACCACTAAAACCGATAATCCACGGACGATTATACCTGTCTTTTTCAAGGTATTGTTCCGTGATTTCCTCTAAAATATGTTCAATCCGACTACCTAACCCGGATTTCCCCGAATGCTCCATCTATTCGTATCTCAACCAATATGGCTCGACTCCATCAACCATAAAATTCAAGAAAAAAGACGTGGAGCCTGTCTGATGCCCGTTCCACGAAGTAAAGGCTCTCGCATTGCCCTGATTGTCGAAACGAGCAACGTCGAAAGCCCCACGCAAATGATATATACAGGAATGTATAATCACTACAAGGGGCGTTTCCGTTGCTTTGTTTTTGACAATCAGTTCGAAGTTGCGAGATTCTTACTTCGTCAAAACCAAAGCGTTCAGAAAACGCCTTTTGTCAATATGTTCTGCTTAAACCACCTGCGGTGGTTCAAAGCAAGGGCAAAATTATGAAAAAAACGAATATGAATGAAAAAGAATAAAAAATCCCATGCACCGTAGGGGCACATGGGATGGGCTTTGTCAATGCCACAATTGAGTAAACTCTACAGCCTTTTCATTGAAATACCCATTAAGGTCGGTGCTTATCGAGCGGGTGTGAACCACATTGACATTAACCCTAATGATGATGCCATATTCCTTGAATAGCATTCGTAAAGCCAAAGCATGTTCTTCGTACCGTTGTGGGGCGAGGATTGGCACAAGGCAAAACAGGTCTTTCCCATTGGGAGCAAAACCACAATAATAGACCTGTGGCAACTGCGTTATTTCTTGCTTCAGCAATTCGAAATCAACAGACGGATTGTCTGTTTTGACAATATCGAAATCACAAAGGCAAGTGTAACAGATGGGGAAATACAAACGATGGCTCCAATCATAGCGAAGCACACAACATGGTGAATAAATGGGCAATTCCTCTTGAATCCTCATTTGTTCAATATAGCTCGGCTCATTTCTTAACCTTAGTACTTCTGGACTATGAGCGTTGAGCAATGCTGCCAATGGTAAGAGGTCGCCATCCGCATCCCATCCATATACAGGGGTGCGAACGTAGGCCGAAACAAGACGTTTTCCAATTGGTTTTAACTTCGACAATTCTACTACCTCATCGCTTACAGTCAGCACCACGCCATCACTAATGACAAGTTGTGTGGCAGTGTTATACTCTGTTGGATAACGCTTGCTTTTTGTTGTATGTTGTAGATGGTCTATTGTATTGATATTCATATCGTTCCTAAGATTTTGGCTACAACAGCCGTGATGATATTTTGTAATAGTATGTTGTAGGCTGTATCTTCGCAAACACTTGTATTTATTGAGGTTTCCGAATGGTACAACCTACAACACAATTCTACTTCTCGTTTATAATGTCGGATATTCTTTGCTGACTATACCCAATGCTTTTGGCAAACTGGCTTTGGTTATTAATCAAGTCTTTAAGCCCTCTGATGCAGTCAGCAGGTTTAAGTTTCACTCCGCCTGTGATGGTCTTGTTCACCATCATGGCGGTGTGTTGAAAGTAATCCATACACGCTAACGAGTGTTGCATATCATAGCCTTGAATAACGAGAGGCTTGTCTGTAACCATCTCGTCTGCTGCATAGCGCAATATCCTTGATGTCATTGCCCAGATGACAGCATATATCTCTAACTTGCCGCACACTGATGCTTCATATCCGTGGAGAGAATGAGCATTCTTCGCCTTGCTATGTTTCACCTTATAGGCGGTGTAAAGTTGTTGCGCTTCGTCGTCGAAAACAAGGCTAACGCACTCTTGTTGATTGAGCAATCGGGATATAATCCTATTCCAATCGCTTTCGGCCTTTTGCGTGTCCGTTGCTACGCCCGTTTCATCGAAACGGAAATCATCAGGAACCGCATACCACAAAAAGCGAGGCAACATTCCATCATTCAACATGGTTGAGCCTCCAAAAGTCGGTTGAAGAACTTCGGGCTGTATGCCTCCGATGATTCTAACAATAGGATGAGCAATCAAGTCAAGTCCAGCGCCTCTCCTTGTTCTCTTGTAATCAGCATAGTTGGCGAAGGACGACAGAAAAAACTTCTCGTCCGTTCCTCCTCTATACTTGTTGAAGTTACCAAAGAATGTCAGAATCTCGTCAGCGAAGGCAGTCACACCATTGGGATTGAATTTGAGTGCATCTTGGTAGGCTTCGAGCGTGTAATCCTGCAACAATCCAATCTTATAGGGCGTTCTTGCCTTTTCCTCTTTCTTCATGCCGCTGGTGGTTTGTTCCCATTCGTAATAGGATTGGCGGTCTGCATTTTCCAGAGGCTTGAATAGCTTCCTGATTGTGCTGGTCTTGTTAGCCGTACTATCGCCCAATAAGGCAGTATAGAACTGTGGATAACATGTGTACTTATCATCCTTCCACACAAAGCGGTTGCCTGCCGCCTGAGCTGCAGCCGACATCAATGCACCAATGACAAACTCTGCTGGACAATTAAGAGCTTTGGCAAATGTGATGATGATATCCTGAACAAGGTAAGGCAATCCGTCAAAAGGTAGTCTGCTGGATGATGCACTCAATAGGTTTTTGGGGAGTATACTCATCTAATGCCTCCTTTCCGTGAGTGCTGGCTGTTACAGGAATAGTTGGCGTTAAGGAGATTCTCGACATCCTTACGGCGGTAATAGATTTTATTATTGATTCGCGAGTATGGCAGGGTGCCGTTTGAGCGCAGTGTTTGCAGGGTGCGAGGGCTTATATGCAACGCTTGCATAACATCCTGATTGTCGATCCACTCGTTGAGGTCGTTATGCGTGCTAACAACCTGCTGTTCTTGGCCGATGGATTCCAAAAGGGCTTTCACACAAGGGCATTGTGAGATGGTTTGCCCGATGGGGTCGGAGGGGTCTGCGGCCAACTCGACGAGGTTTTGGCCAATGGTTTTCAAGTCATTCATGCTTGGCCTCCTTTCCTCATAAAAGTCTCAACATACCAGTTGATAAAGGATGTGAAGTCGTGGGCGATGTAGTAAAGGCCACCAGCCTGTTCCATTTGCTGTTGGTATATGCGTTGTGCATTGCTTTGTCGGTCTCTTTCAACCTTGACTTCTATCTTCACACTGTGCCCGGCGATGGTGGCGGAGATGTCGGCGCTCCCTACGGAGCTGCCGATGGCGCAGCTGTGACTTAATGTGTCTGAGACCTGCCTTCGTCGGTCTATGGGTATGCCCATGGGGTTTGTGCGTTCTGCTTGCCAACCCCGATAGTTCAAGTAGTCAATGATGCACCTTGTTAGACCGCTTGCGGTATCATCACGGTATTTCCTTCCAATCACTAGTTCCAACTGCTTTACTGCTTCGGGTTTGAGGTATGGTGGCTTGCGCGACTTTCTCACGGTTTTGGGCGGCTTATTGCTGAAGCTGTCCAATTCGTGCCAATCCAGCGGGTCGGGATCGGAGTCGGGTTCGCTTGGGGAGGCTGTGACGATAGATAGCACAAGAGTCTTGTGGGTCTTAGCAACGCCTTTATACAGATTCTTTTCCACGGAGGCTTTGCAGAGTGCGGGGGTTATACCTATTATTATCATGATAAACCTCCTTCCTTGTGCAAAATGCGGTCAATGTCGCTTTGCTTATACCTGGGCTTGTCGCCTACATAGACCTTTTTCAAGTAGCCCTCATTGTGCCACCTCCAGAGTGTAGTGAGATTCACGCCGAGCTGCTCCGCTGCTTCTTTGGGTTTAATCAATTGGTCGGCTTCGGCTTCTTTTTTCTTGTTTTCAAAGAAGCGCTGCATGCGGGTGTCAACGATTCCGTTGATGATTTCTTCCAAGTCGTCTTTTCCAATGACGTACTGGGTTTGAAGTGTTTTTGACTCTAACATATAGCATTATGTGTTAGGGGTTCGCCAGGATGCACTATGCACCGAGACGGCTCATCGGTTTTGTCCCGACTTGCGTCTGCAAAATTGCATAGGATTTTTTTTAGGTTGCAAAACCTACCTTTTCAGAAACAAATAAAGCACTGAATTTCAGTGCTTTCTAACAATAAACCTACTTTTTTATCCTACTCTTTTTCTACTTTATTTCAAATAGTAAAATTTGCTTTCTAGTGCAGTGGAAACTTTAGGCTTTTTGCTAAAATTATGCTTTTCGGTACTGGAAACACCGATACAATTATAGAAATACCTACACCATGGTGCGAATTTGCGGAGCGTAGTAACTAAATAATTTGACTTGTTCTTAAATATCAACCATGCAACTGCATCACAATCTTTTCTTAATGTCAAACTCTCAATATCTTCTACAAGCATGGAAAAGTAATCAGGATTTCGGCCACTACCTTTGAATATTGCGTTGAAACAATTTGCAAGTTTTTCCCTATTCACTTCTGGCTTTATCTCTCTTTTGGATTTTGGTGTGTTTTTGGATGAAGTCACTTCCTCGTCAACATTACTCTTTTTGTCCTCACTATTTTGTTTTTCATTTTCATGCTTTAAAGGTTTTTTAGGGTGGTAGTTCCAGTCTACCCATTTGTTGAAAGCCTCCATCAAGGCTTCGAATTCATCATCTTCCAGTCTGTAATACGGTTGTGCAGAATATCCATAACAGTCCAATCCAGCCACGACATTCTTATCATCAAGAGGCTCATTATTAAAATTGCAGAACGGCTTATGCTCATCCTTGTTGTTTTCGTCAATTTTTCGCAAACATAATTCCAACTGACGTTTATAGACATCAACATTTTGCTTTTGCTCCGAATTCTCTACGATTCTATTAAACCACCGTTCAGCGTGTTCTATTATAAGCTGCAATTCCATATCGTTATTGAATTGCCTTTGTTTCATATCAAGCCTAAGCTTGTCATAGATGTATTGGGCCATCTTTTTCTTGTCAGCTGTATTGAAACGGATATAACTAACCTCATAAGGTTTGACCAGGTCTCCATAAAGTGCCTTGATTTGTTCCATATCCTCCGCTTTAGGAGAAAAACCATTGAGAATTATATCTGAAGCAAAAACCCTACCCAAAGACCATTCAAGTACCTGATCCAAACACAGCTCAGTAACGCCAAAGCCCATTACTGCTATCTTGTCGAATTCTCGCCAAAAGAAAACTTGAGGAACGAGTATTTCCTTAAACACGAAGTACCGAGGCATTTTTTCTTTCAAATAGTCCATATAGCCGAAAAATAATAATGAGTATGCATTTTCCTTGCTTTCATCGAACTCAAACAACACCTTGCTATCTTCAAAAGCCTGCCGTTCTTCTTTGGCATGCTCGTTGAGAAATAATGATTCAAGTCTTTTTGCATCTCTGATAAGTTTAATATCATCCTTGTGTTGTTTTCGAAATGTTTCTAAGCACCTATTATAATAATAGGTGTAGAACGGCGTGTAAATATCTCCCTCGCCCCTTGGCTCGTTGTTGATGCAGTAACCTATGAAATGGGAAGCGATGACTGGGGATTTCTGGAAGTCCTCTTCAGAGGCACAACCATTGACTATCTCCGTGAACT
>Ga0265301_10003795_pt1 | contig 15708 bp, 14 predicted proteins | sample AusTroGonzalo_MG_2_FD_193488 | JGI IMG/M metagenome (GOLD analysis project Ga0265301, IMG submission 193488) | Bovine rumen microbial communities from tropical cattle in Woodstock, Queensland, Australia - Gonzalo_04 | ecosystem: Host-associated > Mammals > Digestive system > Stomach > Rumen ...
TAGTTGATGGTACCATCGGCCTGCTTACCATACTGGACACACATGTCATAAATGTTGTTCATGATGGTGTGGAGGTTCTTGTCAACCTCTTCGGCAGTCCAGTTGCGGTGCTCAGCGTTCTGGCAGATTTCGAGGCCAGAGGTGGCAACACCACCAGCGTTCACAGCCTTACCAGGACCGAACGGGATCTTGGCAGCCTGGAAAGCGGCAATAGCGGCGGGTTGGCAACCCATGTTGGAAACCTCAGCGACGTACTTCACGCCATTGGCGATCAGTTCCTTAGCATCGGCTTCAGCCAGCTCGTTCTGGAAGGCGCAGGGGCAAGCGATGTCGCACTTCACCATCCAAGCCTTCTTACCGGCAGTGAACTTAGCCTTGCCGGGGAACTTGGTGGCCATGTCCTCAACCTTGTTACGGTTGGAGGCACGCATGTCAAGCATGTAGTCAATCATTTCCTTGTCGATACCGTTGGGCAGTTCGCACACGCCGTCGGGACCAGACAGGGCAACGACCTTGGCGCCGAGCTCAGTGGCCTTGATGGCAGCGCCCCAAGCCACGTTACCGAAACCAGACAGAGCAATTCTCTTGCCTTCCATCTTGTCGCCCGTTTGTTTCACCATACGTTCGACATAGTAGATGGCACCGAAACCAGTGGCTTCGGGACGAATCAGAGAACCACCCCAGCCATAGCTCTTACCGGTCAGAGCACCCGTGCTGTGTTCGCGAGCAAGCTTCTTGTAGGCACCATAGAGGTAACCGATTTCGCGGCCACCGACACCGACGTCGCCAGCAGGGCTGTCTTGGTCGGGACCGATGTTTCTCCAAAGTTCATACATGAAAGCTTGGCAGAAGCGCATGATCTCTTCGTCGGTCTTGCCAACCGGGTCGAAGTCGGAACCGCCCTTACCACCGCCGAGAGGCAGCATGGTCAGGGAGTTCTTGAAGATCTGCTCGAAGCCCAAGAACTTCAGCATGGAGACGTTGACGGCCTTGTGGAAACGGAGACCACCTTTGTAAGCGCCGAGGGCGGCGTTGTACTGGACACGGTAGCCCAAGTTGGTCTGAACTTCGCCATTGCGGTCAACCCAGGTCACACGGAAGGTGAAGATACGATCAGGCTCGACGATTCTTTCGACGATCTTGGCCTTTTCGAACTCAGGGTGCTGGTTGTAGACTTCCTCGATGGATTCGAGAACTTCGCGCACTGCTTGCAGATACTCGTTTTCGCCCGGATGCTTGGCTTCCAGAGCGGTCATAATTTCATTTACTTTCATTTTTTTGACTTTAATTAAAGGTTTATTTGAGTTGTTAGAAAGTTGAATTCTTGTAATTCGCTGCAAAGTTAGGGTTTTTATTTGAACAATATTCAAATTATTTGAAATATTTTCAATTGTTTTCAGAAATGCCGCGTTTTCAATTGGATTCCGTTTTTGGAATCACTTTGCCATTCTCATATTCAATCACTTGCAAAACATCCCCATTGGAAGCATAACGGATTTCCTTGCCGTGCTTTTGGTTGTCGAGATAGGTCACTTCCATGATTTTGCAGCCCATCTCGTCGTAACCAGTCTGTTTTCCCTTGCCTTTGTCGTAATGCGCCATCGAAGCCAGCTCACCTTCGGGATAGAAAATGTACCAGTCGCCGTCCATCATACCGTCGGCGTATTGCCCTTCTTGGAAAAGTCGCCCGTTGTCATACCATTTTCTATAGTCGCCGTCCAACTTGCCGTCCACGTAATACATTTCGGAAATCAGATTCCCATTCTCCGCGTATGAGCGGTAAATGCTGTCGGGACGGCCTGCCTTAAACCAACTGTCTTCCTCCAAATTGCCGTTCTGATGCCAACGCAACGTATGCCCGTCTCTTTGGTCGTCCTTGTACTCAATCTGCATCATCGGCTTGCCGTCGGCGTAGTACCAGTTGCTTTCGCCGTTGAGCTTGCCGTCTTGATAACGCAACGCCGATTTCACTTTGCCGTTTTCCCAATAGGACTTTTGCGCGCCGTCGTCGCAGGAAACGAGAGCCAGCGCTAGAGCAATGACCAACAGCCAGCATTTACTCATTATCAGCTTTTTTATAGGGGTTGACTGGAACTAGCTCAATATTCTCATTATCATACTGATACACGCTCCAAGCCTGATTCTCGATGCCATTGTTCGAGCCCATGTCCCTGAAATGGTATTGGGCATGAAGCAGAGGCAGTTCGAAGGAAGGCAGGCAACCTGTCATATCGCTGCCGTAACGCATCATGGCATTGAGGAAATACCAAGCCACATCGTAGCCCTCGAAGGCATATTGTTGCGGTTCGGCCTTGTATTTGGCCCTGAAGCGCTGCACAAATTGCTTGACCTCGGGGCTACGGTAGTCCACGAAGAAGTCGCTGAAATAGATGGCGTTCATATCCAGCAAGTTATCCACAAGTAACTTCTCGAACTTCGTCCAATCGGGAAGCGCCACAAGGGTAATCGGTTTCTTGTCGACTTCCTTTTTCAAAGTGTTCAGCACCTGAGTGGCAAAGACATTGTTGTCGCCGTATGCGATAATCAGGTTGTTGCGCACGCCCGAAAGCTGCGACTTCATGCTGCCGATGTCAGAGTAGGCATAACGCTTGACCGGATTCTCAAGGACGATGTCGTCTTGGGGATGGCTCTGTAGGTCTTCCGTGGAATACACCTGCCCCTCCACATCGACGGTCGAGACTAACCGCTCGCCCATCTCCCGCTCTTCGCTCTCTTCCCGAGCATAGCGCAACAGCTCCTCATTAGAGACCGAAACCTCATCCTTCACCGCCTGGTTGACTTGTTGCTCCAAAGCATTCAGGTAGTCCTGATCCGATTCTTTTTCTTGGCTGACTATGAACACGTTGGCATCTTGATAATAGTTCTTCACAAGGTGGAAAATGTCAGAAATCTGTCCCGCTGCACCCGCCTTGACCTTCACCACATTGGGGTTGCCTTCGATGATGCTTTCACGGGTCGAAAGCGGATTCACCATGACGATGCCCTTCTCCTTGGCGTAAGCCTCGACCAAGTCGAAACTCTTGCTGAAGAACGGCCCGACAATCAAATCGAGGTCTTTGTCTTGGATTTCAGACAAGGCGTCTTGCGCCGTAAACTCGTTGTCGGTGACATCCATCACCATCAGGTCCAGATGAAGCCCTTCATCCTGGGTCAGCGCCTCGACCGCCATCATGAAGCCTTCGTAAAACTGTAGGAACGACAGCGAACGCGACTTGCGCGCTTGTTGTACTCTCTCCTTGTCCACGTCCAACTTGCCGATGTCATAAAGATAGAGCGGCACCATCAAGGCCACTTTGTAGTGCTTCGAGGCATTTTCCTCCGAGGGATTGCATTCCGGGACCTCCATAACCTCCTCTTCCACGAGGACCACCTCCTGCCCTTCTATGGGCATCAGCGGCTCTATTTCCTCTTCTTCTTCCACTATGGGCTCCACTGGAACAGGAACCCGCTCCACCTTGGGAATGGGAATCATAACCATCTGATTGACAAACACATGAGAGCCAACGGAAATGTTAATATCCCTAAATTCGCTTTCCGACACCTTCCAACGCTTTAACAGCGAAGTGGTACGTTCGTTGCATTCCACCTTGTGAACAAGATAATCGTCAGAATTGTAAATGTTAGGCACTTTGATGACCGTACCCGCCGAAGGTGTGTTAGTCAGGCCGGGATTGATAGCCTTGAACTCGCCTACATCAATGCCGAATTTCTTGGCAATGTCATACAAGTCTTCGCCAGCCTGCACCACATATTCGTTTCCCATTGCTGGCTTAGCTCCCTTATTTTCAACCCTTTCAGACTCCTTTTCCATCAATTCTGAGGCTTCTTGCCCATAAACGACAGGGATGCCGATGACCTGTTCGGCCTTCAACCCATCGGCCACTTCAGGATTCAGCCGCTCGATTTCCTCCACCGTCACCTGATAGGCCTGCGAGATGCTGTAAAGCGTCTCGCCCTGTTTCACATGGTGCATGTAATATTCCTTCCCTCCTACCGTCACGATTTCGGAGGAACGTTCCACTGCCACTTGGGCCCATGTCGCCATCGGCAACACCAAAAGCAGTCCAAGCAGCATCCACAAATTGATCAGTTTCCTATTCATAACACTCCACTATCAATTATTTTCAGGTGCAAAAATACAACTTATTTTCGAGTGCCTTTAGGAAACGTTGAAGAATTTCTATACCTTATTTAAATAAAGGAGTCTTTGGACGATTCCATAGCGATTGGTTAATGCTGCAAAATATGTGTTTTCCGAAATAATGGCGAGGGCTTCAATCTTGTCTACATTTGATTTCCTCATCTCCACAAAGTTTGAGCTTTTAATCGCGAATCTGTGCCCCCATCTCTTCTTCTGTCGGCCGAGAAATATTATTCTCACGGATGAAGTCTATGGCGCGTTGCCAATCTTGATCAGCGGCCGCATATAGATACCATGCTCCAACAACTGGATTGCTTTCAACGCCACGACCTTCAAAATAGCACATACCCAACTGCGTTTGGGCATCAGGCTCCTCCTGTTCGGCGGCTTTTTCGAACCAGCTTACCGCTTCCTCATATTTTCCCCGATTGTAAAACTGCATCCCATAGCAGAATTGGCCGTCAGGGTTTCCAGCTTCAGCCGCCAGCTTATAGTAATGCTCGGCCTTGTCCATGTTTTTCTCAAGCTCATACACCACACCCATATTTACCAAGGCATTGTCATTTCCCCCATCAATGGCTTTCTGATAATATTCCTTGGCTTTTTCAAGGTTCTTTTCCACCCCTTCGCCGCGCCGATAACAAACGCCCAAATCGAAATATGCGTCCACCACTCCCGATTTTGCGGCTTTTTGATACAATTCGAAAGCCTTCTCAAAGCTTTGCTGGACGCCAATCCCTTCCGAATAGCAGACTCCCAAAGTGCGGAGTGATTCCGCATGTCCTTTTTGGGCGGCAAATTCAAGATACATGATTGCCAATGAAAGGTTCTGGTGAAGCCCGTCACCATACAGGTATTTCTTTGCCAATTCATGCAATTCATCTAAGCTATTTACATTAGGAACGGCATTATCTTCCTTGTTTTTTGCTCCAAAAAGGGAGCGGATGTTTGAAAGAATACTCATTAAAATAGAATTTTTAATTTTATCTCCTTATTACTTCGAAACTGTTGTACCTTGTTATTGATGTAATATTCAAAACTCTAAACTTTTTTTGGCGTTGCCTTTGGTGACCTGTTTTGAATGGTTTTATTGATTAAACCGAGTAAATACGCGATGTTTTGTACAAAATGAAACGTCCCATTCCATTTCATCAATAATTATGTCAGGTAACAAGAAATCCTCTGGTTCAATTTCTGGAAACTTTTCAAATAAGGTTTCATCTTTAAAGATGTCTAAGAGTTTCTCGTCAGTTATTTTGAGCTTGCTGCGAATGCGCTTGAAAAAACTGATTTCACAATACTCAATCTTGTTGCCAGCCTCAATCATTTTGATGGCGATTCTGGCAAGATTCAACTCCTCTTCTTCGCTCAACTGAGTATTGGCTATTGTGTTGATGTAACCTGCCAAGAAACTTTGCCCTTGGTCATTGAATTCCCCCGCATATTTGTTCAGCTTGCTTTCAATATCCAGACCATCAAAGAATGTAGATGCATTAGCATATTGTTTTACAAGTTTCAATTCTTCGGCGGTAATTCCGTCGCAAGCCATACAGCTAAAAGCTGTCATCAGATACAATTCATTTGTTTCCATATCGTCTCTATATATGCCATTTTTAATCTTTGTTTGTTGTTAAGATTAGGCCGTCGGCTCCATTGTGGTCCATCCTTTTTTCTTCAATTTCTTCACTAACGGGTGCTCATCTATGTCTTCGTCCATTTTTACATGATATTTTCTTCTTTTGCTTCTATCCACAATCGATTTAACTATAAATCCTATAATAAGTCCCAAAAACCATCCAACAACAAGACCAAAACTAACATTAGTGACAATACAAAGTACAACGGAGGCAGCAACAATGCACACCGCAAATACGGCCAAAATCCAACCAGAGCCTTTGTCGTGAATCTCCTTACATTGTTCACATCTATCAATCTTTATTTCGCACTGTTTATAGGAAATCTCTATATCGTTTGATGTTGTTTCCCTTCTTCCTGTTTCAAGAAACATTAGTTGTTTGTATTGCGCAGACGGCACAGCCTTGTTCTTTCCGCAATAATAGCACAGATGGGATTTTATTAGCACATACCCATCCAGATCTTTCACCACACCATAAATCATTTTCCAGTTGGTTTCAATCCTGCCTTTCACAACATCTGAAACTTTAGTGGTGTCAATTGAAGCAATCAAAGATTTTATCTTGGGTGCATATTTCTTGAAGTGCTCCGCTTCTCCGTCTTCTATCTTGTTTTGTAGTGTATTGAACGAGTCAATGCCACACTGAAGCACCGCCTTAGCGCATTTATCGACAAGCAGTTTATATTCCATGCTTTCCGCACCTAGCAATCCTTCAAGCTGTTCCAACAACGGTTTCGCATTGCGTTGCAATGCCGAGCCTGCTTCGTACATGGCTACGCCGTCTTCTTTTACCGACTTTGCTTTGTTAATTTCGACATTAACAATTTGATAGATGTCTCTATACACAGCATCCACCGTCTTATCTTGCCCATTCATTTTGTTGTTTGTTTAAGTCTTTCCAATTCTTTCTCACACCACGGAATGCCGAGCGATGCTCCTTTCTCAATCAAAGTCATGGCATAATCCATGTCTCCATCCTTTTCTTGGCATCTTGCATAGATGCTCCAACACATTCCCCAAAAGAAGTGTTCATCATTGTCATATTCCGTCACATTGCCTCGCAAATCCTTTCCCATGATGGCGTATCGTTCAGCTTCTTTATAATTGCCCATATCGAAAAGAGCGTCAGCCAAATTTGCATAAGCCACTTCTTGGTCAATCTCACTAGGACTACTTAACAGTTCCTTTGAAATTTCAGCTTTCAATTTCAAGTCATCCTCTACTTTCCCTTCAAGCAGTATGCCAAAAAGAAGTTCATAGTACGCATTTCCAAACCAGTCTTGCAAAGCCTCTGGTTTAATAAGCGATTCTTCAATGGTTTCTATATGTGGGCATTCTCTTTTTATGGATTGTAATTTGCGAGAAAGGCTTTGGACATCTTGCGTATTATGTTTAAGAGTATGCAATTCAAAAACCAGAAACAACGTTTTAAACTCTTCATCATCAGGCATTATTTTTCTTGTAGACCGAATTGCATTGCTCCCAAGTTCGACAGCCCATTCCATTTCGGTTTGAGGCCTTTCAGAATCCTCATTATAGTAGAACTGACATAATATTGCAGCCATATAATAGTAGCAAGCTGAGCTGTTCGGATTGTCATATTCCTGGCTTTTTGCTTTCCTGCATATCGAGTTATATTCTCTCTCGAAGTTTTGACGACTGTTGAGATATGAGTCCAATTTGTCGAAAAACTGGTCCCAATCCGCTGAAAAATTGTATTGTGCCATATCTAATAGTTTTATGTTTACGGTTTCTTAATATCGAACAATCCTCGCCCGCCTTTGATGTCGCTGTCAGAGAGATAGATTCCATTTATTTCTAACTGTCTTTTAAGCATATCATGGCAACGGCTATTATTAAACAAATTATTTGGGCCGATACCAGACATATTGATGTTTATCAGGTATTGCTCACCCTTGTCAATGTGCATTTGACCACGGTTTATGTCGTGTCTTGCTGTGATAATAAATGTCGGCATATCAGTGATGTCTTCTAAGTGATGTTTTTGCTTTTTCAGGCTCTTTTAGTAGCCAATCTATTGTCAGCAATGCTGCTGGATATGTCATTCGCTGTTTTTCCATCAAAGATTTAATAGAATATCCTTCTACTGAGAAATCATCACAAACAGAGGCGTTTTTTGCCCATCGTTCCCATAAAGGAATAAGCGAAGGATGTAATTGGTTAATCTCCGAGGCAACCAGTCTTGCGTTACGTTCTGTGAAACCTCTATGAATAAGTAGTCTTGTAATTTCAGTGTTTGTCATGCTAAAAACCCTTTCTTTGTTAAATCTACTATAACATCACCCGCAAAATTACGGGCATCTATTTCAATGGATTGCTGCTCATATAGGCGTTGCCCCAACTCCGTGCGGCAATCGCTCCAATATGTCCACTTGCCTTCTCCATCGCCCCATGTGTCACGCCAACTCTCGACTTCGCTATGTCGCGGATGAACCTCTTGGACGTGCATGTTATAATCTTGATAGGCATGTCTCCCCTCGTGAACAATAGTATCTATAAGTTCCTTATAAGTGTCGATGTCGTTTTCCAGCAAGCATTCGTTAAGGGTAATATCTCCATTTCCCCCATAACCTCCGTATTCGTCAGGCTCCATTTCAGCAAAGCGCACCTGACATGGTGTACGGCATTCAATTTGGGCTATTTGTTGTTCCAGTTGATTGATTGCCTTCACTTTTTCTGAGACTAACATATTCTCCCAATTCTCATACCGCAATTCATCGCAAGAACTAAAGACATCACTTATTTGCTCTATTTGTTCAATGTCATTAGGTGCTTCCACATGTTCAAGTAATTCCATGTTTTGATATGTTTCATACATTTCACTACCATAAACACTTTCAAAGACGGCATCCAGTTCGATTTTGCAACCTAATTCCGAATATCTGTCGATGATGTCGTTCAATTGAACCAATTGTTCTTCTGGTTGCATTTCATGCCATTCAGAAGCAGGTACTTGCAATTCCTGCATATACTCCAGTTGTACTTTAGACAGACATTCATTTCGCAATCCTTCTGAAGAATCGGTTGGCCTTATTCCTTCGTAATCTTCCAATCCGTACATATCATTTGACTTTATTGACCTTCACCCAATGTTTGTCAGGCGAAAGTGATGTTGAAACAATACACTGACCAACGCCCAACTTTGGAATTATTAGTCGTTGCTCTTTACTGATACCCATAGATTCCGCAATGGCTTTGCAATCATCCTCGGCTACCAAACGATGGGTGATTTTTGTGTTCGTGTTCTTGATGGCATCTGGAATGAGCCTTGTGGGAACTTGGTCAACTAGGAACAAGCCTTCTCCATAGGCTCGGATTTCAGACAGCATATTGCTAAACATCATTGCAGATTTGTATTGCGGCATTTCCTGGTTGTCGCATTTCATCATCACACGATGGGCTTCCTCAATAATTGTCAGATGACGGCATCCGTTGTCATTAAAGTCAATCAGTCCTGTTTCTGCTTGCGCGGAACGGTATTCATACAAAAACTGAAGTATCAATGCCATAAAGAAACTCTTGTCAACATCGTCACCAACATACGAAAGATTGATGACACAAGGTTTGCCAAAGAGTTCTTCCCAAGGTGTTGATTTAATTGTATTGAGCATTTCACCCTTCCATCCGCGTTTCAAACTGTCAATACGAGTATTGAAACAGGCCTTCATATTGCGTTCAATCCGCTCCTCATAACCTCTGTTTTGTATAACTTTATCCACACTGACACTCATGCTGTTAAGGGTGGGTGCTTTTGTTATTCCAAATTCAGGCATGGCGGTCAACCAATCCGTTGACTTGTTCTGATAAATGGTATAGAGCAAATCCTCCATGAGTACAGGTAGAATGTCGTACATTGGGAAGGCGGCAGCAAATGTGGATTTCAAGCGATCTATATGGCTGAGTACATTGGGGTCTTGCTCCTTGTTGAGCCAAATAATTTCGAATGGGTTCAATTTCAGTTCCTTGATGTTCTCAGCCGTCTTACGGGTATGCTTGTCCTTGTAGTTTTTGCATCCAGGTACATAGATGGATATTTGATTGTTCGGGTGTGATTGGTTATACTCTATAGCCCAATCTACATATTCCGTTTTCGCGGGTTCAATCACCAAGAAAGGCACTTGCCCTGATAAACTGTTGAGTATGGCTTGAACAGTGTTTGTTTTACCACTTCCATTGATTCCAGAAAGTAATGTATGTTTTGCCAAAGAGTCGATGGATAGCTTGTATTCCATTTTGGTTTCCGAGCCTCCATACAGCAAATTGCCAAATTGAATCGACGACTTGTTTTCTCCTAATAATGGTTTGTTCAAACTGAACTCTGGAGAACTATCAACCACACTAATACCCGGTACTGATTTTAAGGGGAAATTAATAAGGTATGAAAGCTCTTTTGTAGTTAGTACGCTCTTTAATTCCATAAAATGCTCTCCCCAAGGATGTTGGAAACTTCTTCCACCTGCTCCGTATATTTCAAGGTGTGGCTCTGTCAACTGTCCAAAAGAAGTTTGCATCAACGACTTGCCGTCTATGCTTTGGCTCACTACATCAGTGATGCGATGAATCCTAACTGGTTCGTATGATGATTCCTGACCACTCATTATCGAACGCAATTGCAACGCACCACTTTCGGCATCCGCCTCTTTTTCCGCAAGAATGTAAGCACCAACTGTCCAAAGGCCGATGGCTTTGCCAACCTCGAATCGCTTTGAATGATAGTATAGTTGTTCGGCGATTGCCTCAATGTGTTTGTTCACGATATTTCGCCCAATGCTTTGTGATTTACTTTCATTCACACCTTCGGTATAGCTATCAGATTCGGAAGAGCCTTCCGTATCAGTGGTTCCTGTAGTTTTTGTTGGCATAGCACTGCCGATGAAACCTGCGACCAAGGCACCTCCAGGTATCACGACGCTGGCGGCACTAGCCAAAGCTCCAGCTGCATCTACACAACCATCCAAAACAGCGGAAGCGGCAGGAAACATTTCTGCGGCCATTCCAAGACCTGTTGCTGCCAATGCTCCTGTACCCCAAGCGGTAAAACTCTTCTTAGAAACAGATTCGCTGATACTTGTTGAATGCGAAGTGCCTGTGGTGTGCGACATGGAACGAGAGGAGCCCTCAGTTATCCCCTCCGTGACATTCATAGATTTCAAGGATTCCGCTTGGCCATCCATTTCCCTGCACTCATATAACATGGTTTCCACATCATTCGTCTCAATAGGGTCGGCCACAACCAAATAGGCGAAATTCTTGCTTTTGTGCATTCCCGCTATCAATGTGTCGATAGTGGCAGGATAAACTGTCTTATACAATGTTTCCATTGATGGAATGCCCGTCACCGCATACACGTTCTCAAGTTTGTCGGCACAAACATCCTTCTTTATGCTTGAAATAACAGGATCATCCTCGTCAACCATGGTGGTTTGGATGCCAGGCCATACACCTTTAATGAACTCATTCAGGTGTTTTATGTGGCGTTTAAGGCTGTCATTTCCTCTTAATCCCAAGTACATATTACATTCCTCGCCATTGCCGACAATCAAGAAAAGCAACTGCACTTTTTTGGGCATAAAACAAGAATACAGTATTTTCTGAATGGCCACAAAACAGTTTTCTGGCCCTTTTTCCACTGGACGGCCAACTTGTTTGATAGAGATCCACTTGGCATCAAGTTGAGCGGAATTCGCCAAAGGACAGATTTTGAAAGGGGAATTTTCAGAATCTATGTCCTGTAAATACTTTCTTTCAGCACAAAATGATAATGATGCTGACATCGCCGTAGCAACACGTGCTTTAGCGGCTGGTTCGTATGGATTAATGTTTGCCATATTTCACTTTTTAGTCGATTAAAATCCTAGCCGTTTTTAAACTCTCACGATAACTTTCAAGCGTTTGTTTGACGCATTTTTTGATGGCCTGCTTTATAGTATTGTCGCTCGTCAAGGATGAAAGAACGGATTGCCTGACTTGTTCTTGAATATCATCCCATTTATTTGCAAGTTCATCATGAACTTTTTTTCTTTCTTCAAGGTTTAACTCCCTCTCCATTGCCTTTGCTCTCTTTTCTTCTTCAGTCGGTTCATGTCCAAAGAATTTATAGGCAAGGTAGCCTAAACCACCTAAAATCCAAGCCAAAGGGCCACCAGCTGCGATTAGTATTCCAATTGCCCCTCCAATTCCAACAGCAGCAATTGCCTCCCCCCAACCAGAACTTTCTTCTGTAATTCTTTGTGAGATGCCATCCATTACACCTTCCAAATTAATGTCAGAAATCTGAGGGATTGCCACATTGTATGACACTTTGGTGTTGATACCCTGTTGAGAGTAATGCCTAATGATATTATCTACTTTTTCTTGAATGTCTTTTAGATTTGTTTCTATCGATTGTTGGATAAAGTCTGATGCTTGTGGGGAAACCTCATTAATGGTCTCACTAATGCCCTGAGCAAGCCCATATTGGAGGTCGTTTATGCTGTAGTTTTTTTCGGCTTCACCAAAGTAATTAATGATGTCAGCAATCTTGTCTGTAACCTTGTCCCAAAGTTCATACCCAAAATCGTCAATAAAAGTATCGTAGATTTGGTTACCACCCATCAATTCTTTAATGGATTCGTCCAGACTTTTATCCATTCCTTCAGTCTTCAAATCCATTCTTGCCACTTCAGCAACTCCTTGGGAAATGGTCAATGAAGGATCGGTGTCATGATAAATTTGTTCGGAGGTAACGTTCCAACACTTACACACAAGTTCATCGATAAAATCCATCCTTGACGCGCCTCCCGTTCTAAAAACACCGTAAATGGGTTGGTTATGGATTTTTGTCTGGCGAAAATCAATCATGGCATCCTCAATCTGCTTGACATAGCCTGTCTGTACCAGCAACTCATCAAGCTGACCGGGTTGGAAATTGAACTTGAATCTTTCATCCTCCAGTTCCTCGTCATCAACAACATCTTCAAAATTAATTGTTTTCTTGTAAGGTAATGTAGGGTCGAAATATATCTTTTCCTTCGCTGCTCTTGCTTGGAAGAGAAGATAATCAACAAGTTTCGGATATTTTTCCTCAAAAATCCTGATTGCCTCAATCTCGTCACGCTTTTTCCCGTAGATGGTTTTCTCAACCAACGAGGCTCCACAATTATAGCCATAGTCGATAGGATTCTCATTGTTGTCATTCAAATAGGTAAAATCAAGTGTGCTTGAACCCATGTCAAAAACAATGGCTCCTTTATGAACATTCTTGCTTAAACCGGAAATCACGTTTTTTTGTGCTCGAACAAAAGCCGCTCTGGATTCTTTAGTTACGCCAGCAATCGGGATGCCTGCTGCTTCGGCCATTTGCATATACAATGCCTGGTGTTGTTTGTTCCATCCCGAAGGAGTGGCAATATAAACAAGGTGATTTCCATCCTGAAGCAAAGCTTGGTTGTTTTCCCTGATTCTGACATAAACTTCGTGCATAAAGCGTATCATTACTTTTTCTGCTTCTCCATTGATGTCTTTAGGGGCTTGTTTGAAGCACACCCTGACCGTAGCCTTCTTCAGAACCTCTGGATTGAAGGCTGCGTCTCCAATATAGGCTGTGCCGTCCTCCAATATTGTGATTGCAGAAGGAATAACCTTCCTATTGCCGCCCATTTCCAAGTCCTTCACTGGATCTTCCTCATTAGGACCCTTATCCCATTGCAAAGGACAAATAGCTGCTGATGTTTCTCCGTGACCAAGGTCTATGCCTATCACATACTCATACTTTTTCTTGTTATCTATTTTCATAAGACTTTAATTTTCAGAGGTGAACACTTTTCCTTTTTTCACTAGTTGTCCTTCCTTTACGATGGCTGGATATACTTGCTTGGTTTCTGTCGTATTGGGAGAAGGAACAAAGTCAAATAATGCTGCATTGTCTCCAGAATAATCCACTACTTTTAAGTTGTAGTTTTCCAGCAATTCGGCCAAGTCCTCAATTCGTTCTTGTATTTTCTTGCTGAATTTTTCATCCTCAGAGTGAGATCTCGCATAACCAACCAAAGTTTGGACACCTTCAAGAAGCACTCCATATTCACGTTCGAGTGAAGGTTTTTCTTGATTCTCGTACTTTTGAACAACATTGTTGATTTGTGCCCTAAAGGTGATTATGATTTCGTCAACGCTATGACAAAGGTTCTTTACCACGCCAAGAAGCATGTCAATGTCGAGTGGTTTTTCAACAAAATGCGCCTCTGTCTTGATATACTTTGTCACGACTTCCTTATCTGCGGGCTTGTTATCGGCGTTTTTATTCATCAGGTATGCTGTCAATGCAGTACAAGCAATGGCACCACAAACAGCTCCCCAAGTTCCTGACAAAGCACCTCCAGCCAACGCCCCAACACCTGCTGCTACTGAGGAAGAGGCAAGATTTATTGTCTTTTGACCGTCTTTCTTGTCATGCGTTGCTCCTTTCGCATCTAGCTTGTTTTTGTGTTCTACATCTATAGTTTCTTCGGTTGACTCAGTCTTGATTTCTGACTTTGGGAAGCATGTGTATCGGGCTTGATGAGCGTTTAGAATGGCCATAACCGCTTGAAGAATGTAATCTTCAGACTGGGTTAGATTTTGTCGGAAATCTCCCTCTTCAATAAGTAGATTTGAGAAATGCTCCGAAATGATGGATTGGATTCTTTCCGTATCTTTGGGTACGGTGAGATTTGAGAGTTTTTCTCTCAACAGTTGTTCGCTATCTACGAATAGCGTTTCTAATGATATTGAATTCATATTTTTAAAATTTTGTGTATTTTGCTCATACCATTTGAATTTAATTACCACAAATACTCTCCGTTCAATCCCATAACATGAATCTTAGCACTATCCTCTTTATTCAACTTTGGAATTTTGGAGAAGGTACCCTGAAAATCCTGAAAAACCTTATCATTAATAGCATTCGGTTGCGCTATAACTATATAATTCTGGTTTTCAAATTCGTCATCCAATTTATCAATAGAGATTAGCCCTTTCTTTGCATAATCAACAAAAGAACTATAATTTAATCCGTTAGGATTATCCCTTACGGTTATATCCGTTACATTTTCCATCTTTTCAGGAAAATTAGCAAATTCTTTTTGAAGTTCAATATTGGTCTTTTCATCTACTTTTAAGAAATGGGGAATGGCTCCACCATTAGAAGCAACATGGTAATAATGATTGCCGTAAGCAAAAAACCAATCTATATCCCGACTCATTTGGTAATTTCTCGCATATCTTCTTGTCATAATTTAAATAGTTTTATACAATTTTCACAATAAGCTCTTGGTTCATTAGTACGAGGTCTAATGGGTGTACTAAATAAAATTTGATTCAATTTACACTTTGGGTTTTTCCGCAACAACAATTCTGCAGCCATTTGTTCTGCACATCGGCCAACTATGTTTTTACAAAAAGCATTCTTTCCTCCAATACCTCCAAGATTGTTCATCGCATTTATCAGGTCAACATTTCTATATTGCATCCTAAAATATTTTCGAGGAGGATTTTGCTTTTTTTGCTTGCCAGTGACTTGAATTGTTCTTGAAAAAAACGATTCAAATGGCTTGCCATATTGATAAACATAGTCCTTTTCACAACATCTAGATACCATTGCAGGGTAATCTTTATCTTTATCATTTGCCGTGGGATGTTTAATCTTCCTTATTTTCCTATATCTTAATACAGCATCACAAATAGGAGGAATGTCAAACAGCAACAATTGTAAATCCATATATGTTCGTAATAGGTATAAGTTCATGATAAGTAAGTAGTCAAAATTAAGCTGCATAATGGAAGTAGTTGACGAACAGAGAAGTGCCGACCGAAGCCAGAGCCCTGTCGGTTGCGTAGAAGAGGGAGTCGGTGGACAAGTAGTCCTGCGGACGTA
>Ga0265301_10003796_pt1 | contig 15707 bp, 15 predicted proteins | sample AusTroGonzalo_MG_2_FD_193488 | JGI IMG/M metagenome (GOLD analysis project Ga0265301, IMG submission 193488) | Bovine rumen microbial communities from tropical cattle in Woodstock, Queensland, Australia - Gonzalo_04 | ecosystem: Host-associated > Mammals > Digestive system > Stomach > Rumen ...
GATCTGGTGCGTCCTGCCGGTCTCTAACCGGCAGCGCAGGTGGGTGTACTGCCCGTAGCGGGCGACGACCTCCCAGTGCGTCACGGCGTCGCGGCTGTTTTTCTCCGCGACCGCCATGCGCTTGCGGTCGGTCGGGTGCCGCCCGATCGGCGCGCTGACCGTGCCGCTGTCCTCCTTGAAGCCGCCGCGCACGATACATTCATACGTGCGCCGCAGGGTGTGATTCTTCAATTGCTCGGCAAGGGACCGGTGCGCAAAGTCGTTCTTCGCCGCAATCAGCAGACCGCTCGTGTCCATGTCGATGCGGTGGACGATGCCGGGGCGCTTTTCGCCGTTAATGCCGGACAGACTGTCGCCGCAGTGGTGCAGCAGGGCGTTGACGAGGGTGCCGTCCTCATGCCCCGCGGCGGGATGGACGACCAGCCCCTTGGGCTTGTTGACCACCAGAACGTCCGCGTCCTCAAAAACGATCTCCAGCGGGATGTCCTGCGCCTCGATCGGGACCGCTTTGACCGCCGGCGGCGCAACCTCGTAGACCTTGCCCGCCTCGGCCTTTTCATTTTTCTTTACGGGCGCGCCCGCGCAGGTGACCGCGCCCTGCTCGATCAGCCGCTGCACGGCGCTGCGCGTCAGTTCGGGAAGCGCCCGCGCAAGGAACACGTCCACGCGTTCGCCGCTGTTTTGTGCAACAACCTGCATATCCATGCCCTCCCAATATGTTAGTATAGCACGGATTGTCGCTCCCGTCAAAGAAAAAATGCTCGATTCTTCGACAATTTGCCGAAAAAACCGCCTGCCGCCCGCCGTCGCCTGTGCATTTTGACGCAATGCCGCGACGACACAACGGGCGCACGATGGGCGCCCCTACGCCGCAGGGAGCGATGCCCACATCGCTCCGCTGTACGCACTGCCGCTTTGCGGAGGCATCTGGGGATGCCTCCCTACGAGCGATCTCGCGTCCGTACCGTAGGGGCGCGCATTGCGCGCCCGCTTTTTTGTTCTTTCCTCAGGGAGACGGCTTTTTCTTCTCGCGGTCGAAGAAGAGGATGTAAACCAAAAGCGCGAAGCAGCCGACGGTGATGAAGCAGTCGGCGACGTTGAAGACGGGGAATTTGACGAAGTCGAATTCGATCATGTCCGTGACCTTGCCGAAGGCGATGCGGTCGATCATGTTGCCGATCCCGCCGCCGGCAATGAACGCGAGGCAGATCCATTCAAACTTTTTCGTCAGCCATTTTTTCCAGATCAGCACGCCGAGCACGGCGAGGAAGAGGATCATAATGACGACGAACAGCCACGTCTGCCCGCGCAGGATGCCCCAGATCGCGCCGTCGTTTTCCGTGTGCGTGATATGGAAGATGCCGAGCACGCTGCCGAGGCTTTCGTGCATCGGAACGTGCGCGACCGTCAGCGCCTTCGTCCATTGGTCCAGACCGACGATCGCGGCGACGATCGCGGCTAAGATAGCGTAAAACATCAAATCACCTGAAATTTCTTACTTTCCGCCACTGCGAGCTGATCGCAGCGGTTGTTCTTTTCGTTTTCGGCGTGACCCTTGACCCAGTGCCACGCGACGGCGTGGGTTTCCAGAAGCGGCAGGAGCTTTTCCCACAGGTCGACGTTCAGCGCGGGTTTCTTGTCCGCCTTGCGCCAGCCGTTTTCCCGCCAGCCGTACACCCAGCCCTTATCCACCGCGTCGAAGACGTACTTGGAGTCGGTGAACAGGTCGACCGCGCAGGGCTCCTTGAGCGCGGCAAGGGCGAAGATCACGCCCGACAGCTCCATGCGGTTGTTGGTCGTTTCCCGCTCGCCGCCGGCAAGCGCCTTTTCATGCCCGTTCCATTCCAGAATCGCGCCCCAGCCGCCCGGTCCGGGATTGCCGGAGCAGGCGCCGTCGGTATAGATCGTCACGTGCTTCATTCGTCCATCTTCAGAACCGCCATGAACGCCTCCGACGGGACGGAAACCGTGCCGAAGGTGCGCATGCGCTTCTTGCCTTCCTTTTGCTTTTCCAGCAGCTTCTTCTTCCGCGTGATGTCGCCGCCGTAGCACTTGGCGAGCACGTCCTTGCGCAGCGCCTTGATCGTTTCGCGGGCGATGATCTTGCCGCCGATCGCAGCCTGCACGGGGATCTCGAACATCTGGCGCGGAATGTTCTCCTTGAGCTTCTCGCAGATTTTGCGCGCCCGCGCGTAGGCGTTGTCGGAGAAGAGAATGAACGACAGGGCGTCCACGATCTCGCCGTTGAGCAGGATGTCGAGCTTGACGAGCTTGCTCTGGCGGTAGCCGTCCATTTCGTAGTCTAAAGAGCCGTAGCCGCGCGTGCGGGATTTGAGCGCGTCGAAGAAGTCGTAGATGATCTCGTTGAGCGGCATGAAATAGCGCAGCTCCACGCGGCTTTCGTCGAGGTAGGTCATGTCGCGGTATTCGCCGCGCCGCTGCTGGCAGAGCTCCATGATATTACCCACGTAGTCCGGCGGCGTGATGATGCTCGCGCGCACGTAGGGCTCCTCGCAGGAGAGGATGTCCGCCGGATCTGGGTAGTTGAGCGGGGTATAGATTTCCACGACCTCGCCGTTCGTCTTCGTCACGCGGTAGACGACGTTCGGCGCGGTGGTGATGAGGTCGAGATTGTATTCGCGCTCGAGGCGCTCCATGATGATCTCCATGTGCAGAAGCCCCAAAAAGCCGCAGCGGAAGCCGAAGCCGAGGGCGATGGAGTTTTCCTGCGTGTAGGACATGGACGCATCGTTGAGCTTGAGCTTTTCCAGCGCGTCGCGCAGGTCGCCGTACTTGCTGCCGTCGGCGGGGTAGACGCCGGAGTAGACCATCGGCTGCACCGCCTTGTAGCCGGGCAGCGGGCTGACGCACGGACGCTCCGCGCCCGTCACGGTGTCGCCCACGCGGGTGTCGGCGACGGTCTTGATCGAGGCGGTCAGATAGCCGACCTCGCCCGCGCCGAGCTCGTCCACGGGATTCATCCCGCGCGGCGAGAGGGTGCCGACCTCGACGACCTTGTACTGCGCGCCGGTCGCCATCATCCTGACGTCCATGCCCGGACGCAGCACGCCGTTCTTGACGCGCAGATACACGATGACGCCGCGGTAGGAATCGTACTGGCTGTCGAAAATCAGCGCCTGCAGGGGCGCGTCGCGGTCGCCCTGCGGCGCGGGCACGCCAGCGACCACCGCCTCCAAGACGGATCGGATGTTGATCCCGTTTTTCGCCGAAATTTCCGGCGCGTCGAGGGCGGGGATGCCGATCACGTCCTCGATTTCGTGCTTGACCTCCAAGGGTCTTGCAGCGGGCAGGTCGATCTTGTTGACGACCGGCACGACCTCCAGCCCCGCGTCTACCGCAAGGTAGGTGTTGGCAAGCGTCTGCGCCTCAATGCCCTGCGAGGCGTCCACGACCAGCACCGCGCCCTCGCAGGCGGCGAGAGAGCGCGAAACCTCGTAGTTGAAGTCCACGTGCCCCGGCGTGTCGATCAGGTTGAGCACATATTGTTCGCCGTCGTCGGCGGTATAGTCCAGCTTGACGGCGCGCGCCTTGATGGTGATGCCGCGTTCCCGCTCCAGCTCCATGGAGTCCAGAATTTGGTCCTCCATTTCGCGCTTGTCGATCGTGTTGCATTCCTCCAGCAGACGGTCTGCCAGCGTGGACTTGCCGTGGTCGATGTGCGCGATGATGGAGAAATTGCGGATGTGGTTCAGATCGGTCATAGCAGTTACCCTTTTATAATATGGTACAAGCATTATATCATATTTTCCCGCGCTTGCAAAGAGAAAAAAGCGGACGGGGAGAAGGCGGAATGACACGAGAGGGAGCCAACTCCCTCAGTCACGGATGGCGCCGTGCCAGCTCCCTCAGAGAGGGAGCCAATTCCACCGCGTCATTGCGAGCTTGACGGAGTCAAGCGTGGCAATCCGTCCCTTGCAGGCAGGGCACGTATGCCGTATCACGGCAAAGTGTTCGACGAAGGTACGCACAGCTTGCCACGCCTGCTTTCGCAGGCTTGCAATGACGCGGTGCGCATAGCGCCCTCGGGCTGCGACGCAGACAACCGCAAACCGCGTTCCATAACGGACAGCGATTATTTATAATTTCTTTACAGACTTCGACGCGGAAGTGTGCTATACTGTATATGGCAAGAGCAAATCAACAACTGGGAGTGACGAGATGAATCTGCTCTTTTTTCTGACCCCGAAGGCGAACTGCTACTACTTGTTTGACGATTTCACCGTCCGGCAGGCGCTGGAGCGCATGGAATCGGCGGGCTATACCGCCCTGCCGATCCTGCGGCGCGACGGCTCCTACTGCGGCACGCTGACCGAGGGCGACCTGCTGTGGGCGGTGAAAAACCTGTGCATCATGGACATGCGGGAAACCGAAAAGTACAATATCATGGACATCACGCACCGCAAATACCACCTGCCCGTCTCCGTGACGACGGATATGGAGGAGCTGATTACCCGCGCGATCGACCAGAACTTCGTGCCGGTCGTGGACGACAAGGGCGCGTTCATCGGCATCGTGACCCGCCGCGCCATTCTGCGCTGCCATCCGCTTTACAAGGAAGGGGCGGCGGTCTGATGGAGCTGCGCTGCACCGCGCCGCGCGAGGCAAAGCTCCTGTCGATCCTGCGGCAGGAGCTTTCCATGTCCTCCACGCTCGTCAAGCGGCTGAAATACAAAAACGCCTACCGCGTCAACGGCGTGCCGGCGCGGACGGACTACCCGGTCAGGATCGGAGATACCGTGACCGTTCTTCTGGACGAGCCCGCGCCGGTCTACCCCGCCGAGGCGGGCGAGCTGCATATTCTCTTTGAGGACGACAGCCTGATCGCCGTGGACAAGCCAGCGGGGATGATGGTACACCCGTCTTCCGCCTGTAACACGGGTACGCTGGCAAACCGTCTGACCGCCTATTATCAGGCGACCGGGCAGCCCTGCGCCGTCCACCCCGTCAGCCGACTGGATCGGGACACCTTCGGCGTCGTCCTGCTTGCCAAAAACGCCCACGTCCATGCGCTGATGTGCGCGCAGTCCAAGGCGGGAGCCATGGAAAAGACCTATCACGCACTGGTCTGCGGCGTACCGCCCTTCCAAGAAAGCGTCCTCTCCGCGCCGATTGCCCGCAAGGCGCCGCCGAGCCTGCTGCGGTGCATTCGGGAAGACGGCAAGGAGGCGCGGACGCGCTGCCGTCTGCTCGAAACGGACGGGCGGCTTTCACTGCTTGCATTGCAGCCGCTGACCGGCCGCACCCACCAGCTCCGCGTCCACTGCGCGCACTTCGGCTTTCCGATCCTCGGCGATCCGCAGTACGGAACCGACGCCTCGCGCGCCATGTCCGATCAATTCGGTCTGTCGCATCAGCAGCTCTGCGCCGTCCGGCTGGCGTTTTTTCACCCCATGACGCGGAAAACCGTCGAAATCCGCTCCGATCTGGACGTCGCACTTGATTTATTGTCCCGCGCGGATATATAATAAATGCAAACGTCGGCGTAAGCCGAACAACAGGAGGAAGCATTATGTTTGATCGTCTGATTGAAAAGCTAAAGGCAGCTCCCAAGAAAATCATCTTCACCGAGGGGCATGATCCCCGCATTCTCGAAGCGGCGGACCGTCTGAAAAAGGGCGGCTTCCTGACGCCGATTCTGATTGGCGGCGTCGAAGCGGTACAGAAAAAGGCGGCAGAATGCGGCTTTGATATTGCGGGTCTGGAAATCCTCGACCCGGCGACCTATCCGGACATGGACGAAATGGTCGAACAGATGGTGGCGCTTCGCAAGGGCAAGATGACCGCCGAGGAATGCCGCGCCGCGCTGGCGAAGGGCAACTACTTCGGCACCATGCTCGTCAAGCTCGGCTATGCCGACGCGCTGCTCGGCGGCGCGACCTATTCCACCGCCGACACCGTCCGTCCCGCGCTGCAGCTCGTCAAGACCAAACCCGGCGCGCACCTCGTCTCCTCCTGCTTCATTCTCGTCCGCGGCGAGGAGAAGCTGGCGATGGGCGACTGCGCCATCAACATTTCCTATGAAGACACCCTCGACAAGGAGGGCAACGTCGTGCTTTCCGCGGCGGACAAGCTGGCGGAGGTCGCCGTCGAGGTCGCGAATTGCGCAAAGCTCTTCGGCATCGACCCGAAGGTCGCCATGCTGAGCTTCTCCACCAAGGGCTCCGGCAAGGGCGCGACGGTCGGTCTGTCGCAGGCGGCAACCGCGAAGGCAAAGGCGCTTGCGCCAGATCTCGCGCTCGACGGCGAAATGCAGTTCGACGCCGCCGTGTCTCCCACGGTCGGTCAGCTCAAGTTCCCCGGCAGTCCGGTCGCGGGCTATGCCAACACCTTCATCTTCCCCTGCATCGAAGCGGGCAATATCGGCTACAAGATTGCCCAGCGGCTGGGCGGCTTCGAGGCGTACGGTCCCATACTGCTCGGATTGAACGCGCCGATCAACGACCTCAGCCGCGGCTGCAACGCCGACGAGGTCTACAAGATGGCGATCATCACCGCCGCGCAGGCGTAAAAAGCCTCCCTCTTGAGGGAGGCGGCAAAACCGCAGGCTTTGACGGAGGGAGTTACTCCCTCCGTTTTTTTATTCTTCATTTCCCGCAAGAGAGCCAAACTCCCTCAGTCTCGCTAACGCTCGACAGCTCCCTCAAGAGGGAGCGATAAATCCCCCGCGTCATTGCGAGACCAGTGCGCACACCGGTCGTGGCAATCTGTCCCTTGCGGTATGTCGCGTTTACCATATAACGGCAAAGTGTCCGACAACGATACGCACAGATTGCCGCGTCGCGTCGCTCCTCGCAATGACGCGGTCGGAAGACAATTCCGAATTCTGCACGGAAAAACGGGTGCTTTCGCACCCGTTTGATATTACTCTCTCAGCAGCGGCATGCTCATGCAGCGCGGACCGCCTCTGCCGCGCGACAGCTCGCCGCTCGGTATCTTCAGGACCTCGATTCCCTCCGCCTCCAGCAGCGCGTTGGTCACGTAGTTGCGGTCATAGGCAACGACCGTGCCGGGACGGACGCACAGGGCGTTTGAGCCGTCGTTCCACTGCTCCCGCTGCGCGGCGATCTGGTCGCCGCCGCCGCAGCGCAGCAGCTTGACGCGCTCCGCGCCGACTGCCTCCGCGAGCACCTCTTCCGCTGATCGGTCCAGACGGCTTGCCTTCACCGCGCCGTTTTTACCCGGCTCCAGCGCATAGATGTGCAAGGAGTCGAGGATGGTCGGGTGAATCAGGAATTTGTCGGCGTCGATCTGCGTCAGCACGGTGTCGAGGTGCATAAACGCGCGCGTGCTCGGAATATCGAACGCCAGCACGCGGCGAATTTCCGCCGACTCGTCCTGAAAAATGTTCTGCGCCAGCCGTTCCACCGCCTCCGGCATCGTACGCTGGGAGATGCCGACCGCGATCGTGTTTGCGCTCAGATTGAGAATGTCGCCGCCCTCCAGCGTAAACGGCTCGTCGGGGGTATAATAGAACGGCACCTTCCCCGCGTAGTCGGGATGATAGCGCAGAATATAGTCGCTGTAGATCGTCTCGCGGCTGCGGGTGACGGAATACATCCGGTGCAGCGACACGCCGCGCCCGATGGACGCGAAGGGGTCGCGGGTGAAATAGAGGTTGGGAATGGGATCGAGGACGAAATGCGTGCGGTCGGAGCGCAGGGCGGCAAGGGAGGAGGCGCCGTACTGCGGCAGCTCGTCAAAGCGCACGCCCGTCATGGTCTTGCGCACCAGCGCCTCAGCGCTCGGCTGGGCGAGCAGCACCTCCGTCAGCGCGTCGCGGTAGCTGTCCGCCACGCACCCGCTGCGGTGGATGAAGTCGCGCACGAACTGCTTTTGCAGCTCGCGGTCGGCAGCCAAGGTCTGCGCGGTCAGCTCGCTCAGATAGACGACCTCGACGCCCTGATCGCGCAGGGTCTGCGCAAAGGCGTCATGCTCCGCCTGCGCGCCGCGCAGATAGGGGATGTCGTCAAACAGCAGCTGCTCCAAATAGCTCGGTACCAGCTGCTCCAGTTCGCTGCCGGGGCGCTGCAAAAGCACCCGCTTCAGCGGTCGAATCTCGCTTCTGACGTTGATGGACATGCCTCTCACCCTTTCTCTTTTCTACAGTGTATCATAAAAGTTTTTCGATTGCAACACTTTTCCAACTTTTTTAACCATAAAACGCCATGTTTTATCGAAATTATAGTATTATTCTAAATTATTATATATTTATGCAAAAACCGGGGCAAATGCTCCGCCGCCTCGCAAAAAAATACAAATGGACTTTCCGACGAATATTTGTTAAAATAGAGAAAACGTCGCGGGGAGCGGCGCCGCGCCGCCGATTCCCTGCCGCAGCGCTTCATCCGTACCTGCTTGAAAAGGAGCTTTCTATGGAAAAACTGATTGATCTATTATCTGCCGCCGTCGAGGAGGCCTTTGCCGCCGCGGGCTACGACCCCGCCTGCGGCAAGGTCACGGTGTCCAACCGCCCCGACCTGTGCGAGTTCCAGTGCAACGGCGCCATGCCCGCCGCAAAGACCGCGCACAAGGCGCCGATTCTGATTGCGGGCGACGTGGCGGCGAAGCTGCGGGGCAGCGACGTGTTCTCCGCTGCGGAGGCGGTCGCTCCCGGCTTTATCAATCTGCGCGTCCGCGAGGACTATCTTGCCTGCCACGTGGAGCAGATGCGCCGCACCGAAAAGCTCGGCGTATGCGGCGAGGAGGAACGCCGCACCGTCGTGCTCGATTACGGCGGACCGAACGTCGCAAAGCCCCTGCACATCGGGCATCTGCGCTCGGCGATCATCGGCGAGAGCATCAAGCGCATCTACCGCTATTTCGGCAACCGCGCGATCGGCGATATCCATCTCGGCGACTGGGGTCTGCAAATGGGTCTGATCATCGCGGAGCTGAAGCTGCGGCAGCCGGACCTGCCGTATTTCGACGACGGCTATACCGGCGAATACCCGCTTGACCCGCCGTTTACGATCTCTGAGCTGGAGGAAATCTACCCCACCGCCAGCGCCAAGAGCAAGGTCGACGAGGACTTTGCGCGGCAGGCGCACGAGGCGACCTATTATTTACAGCGCCACAAGCGCGGCTACTACGCGCTGTGGGCGCACATCATGCGCGTTTCCGTCGCCGACCTCAAGCGGAACTATGAGAATCTGAACGTCAGCTTCGACGTCTGGAAGGGCGAGAGCGACGCCGAGCCCTATATCCCCCCGATGCTGGAACGGCTGGAAAAGAAGGGCGTGCTCGTCGAGAGCGAGGGCGCGAAGGTCATTCCCGTCGCCGAGGAGAGCGATAAGAAGGAGCTCCCGCCGTGCATTCTGGTCAAGAGCGACGGCGCGACCCTCTACGCGACGACCGACCTTGCCACCATCGTCCAACGCATGGAGGACTACCGTCCGGACAAAATCCTTTATCTGACCGACAAGCGACAGAGCCTGCATTTCGAGCAGGTCTTCCGCGCCGCCCGCAAGGGTGAGATCGTCTCTCCCGAAACGGAGCTGCAGCACATCGGCTTCGGCACGATGAACGGCAAGGACGGCAAGCCCTTCAAGACCCGCAGCGGCGGCGTGATGCGGCTGGAAACGCTGATTGCGGACATCACGAGCTACGTCGAGCAGAAAATTCTCGAAAATCAGACGCTCTCGCCCGAAGAGGCGAAGGAAACCGCGAAGACTATCGCTGTCGCCGCGCTGAAATACGGCGACCTGTCCAACCTCGCGACGAAGGATTATATCTTCGATCTGGAGCGCTTCTCCGCCTTCGAGGGCAACACCGGTCCGTACCTGCTGTATACGATCGTCCGCATCAAGTCCATTCTGAGCCGCTACGGCAAGCAGACTGACGAGCTTCGCATTGAAGCGGCGGACAGCACGGAGGCAAAGGCGCTGCAGCTTACGCTTTCGCAGATGCCGGATCAGCTTGCGATCGCCTACCGCGACTCGATCCCCAACGCGATCTGCGCCTACGCCTACGAGCTGGCGGGCGCGGTCAACAAGTTCTACCACGAGACGCGCATCCTGTCCGAGCCGGACGAGGAGAAGCAACGCGGCTACGTCGCTTTGATCTGTCTTGCCAAGCGCGCGCTCGAAGAGTGTATCGACCTGCTGGGCTTCTCCGCCCCGGACCGGATGTAGGGCGGCAATATCATTGCAATCAGCAGCTCTGCTGTATGTCGTCGCAAGCTTGACGGTGTCAAGCGTGGCAATCCGTACCTCGCAGGCATAGCACGTTTACCGTATCAAGGAAAAGAATCTGATGTCGATAGGCACAGATTGCCACGGTCGCTGCGCGACCTCGCAATGACGCGGCGGTAACCACGCATACAAAAACGGAGCATCTCCAACGAGATGCTCCGTTTTATATTACGCGTCCTTGGAATACGCGACGACGATCCGGCGATGCGGCTCGGCGCCGGTGGAGAAGGTGGTGACGTCGGGATAGTCCTGCAGCGCGGCGTGGATGACGTGACGCTCGTAGGCGTTCATCGGCTCCAGCGTGAAGTTGCGGTGATACTTGGCTGCCTTAGCTGCCATCTTTCTGGCAAGCTGCTGCAGCGCTTCCTCGCGCTTAAGGCGGTAGTCGCCCGCGTCGACGCTGACGCGCAGACGCTTTTCACGGTCGCGGTTGATCGCGTAGCCGGTCAGGTACTGGATGGCGTCGAGCGTATCGCCGCGGCGACCGATCAAAAGCCCCGCGTCGTTGCCGACGAGCTCCGCGCGATAGCTTTCCTCGTCGAGCTTGAAGGCGTGCGGCACGGCGTCGGAGCCCATGTGCTCCATCAGACCCTTGAGGAAGATCTCGATCTGCTCCTCCACGCTGCCGGGCGCTGCCGGCACGTAGGTCTTGGGGGTCGCGGGAGCTTCCGCCCTGACGGGCTTCTCCGGACGGCGGTCCCTCTTTTCGGGACGGCGGTCGGGCTTCCTGTGCTCCGCCTTATGCTCCGGCTTGCGTTCGGGTCTCTGCTTTTGCTCCGGCTCGATCTTCTTGCCGGGGCGGGAGATTACGCCGCTCGTCGCGGCTGCCTTGAGCTCCGGACGCTCCTTCGGCTTCGTTCTGGACGCAGAGGAGAGGGCGGTCTTGGGCGCGGCTTCCTCGTCGGGCGCCTCATAGGTCACCTTGACCTCCGCGGGTGAAGCGCCGATGCCCAGAAAACCGGAGCGCGCGTTCTTCAGCACCTCGACCGAAACGCTGTCGCGATCCATCTTGAGCTGATTCAGCGCCGCCTCGATGGCAAGCTCGATGGTCTTGCCGGTCGTGACAATATATTTTTCCATGCTTACTCCTTATCTTCTTCCTTGTAGCGGTCTGCCTGATAGGCTCTGCCGCGTGCATAGGGACGGTTCGCTTCGCCGCCGACATTCTGCGCGCTTTCCTCCGGCGCGACGCCTTGCGCGGCGAGCTTCTTTGCCTCGAATTCCTTCGCAGCCGCTTCACGCTCCTGCTTCTCGCGCTGCTGCTGCTTTTTCTTGCTGGTGTTTTCGGTGATTCCGTCGGGATTTGCCGCGCGCTTTGCTGCGCGGATGCGCTCCTTTTCGGCTTCCTCCTCGGCGCGCGCCGCCGCCCGCTGCCGCTTGAGCTCGTCCTCCGCGTCATAGACCTTGCGGTAGTGCTTCGTCAGGAAATAGTCCTGAACGATGCCGAGCACGCTCTGCGCGATCCAGTAGATCGACAGACCGAGCGGCATGATAAAGCCGAACCAGATAGACATGGCGGGCATCAGCAGATTCATGAGCTTGCCGGTCTGCGCGGATTTCGCAGCCGCCTTGTCGTCCTCGCCGTCCTCGTTGCGGATGACGGTGTTGTTCATTTTCTGGCTGATGAACATGGCAAGGTAGTTGAAGCCGCCGGATACCAGCGGAATCAGCGCGCCGCCGATGGCGGACCAGCCGTGCAGAGTCCAGATCTTGAAGTCCGGCTTTACGCTCAGGTCGATGCCGAGGAAGCTGTAGTTGATGTTCTTCAGACCCTCCAGAACGCTGCGGACCTCCGCGCCGATGTTCTGCGTGCCGGCAATGGCGCTTGCGGCGTACGTCTCAATGTCTCTGGTCGCGGTCAGCTGCCAGTAGACCTCCTTGCTGACGTCGCCGTTGACCGCTTCGTACGCAGCCTTGATCGCCTTGAACGCCTCGGTCTCCTCTCCGACGTGGAGCAGGTATTCGAGCGGGTAGCGAATGACGGAATACAGCGGCAGGAGGATGAGCAGCGGGATCAGCGACCACAGACAGCCGCCGAACATGCTGACGCCCTCTTCCTTATACAGCGCGTTGACCTCCTGCTGATACTTTTGCTTGTCGTCGCCGCAGGCAAGCTCAATCTGCTTGATCTTCGGCTGCAAGCGGGAGGTCTTCATCATGCTCTTCTTGCTCTTTGCGCTGGCAGGGAGCAGAATCAGCTTGACCGCCAGAGCGAACAGAATCAGAGCAATGCCGTAGTTATGGAAGAAGTTATAAAAGAACTCCATCACGTAACCGAACGGCTGCTGGATCAATAAGTCAATTAAATTCATGTTTTGTGTTCCTCCCGAACGTGGAGATGGGTCACGGCACAGGATCGTAAGGATCGCTGTGGTTGAACGGGTTGCACCGTAATAACCGCTTGAACGTCAGCCAGCCGCCCTTGCACGCGCCGTACCTTTCGATCGCCTCGACGCCGTATTCCGAGCAGGTAGGAATAAAACGGCATTTGCCGGGAAACGCAGGGGAAACGTGCTTGCGGTAAACGTGGATGAGCCAGAGAAGGAAGCGCTTCATGGCTTTAACAGTCCAACTCTGTCCGCCGCCGTCAGAAAGGCTCGCGTCAGCGCGGCAAACTCCGCCTCCACGGCGGCGGTGCGCGCGACGATCACGACGTCATAGCCGTTTTGCAGCCGCCCCTCGTTCAGCCGGACGATTTCGCGCAGTCTGCGGCGCATCCGGTTGCGCACGACGGCATGTCCGAGCTTGGTGCTGACGGTCAGCCCCAGCCGGTTGCAGCCGAGCCCGTTGCGGCGGCAGTAGATCACCAAAAAACGATTGCCAGCGCTCGCGCCCTTGTAGTACAGGCGGCGAAACGCACTGTTTTCTTTCAGCGATACGACCATGATGTAACCTTTCGGATAGCAAAGAAGGCGAACAGAGGATCCTCCGTTCGCCCCGGATTGACATTCAAACAGTATGGTGCGGTGCGGTCACGGTTCCTCAGGCGGACAGGACGGCTCTGCCTTTTGCACGGCGGCGGGCAAGGACCTTGCGGCCGTTGGCGGTAGCCATTCTCTTGCGGAATCCATGGACCTTTGCGCGATGGCGCTTTCTGGGCTGATAGGTACGCAGCATCTCGTGTACACCTCCTGTAAGATTATGCTCAACAGTCGTACTGACCGCAGCAATCAAAGAATACTTGCACATAATTGCGCAGGTAATATTATAGCGTAAAGCCGCAAGAAAAGTCAACTGAAAATTTCATTTTTTCCCGCAAAACGGAAAAGTTGTGCGCATTTTCAGGAGAATACACAAGATATTGCACTTTTATTCCGTCGGCGGCAGGAAAACGCCGACCTGCGGCGCGGCAAAGGTGAACAGGAGCAGGCTCGCGCCGTAGAGAATCACGGGCACCAACAGCCACGCCGCGACCTTTTCGAGCTTTCCGCTTCTGAACACCCGGAACGCGATGAGGTAGCCCAGCGCCATCGTCACGACGTAGAGCGCGACGTCGAGCGGCAGGCTGACCGCGTCAAAGCCGCATTTGAGCAAATAGTACGCACCCAGAAGAAACAGCGGCATGAGAAGCTCCGCGGCAAAAACGCCGCTCCACAGAGCGTAGCGGTCGTTCGTGCCGCGCGCAAGAAAGAAGCCGGTCAGCAGCATCGGCCAGAACAGCAGCTTCAGATGCTCCCATACGCTCTCGTTGACCGGCGAAACGAGCGCGGTCAGCGGATTCGGCGCGGCGGCGTAGAGAAAGTGCAGCGCAGCGCCGGCGGCGATGGCGATTGCAGCCGCAAGCAAAAATTTCTTTTTCATCGGATCCCCTCCCGAAAGAGGATATGCCGATCGCCCGCGGGAAATCCGTCAAATCCTTCGCCGAAGCCTTTTTTTCGCGTCGCTGCGAGACCGGTGCGCACACCGTTCGTGGCAATCCGTCCCTTGCAGGCGCGGCACGTTTTCCGTATCACGGCAAAGTGTGCCGCAAGTGACGCACCCTCGCATTGACGCAGTGCGCATCTCCCTCTCAGAGGCGTCCCCGCGGGGGAAGGCATATACAATCCGCGTGATTCATCCTGAATCTTGCATTTTTCGCGCTTTTATGATATGGTATCTACGAAAATGCCGAAGGAGGTGGTCTTGTTGCGGCGTTTTTTGCTTGTCATTTTTTGTCTGCTCCTGCTGTTCGCGCTCACGGTCAGCGTAACCGCCGCGGAAAACCGGATCGCCTCGCTGACGCAGGAGATCGCCGTTGACGACGACGGCGCCGCCGTCGTCAAGGTCACCGCCGTCGTCGAGTTCGTCTCCGCGCCGGAGACCTTCCTCTTTCCGCTGAACGCGAACGCCGGCAGCGTCAACGCCTCCGGCGGGCAGTACGCCTCCACGACGGTTAACGGCGTGAGCTGCATCCGCTTCTCCAACAGCAACGGCTTCATCGGCACGCAGACCTTTGTCTGCACCTATTCTCTTCCGCGCGACGCGAAGGAAACCGACGACGGGCAGCAGTTCCACATTGCCCTGATCGAGCAGGGCTGGGATTACCCGATCGACGCGCTTGCCATCACGATCGCCTTCCCCGCGCCCGTCGCCGTTCAGCCGACGTGGAGCAGCTCCTACTACGGCGACGTTATCGACAACTATCTCGACATCGAGCTGAAGGGGAACGACCTCGTCGTTACCTCCGCCGCGCCCTTAAAGGATCACGAAACGCTGGAGATGACCCTGAATTTCGCGCCGGGCTCCTTCACCCTGCGGCACCTTCCCGGCAAGACGACGAGCTTCAATCAGATTGCGTTCTACGTTCTGCTCGCCGCCGCGCTGCTCTATTGGTTCTTCTGCCTGCGCGAAAAGCCGATCCTGCCCGCGAAGCAGCAGACCGCCGCGATGGAAACGACGGCGGGCGAGCTCCCGTGCCAGCTCTACGGCGAACCGCCGGATATGGCGGCGACGCTGGCGCACTGGGGCAACCTCGGCTACGTCGCCATCCACTGCAACGCCCGCGGCCGCGTCATTCTGAAAAAGCAGATGGACATGGGCAACGAGCGCAAGCCCGCCGAGCAGCGCCTGTTTGAGGCGATCTTCCGCGCGGGTCCCGTCTGCGACCTGCAAGGGCAGCGCTTCCGCGCCGTTTCCGGCGCCGCGTCGTCCGCGCTCCGCGCGGCGTGGCTGCGCCGCATCTTTGCAAAAAAACCGGGCAGTCCGTATATTCTCCGTCTGCTCGTTCTGCTGGCGGGCTTCTTTATCTGCCTGTCCGTCTTCGACGTCATCCTGCCCGCCGCCGGCGTCCGCTGGCTGCTCCTGCCGATTCTGGCAGCCGTCGGCGCCGCGCTGCTCTATCTCGTGCAGCAGGGCGCGGACGCGATTACACGCAGACGCCGCGCCATGCGGCTTCTGGTCGGCGCGGTTTCGGCTGGGCTGCTGCTCCTGTTCGCCTCGGCGGCGGAGGCGGTCGGTCTTATGGCGATCACTCTGCTGCTGCAAATCCTCTGCGTTCTCGTAACGCACTTCGGCGGC
>Ga0265301_10003799_pt1 | contig 15689 bp, 15 predicted proteins | sample AusTroGonzalo_MG_2_FD_193488 | JGI IMG/M metagenome (GOLD analysis project Ga0265301, IMG submission 193488) | Bovine rumen microbial communities from tropical cattle in Woodstock, Queensland, Australia - Gonzalo_04 | ecosystem: Host-associated > Mammals > Digestive system > Stomach > Rumen ...
AAGACTGTTAAAGAATGTAATCCTATAGATAATTCACTTAATTTTGTATTAGGCATTGATAATAGCACCCTTTGCGCCGCTAGATACTAATTGAGCATATCTCTTTAAGTATCCAGAAAGTTCCTTCTTCTTTGGAACAAAGTTCTTCATTCTTTCATCAAGAACTTTTTGATCAACCTTTAATTCAAGCTTGTTGTTAGGAATATCAATTGAGATGATATCTCCATCTTGAACAACACCAATTAAACCACCTTCAGCAGCTTCTGGAGAAACGTGACCGATACAAGCACCACGAGTAGCTCCAGAGAATCTACCATCAGTAATTAATGCTACTGATTCGCCAAGTCCCATACCCATAATTGCAGATGTAGGATTTAACATTTCTCTCATACCTGGGCCACCTTTTGGTCCTTCATATCTAATTACTACAACATCGCCAGCAACAATCTTACCAGCGTTGATAGCAGCTTGAGCTTCTTCTTCAGAATCAAACACCTTAGCTGGACCTTCATGTACAAGCATTGAAGGAGCAACTGCAGATCTCTTAACAACTGAGCCATCTTTAGCTAAGTTACCACGAAGAACAGCAATACCACCAGTTGTTGAATATGGATTATCAATTGGTCTGATAACTTCAGGGTTAAGGTTAACACAATTAGCAATATTTTCGCCAACAGTCTTACCAGTAACTGTCATACAATCAGTCTTGATTAAGCCCTTCTTGTTTAATTCGTTCATAACTGCATATACACCACCAGCTTCATTTAGATCTTCCATATATGTTCTACCAGCAGGAGCTAGGTGACATAGATTTGGAGTCTTAGCTGAGATGCTATTAGCGATATCTAAGTTGATTTCAATACCGCATTCATGAGCGATTGCAGGTAAGTGTAACATACTGTTTGTTGAGCATCCTAAAGCCATATCTACTGTTAATGCATTGTGGAATGCATCTTCTGTCATGATATCTCTAGCCTTGATACCTTTCTTTAGCATATTCATAACAGCCATACCAGCGTGCTTAGCAAGTTCAATTCTTTGTGAATATGGAGCAGGGATTGTACCATTTCCTTTTAGACCCATACCAAGAACTTCAGTTAAGCAGTTCATTGAATTTGCTGTATACATACCAGAGCAAGAACCACATGATGGGCAAGCTTTACATTCGTAATCTTCAAGCTCTTCAAGTGTCATTTTACCAGCTGTATATTTTCCTACTGCTTCGAACATTGAAGATAAGCTTGTCTTAGCACCATTAACGTGACCAGCAAGCATTGGACCGCCAGATACGAATACTGTTGGTAAATTTAATCTTGCAGCAGCCATTAATAATCCTGGAACGTTCTTGTCGCAGTTTGGAACCATAACTAGGGCATCAAAACCATGAGCCATAGCCATACATTCTGTTGAATCGGCAATTAAATCTCTAGTTACTAGAGAATACTTCATACCAATATGTCCCATAGCAATACCATCACAAACAGCAATAGCAGGGAATACGATTGGTGTACCACCAGCCATAGCAACTCCTAGTCTTACTGCTTCAACAATCTTGTCGATGTTCATATGTCCTGGAACGATTTCGTTGTAAGAACTTACGATACCAACAAGTGGTCTATCCATTTCTTCTTTAGTCATACCAAGGGCATGATATAAAGATCTATGTGGGGCATTTTGTGGGCCGAATTTTACATTATCACTTAACATATATTGTATTTCCTTTTTTATTTCTTTTTTAGCATAAAGGAGAAACTGATTAGAGCTTCTCCATATATGTTGTCATTTTTTTTGTGTTAATTTTGGTTAAAAATTAGTTGTTGATGAACTTGCTTGCTTCATCGTTCCAGCTGTATAGCTTTCTAACTTCTTCGCCAACCTTTTCTGATGGATGTTCAGCATGTAACTTTCTCATAGCTTGGAAGTGTACTTGTGAACCAGCATCTGACATATCTAGTAAGAATTCCTTAGCGAATGTACCATCTTGGATATCGCTTAATACTTTCTTCATAGCCTTCTTTGTATCTTCTGTAATGATCTTTGGACCAGTTACATAGTCACCGTATTCAGCTGTGTTAGAAATAGAGTATCTCATACCAGCGAAACCACTTTGGTAAATTAAGTCAACGATTAACTTCATTTCATGGATACATTCAAAATAAGCATTTCTTGGATCGTAACCAGCTTCTACTAGAGTTTCGAAACCAGCTTGCATTAAAGCGCAAACACCACCGCAAAGAACAGCTTGTTCACCGAATAAGTCTGTTTCTGTTTCTGTTCTGAATGTTGTTTCAAGAACACCAGCTCTAGCACCACCAATTCCTAAAGCATATGCAAGACCTAAATCTAATGCATCACCTGTAGCATCTTGGTGAACAGCGATTAAGCAAGGAACACCTTTTCCTGCTTGGTATTCAGATCTAACTGTGTGACCAGGTCCCTTAGGAGCGATCATGATAACGTTAACATTCTTTGGTGGCTTAATGCATCCGAAGTGGATATTGAAACCATGAGCGAATGCTAATGTCTTTCCTTCTGTTAAGTTTGGTTCGATATCTTCTTTATATAACTTAGCTTGCTTTTCATCGTTGATTAAGATCATGATGATATCAGCAATCTTAGCTGCTTCTGCAGCTGTCATAACTTTCATACCTTGAGCTTCAGCTTTAGCCCAGCTCTTGCTGCCCTTGTATAGACCAACAACAACGTTAACACCACTTTCCTTTAAGTTTAAGGCATGAGCGTGTCCTTGTGAGCCGTAACCGATAATTGCAACTGTTTTTCCTTTTAATTTGTCAAGATTACAATCTTGTTGATAAAAAATTCTTGCTGCCATATTTTAAATCTCCTTCAAAATTTATATATTATTTTTATTTTAACGCATTTATATTATTTAGTTAAGTTTTATTTTTTACTCTTTTGTGATTGTTTCGCCACCAACTTCAAGTGATACTACACCAGTTCTGCAAATTTCTAGAATGTTGTAATCTCTCATGATTTTGATGAATTCATCAATCTTCTTGCTCTCGCCAGTAACTTTTAAGATGATAGCATCTTTAGTGTAGTTAACTGTCTTAGCTTTGAATGCTGTAGCAGCTGCTGAGATATCGTCTCTTGATGCTGCGTCGTTTTTCATCTTGATTAATAGAAGTTCACAGCTTACTGAATCATCAGGAGTGAATTCTTTAATCTTTACTACGTCAGGTAGTTTATATAGTTGAGAAACTAATTGATCTTTTGTGTTTTCTTCACCAGAGAAAGTAACTGTAATTCTTGAGTACTTATCTGTTTCTGTTTCACTAACTGTTAAAGAATCAATGTTGAATCTTCTACGTCTGAACATACTTGTAACTCTGTTAAGAACACCGGCCTTATCTCTTACTAATACTGCGATATTAAACTTTGTCATATTAGTCACCTACCTTTACGATAATATCGTCCATTGAGCCACCTGGAGGAAGCATTGGTAGAACGAATTCGTCCTTGTTAATAGCGCAATCAATTAGGAATACGCCATTTGTTGAGAAAGCTTTTTCTAAAGCCTTATTTAATTCTTCAACAGTATCAGCCTTAGCTGCATCTCCGCCGAAAGCCTTTGTTAGGGCAACGAAATCTGTCTTTCTATCTAGAACTGTATTAGAGTAGTGCTTGTCAAAGAATAATGTTTGCCATTGACGAACCATACCTAAAACGCCATTGTTTAATAGTAAGATAACAAGTGGAATGTTATTTGTAACTGCTGTTGCAAGTTCATTTAAGCACATACCAAAGCTACCATCACCAGTAACAAGAACAGCATGTTCTTTTGTTCCAAAGTAAGCACCGATGGCACCACCCATACCGTATCCCATTGTTCCAAGACCACCGCTTGAGATAAATCTTCTTGGTGTCTTAAAATCAGCATATTGAGCAGCCCACATTTGGTGTTGTCCAACGTCTGTTGCAATTGGAGTATTTGGAGCTAAATACTTATTTAAAGTTGTGATAGCTACTTTTGGACTTAGAGTTGTTCTATGGTCATCTCTTGCAGCTTCCTTAACCTTATATTCGTCAACTTGCTTTTGCCATTCTGGTTTTGTTGTCTTCTTTAGAAGAGGGATTAATTTTTCAAGAGTTAACTTAATATCTCCGTTAACACCATTTACCATTGAACCCATCTTTCCAATTTCAGCCTTATCGATATCTATATGGATAATCTTAGACTTCTTTGCAAACTTAGCACGGTTACCAGTAACACGGTCATTGAATCTAGCACCTAAAGCGATAATAACATCTGCGTGGTGCATTGATTGAGATGAAGCAAAGTGTCCATGCATACCTTGCATTCCTAAATATCTTGGATGATCTGTAGGAATTGCAGAAATACCCATAAATGAGCATCCGATAGGAGCATCGATAGTGTCTGCAAGTGCAATAACTTCTTCTGTTGCATTAGATGTAATAACACCACCACCAACATATACGAATGGTCTTTCAGCTTCGTTAATGATTTCAACAGCCTTAGCGATTTCTGCATCTGAAGCAGCAGACTTTGCATCTGGAGTAATCATAGGTTGTTCTACATAATCGAACTTAGCAACTTGGATATCTTTTGGAATATCTACAAGTACTGGACCTGGACGACCAGATGAAGCAATCTTAAAAGCTTCTCTAATTGTGTCAGCTAGCTCTTCTACTGAATCCACAACATAGTTGTGCTTTGTGATTGGTAGTGTAATACCAGCAATATCTATTTCTTGGAACGCATCTGTACCGATTTGATCAGTTCTAACGTTACCAGTAATAGCGACTAGTGGGACTGAATCTAGATAAGCTGTTGCAATACCTGTAACTAGGTTAGTAGCTCCTGGTCCTGAAGTTGCGATTACTACGCCAACTTTTCCTGTAGCACGAGCATAGCCATCAGCAGCATGTGCAGCGCCTTGTTCGTGAGCAGATAAAACGTGTTGAATTTCATCTTGGTATTTGTATAGTGAATCGTAAATGTTAATTACTTGTCCACCAGGGTAACCAAAGACTACATCAACGCCCTGTTCTATTAGGGTCTTTATTAAAATGTCTGATCCTGATAATTTCATTTTTTCTATATTTCCTTATATTAATTCTTGTCTTATTAATTCGCCCATCTTAGAGCAACCAACTTTTGTGCACTTATCTGCATTATGAGCTGGCATAATATCTCCACATCTATAACCTTTGTCTAAAACTTTAGAAACAGCGTTTTCAATATCGTCTGCTTCTTTTGCCATATCAAAGCTATAACGAAGCATCATAGCTGCAGATAGGATAGTTCCAATAGGGTTAGCGATGTCTTGTCCAGCGATGTCTGGAGCAGAACCATGGATAGGTTCATATAATCCGCAAGATGTCTTTCCTAATGATGAAGATGGAATCATACCGATTGAACCAGTAATCATTGAAGCTTCATCAGATAGAATATCGCCGAACATATTTTCTGTAACGATAACGTCGAATTGAGCAGGGTTCTTTACGATTTGCATTGCACAGTTATCTACAAGCATATCTGTAAGTTCTACATCTGGATATTCTTTGGCTAGTCTATGCATTGTAGCATTCCAAAGTCTAGATGTATCTAGAACGTTACTCTTTTCAACAGAGCATAATTTATGATTTCTCTTTTGAGCTGTTTCAAAACCGATTCTACCGATTCTTTCAATTTCGCTTTCAGAGTAGTTCATAATATCTGTTGCAACTTTTTCTCCGTTAACAACATTTGTTTCGTGTTTACCAAAGTAAACACCACCGATTAATTCTCTTACGATAATAAAGTCGATACCTTTTTCTACGATTTCAGGCTTTAGTGGAGAAGCATCAGCAAGTTGAGGCCAAATCTTTGCAGGACGGTTGTTTGAATAAACACCCATACCAGCTCTTAATTTTAATAAGCCTTTTTCTGGTCTTTTATCTCCAGGAACTGAATTCCACTTAGGACCACCAACGGCACCAAGTAAAACTGAATCTGAGTTAACGCACTTATCAAGCATAGCTTGAGGAAGTGGCTCACCCCATTTATCTATAGCGTTTCCACCCATATCTACATCATCATATGTGAATGTATGGCCATACTTCTTAGCAATAACGTCTAAAACCTTTAAAGCTTCATTAACGATTTCTGGACCAATACCATCACCACGAATAACTGCGATTTTCTTTTGCATTGTCTACCTCTATTTCTTTAAAGATGCAAGTAAACCACCCTTGTTTATTATGTTTTGAATAAATGGAGGGAATGGTTGTGCTTGATATGTTTTTCCTGTTGTCTTATCTGTGATAACACCTGTATCAAAATCTACAGAAACATCATCGCCAGCTTGAATTTCTTCAGCAGCTTGTTCGCATTCAACGATTGGTAAACCAATGTTAATAGCGTTTCTATAGAAGATACGAGCAAAGCTCTTTGCAATTACGCAACCTGTTTTGCAAGTCTTGATTACAAGTGGAGCATGTTCTCTTGATGAACCACATCCAAAATTCCAACCAGCAACCATAACGTCACCTGGTTGAACTTTCTTTACAAATTCTGTATCAATATCTTCCATGCAGTGAAGAGCAAGCTCTTGTGCATTTGGAGTGTTTAAGTATCTTGCAGGGATGATTACGTCTGTATCTACGTTATCTGGGTATTTAAAAACTTTTCCTTCTGTATTCATACTAAGCCTCCTTTGGTGATGTGATATATCCAGTTAAAGCTGATGTTGCAGCAGTAATTGGACTTGCTAGATATACTTCGCTCTTAACGTGACCCATACGGCCTACGAAGTTTCTATTTGTTGTTGCAATACATCTTTCGCCTTCTGCTAAGATTCCCATATATCCACCTAAGCATGGTCCACATGTTGGAGTAGATACAACAGCACCTGCATCGATGAACGCTGTAATGTAACCTCTTGTGATACATTCTTTATAGATTTGCATTGTAGCTGGGATGATAATACATCTAACACCTTCTGCAATATGCTTACCATTTAATACTTTGTAAGCAGCTTCCATATCTTCGATACGACCATTTGTACAACTTCCGATAACAACTTGATCAATCTTGATATCTGTTAGTTCTGTAGCAGGTTTTGTGTTTTCTGGAAGATGTGGGCAAGCAACGATTGGAACAAGAGTAGATAAATCTATATCATAAACTTCATCGTATTTTGCATCGTCATCAGCAGTGAAGATAACTGGTTTTCTTTCTGTTCTACCTTCCATATATTTGATTGTTACATCATCTACAGGGAAGATGCCATTCTTAGCACCAGCTTCAATAGCCATGTTACAAATACATAATCTATCATCCATAGATAATGTCTTAACGCCTTCGCCTGTGAATTCCATTGAACGATATAAAGCACCATCAACACCAATCTTTCCGATGATATATAAGATGACATCCTTACCAGAGCAGTTAGATTTTAACTTGCCTGTTAAGTTGAACTTTATAGCACTTGGAACTTTGAACCAAGCCATACCAGTTGCCATACCAGCAGCCATATCTGTTGAACCAACACCTGTTGAGAAAGCACCAAGTGCTCCGTATGTACATGTGTGGCTGTCTGCACCGATAATGCAATCACCAGCTGTAACTACGCCTTGTTCTGGAAGTAAAGCATGTTCAATACCCATCTTACCAACATCATAGAAGTGGCTTACGCAGTGTTCACAAGCAAACTCTCTACAAGTCTTAGATTGTTGAGCTGCCTTAATATCTTTATTTGGTACAAAGTGATCTAGAACGATTGCAACTTTGTCTTTATCAAAAACTTTATCAAATCCGGCTTTTCTAAATTCATTAACAGCAACTGGAGTAGTGATGTCGTTACCAAGAACAATATCCAACTTAGCGTTGATTAATTGTCCAGCTTCAACTTTATCTAATCCTGCATGAGCTGCTAAGATTTTTTGAGTCATAGTCATTCCCATAAGTCAATCTCCTATTTATTGTTGAATGCGCTTAATAAAGCTTCAGCAGAAGCTCTAATAATATCTGTATTCATACCAGCGCCCCAGCTCATATGACCATCTGGCCATTCAAGTCCGATATATGCAACGGCTGATGAACCTGAACCGCTGTTTTGCATGCTGTGTTCTGTATAAACTTTTAGTTTATATGTCTTACCTGTAAATTGCTTTAGACCATTAGAAATAACGTCTAAAGAACCATTACCATCAACATTTAACTTTCTCTTGATATCGTTTGACTTATTTACATAAGTAATATCTGCATTTACGCCATCTTCCTTTTGATGGAAATGTGTATCTTCGATGCTGATTGGATCATGCTTATCGAAGTAAGCGTTCTTGAAGATTTCAAATACTTCAGAAACCTTTAATTCCTTATGTTCATGGTCAGAGATATTCTTACATAGATAACTTAAATGCTCTCTCATTTGTGGAGGTAAGATGAATCCATAAGATTGTTCTAGTAAGTAACCTATGCCGCCTTTACCACTTTGTGAATTAACACGGATAACGTCAGCATCATATGTTCTACTGATATCTGTTGGATCAATAGGAATATATGGAACATTCCATTGATATAAACCTCTTTCCTTTCTATAGTGCATACCCTTTGCAATGGCATCTTGGTGTGAACCAGAGAATGCAGCAAATACAAGTGATCCTGCATATGGAGAACGTTCATGAACGTGCATTCTTGTGCAATTTTCATATGTAGAAACAAGGCTTGGCATATCTGAGAAGTCTAACTTTGGATCTACGCCATGAGAATACATATTCATAGCAAGTGTGACGATATCTACGTTACCAGTTCTCTCTCCATTACCAAATAATGTACCTTCAACTCTATCTGCACCAGCTAAAACGCCAAGTTCGGCATCAGCAACACCAGTTCCTCTGTCGTTATGTGGGTGTAGAGAAATTGTTACATATTCACGATACTTTAAGTTTTTATGCATGTATTCAACTTGAGAAGCAACAACATGAGGTGAGCTCATTTCTACTGTTACTGGTAAGTTGATAATTACGTTGTTGTCTGGGCCTGGCTCCAAAACATCTAGAACTGCATTACATACTTCAAGAGCATATTCAGGTTCTGTACCAGTAAAGCTTTCTGGTGAATACTCGAATCTGAAGTTGCCTTCGTATTCAGATGCTAATTGTTTTACAAGCTTAGCTCCATCAACTGCGATTTTCTTGATTTCTTCTTTAGATTTTCTAAATACTTGTTCTCTTTGTGCAACACTTACTGAGTTATAGAAGTGAATGATTGCACTTGGTGCACCTTTACAAGCATCAAAAGTACGTCTAATAATGTGTTCACGACATTGAGTTAGAACTTGAACAGAAACATCATCTGGAATCATCTTGTTGTCAATAAGTGTACGTAAGAATGTGAATTCTGTTTCTGAAGCAGCAGGGAAGCCAACTTCGATTTCTTTGAATCCTACTTTTAACAACATTTTGTAGAATTCCATCTTTTCTTCCAAACTCATTGGGATAACCAAAGCTTGGTTACCGTCTCTCAAATCTACTGAACACCATTGTGGTGCCTTTTCTATGTGGTCCTTTTTTACCCAGTCATATGTGACCTTAGGTGGCATATAGTAACCAACGTTATATTTATTAAAATCCATCATTATTTTTATCTCCTAGTTTTGTCGTTATTGTTATTTTTCAGCTATAACTTCGACTTCAACTAGAACACCTTTTGGTAATTCACGAACTGCAACACATGAACGTGCTGGCTTTGATGTGAAATATTTTCCATATATTCCGTTGAAAGCTGCGAAGTCACTCATATTTTGTAAGAAACATACAGTTTTTACTGCGTTATTGAGCGATGTTCCAGCAGCAGCGAGAATATTAGATAAATTCTTACATACTTGCTCAGTTTGTTCTTCAATTGTTTTTGCTTCAACATTTCCAGAAGCAGGGTTGATTGCGATTTGTCCAGATGTGAAAACCAAATTTCCAACAGTAATGGCTTGTGAATAAGGTCCGATAGCATCTGGTGCATTCTTTGTGTAAATTACTTCTTTCATATTTCTTTTCTCCTATTATTGCTTAATTGTGAACCCTTCTTTCTTTAGGGCATTGATGATTTGTTGTACGTGTTCGTAGTTTCTTGTTTCTACAGAAATACGTAAGTAACAACCATTGATACTTGCAGTCTCTGATGATCTTTCATGGTGAACTGATGTAACATTTCCGCCTTGTCTTGCTATAATTCTTGCAACTTCTTCAAGTTGTCCTGGCTTATCTACAAGTTCGATAAGAAGACTTGTCTTTCTACCAGACTTTTGAAGACCTCTTTCGATTACTCTGCTTAAGATTGAAACGTCGATATTACCACCTGATACAACAGATACGACTTTCTTTCCCTTAATAGGGAATTTATTAAACATTGCAGCAGCAACTGATACAGCACCAGCACCTTCTGCAACCATCTTTTGCTTTTCGATTAATGCTAAGATAGCAGCTGCGATTTCATCTTCTGTAACAACAGCGATATCGTCAACATACTTACTGATTAAATCAAATGTATTATTTCCTGGAGTCTTAACAGCGATACCATCAGCAATTGTAGATACTGAATCTAGAGAGCTAATTTTTCCTGCCTTAACTGAGTTATACATACTTGGAGCTCCGGCAGCTTGAACACCATAAACTTTAATTGATGGTCTTAATTTCTTAACTGCATATGCGATACCAGCGATTAGACCGCCACCACCGATTGGAACGATAATAGCATCAATATCTTCAAGTTCTTCTAAAATTTCAAGAGCGATTGTTCCTTGTCCTGCGATTACATCTTCGTCATCAAATGGGTGAACGAATGTATAACCCTTAGTGTCTCTAAGTTCAATAGCCTTTCTATAAGCATCGTCATATACGCCTGGTACTAGAACTACTTCAGCACCGTATGACTTAGTAGCTTCAACTTTTGAAATTGGAGCGCTATCTGGTAGACAAATTACAGCTTTAATTCCAGCCTTTTGAGCAGCTAGAGCAACGCCTTGAGCATGGTTACCAGCAGAGCAGGCAATAACACCACGTTTCTTTTCTTCATCAGAAAGCATTGCAATTCTATAACCAGATCCACGTAACTTGAATGAACCTGTGTTTTGTAAGCATTCTGGCTTTAGATATAATTCACAATCCTTTGTGATGCCAGGAGCTTTAACGATTAGTGTCTTTCTAACCACGTCTTTTAAAACTTCTTTTGCTTGATAAATTTTCTCTAAAGATAACATATTTTCTTCCTTCTTATAATTTCAAACAGCGCAAAATAAATATATATTGCGTAATAATAGTTCAAGTGCATAGTTTAATTATTAAAATCTTGTATGTCAAGCATAAAATTATTGCGCATATGTGTTAATTTTACGTTTAATCGACACATAGCGCATAATTTTGCCTATAAACGCAAAAGTGACCTAAAATTTACAATTCTCGAAAAATCTACATATAATTACAAAGTAATTAAGAAAATATGTTTTGATGTTTTTTAATGAAATTTGTTGAAAATTAAAGGTGTTTTTAATATAATTGTCTTTGGAAGGTGAATTATGCTAAAAAATAAGCGTTTGCAAAAGATTTTGGAGATAGTAAATAAGTCAGGTGAAGTTTCTTTGCATGTACTTATGAAAGAGACTCAATCTTCAGAATCTACAATAAGAGCTGATCTTGTTGAACTTGAAAAAGAAAAGAAACTTGTAAGAGTTCATGGTGGTGCGCAAGCACTTGAGCAAACATCGGCATTAGAGGCAAGTGTTAATTCAAGATATATGCAGCATTTAGATGAGAAAAAGAAAGTTGCTCAGTGTGCTGCTTCTTTAATTAAAAATGATTCAATAATATATATGGACGCGGGCACAACGACCGCGTGTATGTGTGATTATATAAATGTACGTAATTTGACAGTTGTTACAAATTCTTTAACTATTGCTCATGTTCTTACAGCAAAGCATTATACAGTTTATGTTACAGGCGGTATGTTAAAGTCTGAACTTGAGTGCTTTATTGGTTCATTTACAAAAGAGATTATTAATAAGTTCACTTTTGATATTGGATTCTTTGGAACTAATGGAATATCTATTGAACAAGGCTTTACAACGCCTAACTATGAAGAAGCAGTTGTTAAACAAACAGCATTCGATAGATGTAAGAAAATATATGTTCTATCTGATCAATCCAAGTTTGGTAATGTTTCAGGTGTATCTTTTGGAGACTTGAATAAAGCAACAATTATTACAGATAAGAGACCAAAGAACTTCTATGTTTCTACAGTAGTAGAGGTGAAATAATGATATATACTTTAACTTTTTCTCCAGCAGTTGATTACGTTGTTGATGTAGATGATTTAAAAATAGGTGCTATTAATAGGACTAAAAATGAGATATTTATGCCAGGTGGTAAGGGTATAAATGTTTCTATTGTATTATCTAATCTAGGCATGAAGTCTAAAGCTCTTGGTTTTGTCGGTGGATTCTCTGGGGAATTTATAAAAGATGAACTAAAGAAAAAGAACATAGAAACTGACTTTGTTGATGTTGATGGAATAACAAGAATAAATATGAAGATTCGATCTAGCGAGGAGAGTGCCATAAACGGAATGGGTCCTATCCTTAATAAAGAGGATATAAATAAACTTGTAGATAAATTAAAATCTTTAAATAAAGAAGATTATCTAATAATCTCAGGTAAGATTCCAGCAAGTGTTAGTAATGCTCAGTTTGAAAAGATACTAAGTGTTGCTAGTGAGAATGGAGCAAAAATCGTTGTTGATACAGAAGGTGAGATGTTATTAACATCGCTAAAATATAATCCATTTATAATTAAACCTAATAAAGAGGAATTAGAAGGTTTATTTAATGTAACTATAAATAGAGATTTAGATATAGAAGATTATGCTAAAAAGTTATTAGATAGAGGTGCAAAGAACGCGATTGTTTCTCTTGGCAGTGATGGAGCAATCTTTGTAAACAAAGATTCTGTATATAAATCTAGCGCACTAAAAGGAGATGCAAAAAATACTGTTGGTGCAGGAGATTCTCTTCTTGCTGGATTTATATATGAATATATAACTTCACAAGATATGCAAAAGGCATTAAAATTTGCTATTGCTGCTGGTAGTGCTACGGCCTTTTTAGATGGCCTTGCAACAAAAGAGGATATATACAATTGTTTTAATAATATGAGATAATCAAATAGCAAAGGATTTAATTATGACAGAATATGAAAAAATGAAGGCCGGTCTTTTATACAACTGTTTTGATGAAGAGTTGGCAGATAAAAGATTGAAAGTAAGAAAGCTTTTAGAAGAATTCAATAGACTTACAATGGATGAAGAGGATAGAAAACAAGAGATTCTTGATGAGGTTTTAAAATCTCATGGAAAGAATACTTGGATAGAACCACCTCTTAGAATGGACTATGGTTGCCATACATCTGTTGGAGATAATTTCTATATGAATTTTGATGGTATTATTCTTGATGTTTGTGATGTAACAATTGGAGATAATGTGCTTATAGGACCAAGAGTATCTATAGTTCCACCAATGCACCCACTTGTTGCTGAAGAGAGAAAGACAAGAGTAGTTGATGGAAAGTATAAAGATAGTGAATATGGAAAACCTATAGTTATAGGTAATAATGTTTGGATTGCAACAGGCGCTATTATTTGCGGCGGTGTTACTATTGGAGATGATGTAGTAATAGGTGCTGGAAGCGTAGTAACAAGAGATATTCCAAGTGGCTATGTTGCTTATGGCAATCCATGTAAACCAAGAAGAAAAATAACAGATGCAGATAGAATGTTTGCAGCGCAAGGTATTAAGGAGTAGAAGTGTATGATTAAAACGATAGGGGATGGAGTTAAGTATATTGGTATAGAAGATAAGACAATCGACTTATTCGAGAGCCAATATGAAGTTAAGTTCGGTGTTACGTATAACTCATATGTAATTTTAGATGAAAAAGTTGCTATTTTTGAAACTGCAGACGCAAGAGTTACAGATGAGTGGAAGAAATTATTAGTTGAAGCATTAGATGGTAAGACTCCAGATTATTTAGTTGTATCTCATATGGAGCCAGATCACTCTTCAAATGTTAAGACATTAATCGAAATGTACCCAAATATAACGATTGTTGGAAATGCAAAGACTTTCCAATTATTAAGTCAATTTATAAGGGATAGAGAATTAACTAATACTCTTGTTGTTAAAGAAGGAGATATCCTTGATTTAGGTAAGCATAAATTAAAGATAATGCTTGCTCCAATGGTACATTGGCCAGAAGTTATGATGGAATATGACGAGTATGATAAAATCCTATTCTCAGCTGACGCGTTTGGCCGTTTTGGACCTATTGAAACAGAATATAAGTGGGAAGATTTTGCACGTCGTTATTACTTTAATATCGTTGGTAAATATGGCCCAATGGTACAAAAAGTATTAGCTGCTGCAGCTAATTTAGATATAAAGACAATTGCGCCAGTTCATGGTCCAGTTTTAGATAAAGATTTGGGTCATTATATTGGGTTATATCAAACATGGTCTTCATTTAAGCCAGAAGCAAAAGGTGTTGCAATTGCATATGCTTCACTTCATGGAAATACAAAGAAGTTTGCAAAGCTTGTTGAAGAAGAGTTTAAAAAGGCTGGAATTGATTGCAGATCATTTGATTTAAATAGAGAAGATTTATCTGAAGCTGTTGAATATGCTTTTAAATTCAATAAGTTATTACTTGCAGCTCCAACATATGATGGCGGACTTGCTTGCCCAATGAAAGATTTTATTACAAGACTTGAAGCAAAGACATGGCAACAAAGAGAAGTAGCACTTATTGAAAATGGTTCTTGGGGCCCACTTGCTGCAAAGAAGATGAGAGAACTTTTAGAAGGCTTTAAAGAAGTGGCAATAAGAGAAGAAGTAATTACAATTAAATCTACTCCAACAAAGGAAAATATTGATCAAATCAACGGATTAATTGAGTGGGCTAAAAATGGTAATTAGACAAATATTCGATAACGAAAAAGATACTATTTATGATTTTATAAAATTTGCTTTTTCCACAGCATATTCTTCTGATGGTACAGAGCAAGATTATGCATCCTCTTTAAGAAATAGCGATGCTTATATTCCAACACTTGAACTTGTTATGGAAGATGAAGGAAAGATAATTGGTCATATAATGGCAACAAAGTTCAAAACTCCTTTCAATATTAAGAGCGTAATTATTGGACCTGTTTGTATCCACTCAAGTTATAGAGATAAGGGATTAGGAAGAAGCCTTGTAGATGTAGTATGTGAAAAAAGTGCGGAACTTGGCTACGAAGTTGCATTTGTTGCTGGAGATCCAAAGTTCTTCTCAAGAATAGGATTTAAACCAACAATAGAGTTCGGTTTAAAGAATCTAAATCACTTAGAAGATAAATACGTTCAATGTAAAGAACTTAAAAAAGGCGTCTTAGATAGTGTGTCTGGCGTTTTTTCAGTAGTATAAATTAGTTGAGATTATTCATATTTGTTATATAATAAATATGTTATTTATTAGGAGATAAACATGGAAGACGTAGTTGAAACAGTTTTAATTCCAGAAGAAAAGATTAAGGAACGTGTTAAAGAACTAGGAGCTCAAATTTCTAAAGATTATAAGGGAAAGACTCTTACTGTTGTATGTATCTTAAGAGGAGCTTCTTTATTCTTCGTAGATTTAGT